>ERZ836760.2689-NODE-2689-length-13255-cov-4.631439_pt1 | contig 13255 bp, 8 predicted proteins | sample MGYA00519941_ERZ836760 | MGnify/ENA primary metagenome ERZ836760 (study PRJEB31850, sample SAMEA3708807) | human gut metagenome | biome: human gut; feature: human-associated habitat; material: faeces | place: China | collected 2014 ... | reverse complement strand
CCCCTTGACAGCCTAAGTCAAAGGATGCCTGCGGGAAACTTCCTTGTATCCGCAGACTTTCAGCTATTTCATTTTCTTCATGTTTTCTTATTGGGACACACCTTAAACAGGTCTTTTTTTTATGCAAAAAAAGAGTACCTCTTGCGAGGTACTCTTAGAGATTCTACTTGTTCAGTTAGAATGAAGGAAAGAATAATTACTTATTCTGGTTACCGTTCATTGTAGCTGTCTTTGTAGCTGCATCCCATGTGATGTCTGTTACGCCCAGAGCTGTAGCCAGATCTCTCATAGGCAGGAATGTTCTGCCGTCTTTGATCTGTACTGTAGCGGATGCGGGGATTGTGTTACCGTTAACTGTAACAACCTTCTGGCCTGCAACCATAGTGATGATTCTCTGACCATACAGGATTGTTACTGTTCTGGAAGCCTGGTTCCACAGAACGTTGTTGTTGTTGATACCCAGTGCTGTAGCAACTGCTCTTACGGGCAGCATTGTGTAGCCTGCAGCGGAGATGTAAGCGGGTACATCCAGAGCAACCTGTTCTTCACCTGCGATGATGTATTTTTCGCCAACGGGAACTACTACCTTCTTTGTGAAGGAAGCGTCATCCTGGTCTCTACCAGCTGTGATAACGTTTACGAAACCTTCTTTTACTGTGAAGGATTTTTCAACGAAATCATCGCTCTTAACATCCCAATCTTTGTAGTCAGCTGCGAAGTAAGGTTTTACTTTATTGTTGCCTGTCAGACCAGCAAATTCACGTGCTGTACCTGTTTCGCCGCCTTTTGTTGTAAACAGTGCTGCGTAATCATCGTTGATTGCTGCATCGCCTTCAACACCTGTCATCATTGCTTTGCCAGCTGTTGTTTTAACCTTCAGGTCATAAGCACCGGATGCGATGCTTCTGCCCATGTACAGGGAGATATCGGAAATTGTTACTGTTGCTGCTGCGTCATCGGATTCATCCTTAACTGTGAACTTCATGTCCTTTGTGTTCTTTACTTCCATGCCGGACTTGTCATCTACAGTAATCTTAGCGTCATCTTCCAGTGTGATAACGTCTTTATCGAATTCGAAATCGAATGTCATGTCATCTTTCTTCCACAGACCAGCTTCTGCTTCTTTGATTACTACGTTTGTAGGAACCTTTGTGTTTCTGTAGTCGATGATCAGGTCATTCTGCTGTGCTTCGATTGTGTAAGGAGATACGAATTTAGCGATTTTTACTGTCTGTTCCTTATCGAAAGCGTCGCCGCCCAGTGTCAGTGTTACATCACCTGTGAAGCCGGGTTCTGCAATCAGAGTCAGTTTGAAGTCCAGATCCATATCTTTTGCATTGTTGCCCAGAGAGCTATCATCTGTTGCTACGAATGTCTTTCTAGCGAATTCGAAGTTGTCATGATCGCCCTTCTTGTAAGCTGCTGCAAATGCATTTTCGATATCTTCTGCACTTGTGGAAGTACCTTCACCAACAATGTAAGCACCTTCAGGGTCTGTTACTTCAACGTTTGTTGCGTAAACGCCTTCGGGCAGTGTCAGTGTGAATGCTTTTTTAACATCCAGAGCACCCTTAGCGGATTCTTTCAGTGTGATTTCCAGAGATTCGTGATCGGAATCATCTGTGATACCATAGTTGTTTGTATCAACGCCGCTGTAGATTACAGGCAGATCATCGTCTTCATCTACGGACAGTGTTACTGCGTTGTTAACAACCTTAACTGCTTCTACTGCATCAGCTGTTGCTTTGAAAGTATCATCGTTGCCTTTTGTTGCAATAGCTTTTACTGTCAGTTTTGCAACTGCACCGGATTTAGCGGAAACAGCATCGATTTCGATATCATCTTTATCGATTACGATTTCATCCAAACCTGTTTTTTCTACTGTAACGATAATTTTACCATCATCATCAGCGTCTTTTGCGATAGAGTAGTCTTTACCCGCGGAAGTAGCAACTACAGAATTCTTTGTGAATTCGAAACCAGAGCTTACTTTGATTTCGAACTGCTGATCCTCTGCAAATTCGCCAACGTTAGCTTTGATTGTCAGGTCTTTTTCCAGCTTTGTTGTTTCTTCTTCAGCTACTTCAGCAACCTTTTTCAGAGTTACTGTAATGCCTGTATCCAGAACGGATGCAAATGTCAGTTCATCGGAATCACCGAAATCACCGCTAACTTCTACTGTAGCCTTTGTGTTCTTGGATACTTTTGTCAGTACCAGACCCAGATCTTTCAGATCGATTGTGATAATATCATCCTCTTGAAAATCTTTGGAAGCATTCTCTGTGATTGTCAGTTTTACTGTGTCATCACCTTTGGATGCTTTTTCTTTTACTGCGAAGCTTGCCTGTCTGTCAACACCGTCTTTGCCAGTAACCTTAGTCTGACCAGTTACAGTAAGAGCACCCTTATTCAGAGTATCGTTGAGTTCTGCGTTGTTGAAGTCCAGAGTGATATCGAAATCATCGGATTCACCCTTTGTTGTATCAACGTCTTTCAGTTTCAGCTGCAGCTGAGGGCCGTCAATAACAGTTGTTTTGTCAATTTCGCCTTCTCTGTATTCCTTATCGTTAACAACTTTGAATGTTGCTGTGTTTGCAGCAAAAGCTGTTGCGGGAACCAGAGAAACTACCATAGCTGCTGCCATGACCATAGAGATAAGTTTCTTCATTGGTCTCATTCCTCCTTTTTTTAATTTTAAATGTTCGCTTCGTTTCATAATTATACAACGAAATGCAGTTCATTCCGCCGCCGTCCTTTCCGCCGCCCCTTCCCTTCGGACCCTTCCGCTTCCTCCACACCCATTCAAGGATTCGGCTTCCGTTTCTTCCGTTCCGGTTTGGTTTCCATTCCTGCGTCAGTTTTACTTTGCATAGCTATCATATCAGCCGAGAGGGAAATTGGCAAGGGGTTTGCCCGTTTTGTAACAAAACTGAAATATTGCAGCAATATTACAACATGAGACCCCATGAGACTAACGCCACTTTATCATGAGGGCAGAAAGGAGGTGACGCAAATGAGCACTTTTACAGAAAATTATGATTTTATCAAGCCCGATAACGAAGATTATTATGACATTCAGGATTTCAATGAAAACATGGACGCGATTGATGCACAGCTGGCACAGGCGGAGCAAAAGGCGGCGGCAATTCAGGCAAGCATTGCCACAGCAGAGGAATCCCTCGCCGCTATCAATAAAAAGCTTGGCACGCCCCCCGATGGGCAGAGCATTTCTTCCCTGCTGCAAAACGGCGGCTCGGTGATTCGCTCGATTCAGTATGTGGTGTATACCGCACCGAAAAGCCCTTCCTACGGCGGCACGGTAACAATTCAGACAGTAAATCTCGAAAAAACATTCGTTATCACAGAACGATTGAATAACATCTCCGATTCCCTCGTCAGCTTTTCCTATACGCTGAGCAGCAATGCCATTACCATTAAGCATACCAGCTGTAATGTGGATGTTGTGAAAATCGGCTTCTGGGTTGTGGAGTTTGTGTAAAAAAAAGCAAAAAAAGAAAGTCCTCGAAAGAGGACTTTTTTTAGTGGTTAAGTATGGGGTAGAAAACCATGGTTTTCCTAATGGGAAAAAGTTTTATAGTTGCCCGATAGAAAATACTTTCCCGAAAATTAAAAGCATGGCTTTCCTAATGAGAAAAAGTTTTTATTGTCGCCCGATAGAAAATACTTTTTCGAAGATTAAAAACGTAGTTTTCCTAATGAGAAAAAGTTTTTTCTATCGGCAAAAGCCACGCCGAAAGATTTGAAAACGCGAGCAGGCCTGTAAGCCGGGTTCTGTTTTTCAGACAGCCATCTATCTTGGTCCGTTGTTGCCAACGGCATCGTGCGACTTTTTCGAGACGGAACGAGCAGCCCCATGGTCTCTGTTTGTCTTGCTTCGGGTGGGGTTTACAGGGACCCGCGACGTTACCGCCGCAGCGGTGGGCTCTTACCCCACCTTTCCATCCTTACCGAAACGCATTCGGCGGTCTATTTCTGTTGCACTATCCTTGGAGTCGCCTCCACCGGCCGTTAGCCGGCACCCTGCTCTGCGAAGCCCGGACTTTCCTCACTCCTACGAGCGCGACTGTCCGACCTACTCACATAATCCAAATCATTATAAAACAACTTCCCCTTCTTGTCAAACCTTAAAGCAGCTGCCGCCGACAAATTCCTTAATCAGCGAATTATTCGGGATTTCAAGCCCCGGCGCGGCAAGGAAATAGCTTAGGAATTTAATCAGCCGCTTTGCCGTGGGATATTCCGGCATGGTTTTTTCAATCGCGAACAGCTGTGGCTCTGCGTATTGCTTGAGGACACAAAGCTCATACAGCGTTGCGGAATTGAACACCGCATCCGCATTCTCCTGAAACGGGAAAATATTATCCTCCTCGCCCTGACGCACTTCGTCCCAGGATTCGATTGTCGTTCTGGCACTTCTGCCGCGGAACTGGAAATCGCGCACAATGCGGCGGATAAGCCTGCTGTCGGAGGTGGAAATGCGGTTGTGGTCGTCTACATTCAACTGCGTAATGGCGCTGATGAAAATTTTGAATTTGCATTCCGCAGGAATTTCGGGGGTTAGGCGGTCATTTAAGCCATGGATGCCCTCCATGACCAGAATTTCGCCCTCGCCAAGCTGCACAAATTCACCGCTGTGCTCACGCTTGCCCGTCACGAAGTTGTAATAGGGCAGTTCTACTTCTTCCCCTGCGATAATCTGCTTCAAGTCCTGATTGAGCTGCTTCAAATCCAACGCCTCCATGCGCTCGAAGTTCTTCTTGCCGTGCTCATCCAGAGGGGTGTCCTCCCGATTAAGGAAATAATCGTCCAGAGAAACCTTGTGCGGCTTCACGCCCAGCGCGCGCAGCTGAATACATAATCTGTTTGCGAAGGAGGTTTTGCCGGAGGAGGAGGGCCCTGCAATCAGCACCACACGCACCTTATCCATCCGCTGATGAATCTGATCTGCGATTTCCGCAATTTTCTTTTCATGCAATGCCTCATTCACGCGAATCAGGTCGCCGAATTTCCCCTCGACAATCGTGCGGTTCAGCTCCGCCACGTTCCGCACCTGCATCAGCTGGCACCAGTGCATCTGCTCCAGAAATACCTTGCTGATTTTTCTGGGCTGCTCCTCCGGCAGAAGCTCCCCTGTCTTTGCAGGATCGGGGAAGCGCACCAGAAAGCCTGTTTCAAAGGGCATCAGCGTAAACCATTCCAATGCGCCGACGGAATCCGGCATATACCCGAAGAAATAATCATAGAAGCCATCCAGTTCATAAAGGTTGATATTGGAAGCCGTGCGATAGCGGAACAGCTCCACCTTATCCTGCAAGCCCTGCTCCTTCACGATGGAAATGGCAACCTCTCTGGGGCAGACATGCTTCACAATAGGCGTATCCGCCGCAACATATTCCTTCATGCGTGCCTCAATCTTGGCAAGCAGATCTGCATCCGGCACCTGCTGTGGGCTGCGCAGCTCGCAATAAAGATTGCCCCGCAGGGAATGTTCGATTTCCACGCCTGTCGCTGTCCCCAGCACATCGCGCACCGCCTTCACCAGCAGCAGGGAAATCCCTCTTTCATAAACGCGCACGCCCTCCTTATCCCGAAAATCCAAAAAGGTAATATCCTCATCGGTGCGGATGGGGCAAATCAATTCGCGCAGGGAATTTCCCTGCTTTGCCACCAGAATTTTACCGAAAACCTCGCCCTCAAATTCCTTTGCCAGCTCCCCGAAGGTCATGCCCTTGGGAATCTGCATTTCCTTTCCCATTACATTTACTTTTCTTGTTTCCACTTATCTTCCCTCCTTACTCTATCGTCCAGAAGGTCTGCCCATCCACTGCGGAGCAGACAACCTCGATATTCCAACCGTTTTCCTTTGCCGCCGCCTGCAATTTTTCCTGCAGAACAGGCACAATCAGCACCTCGCTCGCGTAATGCGTCACATCCGCAACGGCAATGCCCTGCTCGACCGCCTTCTGCGCTTCATGATATTTGATATCCGCCGTCAGGTAGGCATCACAGCCCTTTGCCGCCGCCAGAGAAACAAATTCCACTCCTGCGCCTGTGCAAAGACCGACGCGCTTGATGGGCTTTTCCCCGTCCCCAACCAGACGAATGGCATCCAGACCAAGCCTTTCCTTCAACTGCTTTGCAAAATCCCTGAAGGGGATTGCCTGCGGCAGCTCTCCAATGCGCCCAATGCCCTCCTTTTTCCCTGTCTGCTCCACAGGATAAATGTCATACGCCGCTTCCTCATAGGGGTGTGCCGCAAGCATTGCCTGCACAACGGCGTGTACCTTCTCAGCAGGAACAATCGTTTCCAGACGGATTTCATCCGCCGTTTCCAGTCTGCCCTGCTCACCCAAGAAGGGATTTGTCCCCTCCAGAGGAAGAAAAGTTCCCTTGCCTGCCGCGCCAAAGGTGCAATGGGAATAGGCACCGATATGCCCTGCCCCTGCGCCGCACATAGCATCGCGCACCGCCTGTTCATACCCCGCAGGAACATAAACCACGATTTTCTTTAGGCTCTCCGCCCATGTTTCCTCCAAAATTTCAATGCTTTCCAAGCCGATCAGCTCTGCCAGCACATCATTCGTGCCGCCTGCGGCAATGTCCAGATTCGTATGCGCGGAGAAAGCGGCAATGTTATTCTGAATCAGATTAAAAATGCGTTTCCCCAGAAGGGTATCCGCCGTAATGCTTTCGATTTTGCGGAACAGCAGCATCGGGTGATGCGTCACAATCATGTCCGCGCCGACGCGCTTTGCTTCCTCCACAACAGGGTCAATCACATCCAGTGCCACCAGAATTTTTTTCACCTCTCGCTCAGGGTCACCGATGGCAAGCCCCGGCTTATCCCAGTTCTCCGCCAGCTTTTTCGGTGCGATTTCCTCCATCACACCCATGATATCCTTTACCCTTACAGCTTTTACAGACATTCCAACGCCTCCCTCATCAAAGCCAGTTTCCTTTCCACCTCCGGCAAACGCTTCTGCGCATTTTCTGTCGGGTTCCTTTTGAGGCTTTCAAGCAAACGGCTGTATTTTCCTTCTTCGTGCAGAAGCACCTCTTTTAAAATAGGGTCTTTCTTCTCCAACAGCCTTTTGCCATATAGATACTCAATCTCCCTGTCGTAATGCTCCTCTGCCCGTTCGCACCGCATCAGCACATACGGTTTATTCTCCTCTTTCAGTGTATGCTCCTCTCGGATGGCAAATCCGATTTGATGCAAATATTTTCGAACCGCACCGAAATCGCGCTGCGGCGAAAGCACCAGCTCCTTGAGGCTATCCGCCACCTCCGGGCTGTCCTGCAAAATATGTACAATCAGCATGCCGCCCATCCCTGCCATAATTGCCGTTTCCGCTTCACCGGGGCGCAGAGGGGTTAAGCCGCTGCCAAGGCGCGTTTCAATGACATCCTCCGCACCGTAAAGCGCAATATTTTTTCTGCATTTTTCCAAAGGCCCCTTGCGCACATCGCAGGCGTATGCCTTTTTGATTCTGCCCTGCTTGTATAAATAAATAGGGACATAGCCGTGGTCTGTGCCGATATCCGCAATTCGCTCCTGCGTCACCAGACCTGCGACCATCTCCAATCGTTTTGATAACTCCATAGCCTCGACTCCTTATTTTCAAAAAAAGGGCGCAGCAAATATCTCTATTTGTTTCGCCCTCTTTTGTTCCAATTCTCTTATTCAAGATAATCCTTCAGCTTTTTGCTTCTGCTGGGGTGGCGCAGCTTACGCAGAGCCTTTGCTTCAATCTGGCGGATACGTTCTCTGGTAACATTGAATTCCTTACCAACCTCCTCCAGTGTTCTTGCTCTGCCGTCATCTAGACCAAAACGCAGACGCAGCACCTTTTCTTCTCTTTCCGTCAGCGTATCCAGAACCTCCATCAGCTGTTCCTTCAAAAGCGTAAACGCTGCGGCTTCCGCAGGTGCGGGGATATCGTCATCGGGGATAAAGTCACCCAGATGGCTGTCCTCCTCCTCACCGATAGGCGTTTCCAGAGAAACCGGCTCCTGTGCGATTTTCATAATTTCACGCACCTTCTCCTCCGGCATCTGCATTTCCACAGCCAGTTCCTCTGCGGTCGGTTCTCTGCCCAGTTCCTGCAAAAGCTGTCTGGAAATACGAATCAGCTTATTGATGGTTTCCACCATGTGTACGGGGATACGAATCGTTCTTGCCTGATCTGCAATCGCTCTTGTGATTGCCTGACGGATCCACCATGTCGCATAAGTTGAGAATTTATATCCCTTGCGGTAATCAAACTTCTCAACTGCCTTGATCAGACCAAGATTTCCCTCCTGGATCAGGTCAAGGAATAACATACCACGTCCCACATAACGTTTTGCAATGCTGACTACCAGACGTAAGTTTGCCTCTGCAAGACGTTTTTTTGCCTCCTGATCACCAAGTTCCATACGCTTCGCAAGCTCGATCTCCTCCTCTGCAGAAAGCAGCGGCACTTTACCGATCTCCTTTAAGTACATACGCACCGGATCTTCAATGGATACACCGTCCGGAACAGAAAGGTCGATCTTCTCCACCTCGATCTCGTCATCATCATCCACTTCAAGCAGAATGTCATCATCCGCATCATCATCTGTGATTCTTAAAACATCGATATTATTTGCCTCAAGGAAATCAAGAATTTTCTCAAATTTATCAGAGTCAAGCTGCATATCTGCAAAGAAATCACTGATTTCCTGATACTCTAACATATTTTTTTTCTTTTTTGCGAGACTTAACAGCTCTTTTAATTTTTCCTGAAATTTTTCTCTTGCTGCTTCTGCTTCCGCATTATTTACTGCAGATGCCTCCGCTTTTTTTCCGGAAACCTTCGTATTTTCGTTGTTTTCTTTCTTTTTTGTTGCCATTTTGTTTCATCCTCTCAGGTTTTCTACTATTTTGTCCTTAATCAATGGAAATATGCACTTTCTCTAATTCTTCAAGTGCCTTCTTATCCGCCACTGACCGTTGCAGCGCCGCCATATCGGTCGGTGCCATGTTCTTCAGGTGATACTCAATGCTGTTTTGTTTTACCCGGACAATAGTTTCTTTTAACGCTTTTTCAAACGTTTCTTTGGAATACCCACCATTTTCTTTGTCTCCTTCTGTCTCTACGCCGCGGATCGTGGCATGAAAAAGACCTGCGATCTCGCGCTGTTCTTCTTCATTTTGAAACATACTGACAATTTTTGCCGGGTTGACAGTACCGGTATTCCGATACTGTTCATATAATATTTCCGCCGCTTTGTGATAAATTTCTTCTGTGAAATCTTCCGGCGAAATATATTTCTCAATCTTAGGGAACAGTCCGGTATGTTCGATCAGCCAGGTCAAAAGCAGCTTCTGTGACTGTATCATACCGTTTTCTTTTTTCTTTTCGCTGCCCTGTTCTCTCCGGAGTTCCGATCTTTCACGCACAGGAGGTGCTCCACCTGCCGCCATGCCGATCTTTGCACCATACTGGTTGACCAGCCTGCGCAGATCTTCGATACCGATCATATACTTATCTGCTACCGCAGCAATATAATTATCACGCTCTAATTTTTCTCCGAACGTGCAGAGTTTTTCTGCAACTGCATTGTAAAACTTTGTCTTGCTCTCGGGATCATGCATATCATACTGCTGCTCTAAGATACGGATCTCAAACATAAAACTGTTTTCCGCCGTATCGATCCGTTTCTGGTATTCCTCTGCACCGAGCGCCTTGATAAACTCATCCGGATCCTTATAAGGCTTCATATTGATGACCTTCGTGGTGATTCCTACTTCTTTTAAAATCGGAATTGCACGAAGTGCCGCCTTCACACCTGCACCATCACTGTCATAGGTCAGATAAACATTCTTTGTGTACCGCTTTAACAGGTTGGCATGTCCACTTGTGAGCGCCGTTCCTAAAGATGCAACCGCGTTGTCAAACCCTGCCTGATGCAGGGCAATCACATCCATATAACCCTCACACAGAAGAAGCTGTGGTTTCTTGGTGCTCCTTGCAAAATTTAATCCATAGAGATTCCGGCTCTTATCAAAGATCTTTGTCTCCGGTGAGTTCAGATATTTCGGCTCGCCATCCCCCATGACACGTCCTCCAAAACCGATGACTTTGTTGTGGACATCCATGATCGGGAACATCGCCCGGTTCCAGAATTTATCGTACCCGCCGCGCCTCTCATCGATGCTGACCAAACCGGATTCTTTTAAGATGTCATCCTCATATCCTTTTTTCCGAAGATACCGGTAAAGATCATCGCTGTACTGATCGGAATAGCCGAGACCGAATTTCTGCATGGTCTCATCTGACAGTTCCCGTTTTCGGAAATAGGAAAGCGCACGCGCACCTCTCTCCCCACGCAGCAGCATGTAAAAATACTTTGCTGCTTCTTTATTAATTTCAAGCAGTCTTGCTCGTTTGTCTGCTTCCTGCCTCTGTGCGCTTGTGTATTCCTGTTTCGGCAATTCCACACCGGCACGGTCGGCTAACGCTTCCATCGCCTCGCCGAATGTAAAGTTTTCATACTCCATCAGAAACGTAAATACATTTCCACCCGCGCCGCATCCGAAGCAGTAATACATCTGCTTGTTCGGCGACACGGAAAAGGAGCCTGTTTTTTCATTATGGAACGGGCAGAGTCCAAAATAGGTACTGCCCTTTTTTGAAAGACGCACATATTGGGAAATCACATCAACAATGTCATTCCTGGAGCGCACTTCTTCTATGATGTCATCAGAATAATACGGCATCTTTTTCTCCTTTCGTATTAATATCCATCTACCTGCCAGGTCGTGTGGCAATGCCACAGGCTTTTTAATTTCTAATATCCATCTACCTGCCAGGCCTGTGGCATGAAGTATTCGCTGAATTTTGTGATGGCGTACTGGTCTGTCATGCCGGAGATGTAATCGCAGATGATACGCTGGTCTGTCTCACCGGCATCACGCATGCGCAGATATTTCTCAGGGAGAAGCTCGATATGTTCCATATAATAGAAGAACAACTGCTCGATCATTGCTTTTGCCTTTGTCTCTTCCCCTTTTGCCACAGGATTTTTGTAGACATGATCGAACATGAATTTGCGCAGTTCGATCATCGCCTGTTCCACTTCCTCTGACATGATGATATCATCTTTTCCAACGCTGTTGCTGATGATGTTATGTATCAGTGTGTTTAAACGCTGTCTTGTCGAAAATCCCAGTGTTTTTCGAAGCTCTAATGGGATGTTTTCCTCTGTCAGTATCTGTGCCCTGATCGCATCGTCAATATCGTGGTTGATATAGGCGATCTTATCCGACAGGCGGACGATCTTTCCCTCTAAGGTATGTGGCATCAGCCTTGTCTGGTGGTTTAAGATACCGTCTCTTACCTCCCAGGTCAGGTTCAGTCCCTTACCGTCTTTTTCTAACTTCTCCACAATTCTCACGCTCTGTTCATTGTGGTGGAAGCCCTCATCACAAAGTCCGTTTAACACAAACTCTCCCGCATGTCCAAACGGTGTATGCCCCAGATCGTGCCCTAAGGCGATCGCCTCAACAAGATCTTCATTGAGCCGCAATGCCTTTGCGATCGTGCGCGCATTCTGTGACACCTCTAATGTATGGGAAAGCCTGGTTCTGTAATGATCCCCTTTGGGTGTCAGAAACACCTGTGTTTTATTTTTCAACCGGCGAAATGCCTTACAGTGTAAAATCCGGTCTCTGTCACGCTGGAATACAGGTCTTATATCACACTGCTCCTCCGGATCATCACGTCCTCTCGAATGTATACTGAGCGTAGCATACGGACTTAAAGTCTCACATTCCATCCGTTCAATATCTTCCCGTATCGACATGTTGTTCCTCCTCTTTGGATAACCTGCCACACAGTAATTACAATATATATATTCCGCGTTCTTTTCCGATTTCCTTTTTTTATTACAAATTACTGACAAATTTTTGTTATTTTTTCATTAATCATTCTGAAAACGTGATAAGTGCTCGTACGGCAGGATCAGTCTGCCACGATAAAGCCCACAGCCATCATTGATCAGACTGTTGTCAATCGCTGCGAACATATTCACATCCAGCTTTGACAGTTCAAGCTGCTGCAGTTTCATTCCTCTTTCATATGCCTCATCAAAATAAATGCATTCTCCCACCGGAATAACATCACGTCTTGCACGCTCACGCTCCTGCTTTTTCTCATATCCCAGATGGTTCGCAGGCCCGATCTCCGCGATATCATCCATCGTTTTTGTCCGAAGCTGCATCTCCACATAACAATGTGCACTGTTATCAAAAAAGGTAATATGCAGTGACCGGTATCCATCGGATTCTTCGTTCACGATATAATCTCTGTAATATGGCCGCACATCTTCATTCAGTAACGGGGAATCACTCAGTTTTACTCCTCCTGCCGGTTCCGCTATAAACCCCCGCTCCTCCAAAAACACCTTCAGTCTGTTTGCAATTTCATATAAATGCCTGATTTCTTCCTGTTCTCTTTCCCTTTCATCTCTCACATGACATTTGGGCATGGATATCACAATGCGGTAAGCGATCAGATCCCTGAAACGGGTCAGCCGCTCTTTTAATTCGTCCACGGGCGGATATGCGTGATTTTTCAGATAATAATCATACACATACGCCACAATATAGCCGTTAAATTTTGCCTCCGCACGGATCAGCGATTTGATCCGCCCTTTAAATGTAAAAGAAAGATACGGATACTGTTTTGCCATATACTGATAAAACTCCCGGATTTTCTGTGATTGTGCTGTCAGGAAATCATTGTGCTCTAACAACTCCATGATCTGCATCAGAAAATAATAATGTAACAAATCCACTTCGCTCTGATTTTCCTCTGCCGCACGTTTTAGATCTTCTGAATATTTTTTTAAAATCCGGAATACCGTATCTCCGGAATAAAGATAATCATTTAACGTAATCATTTTTTCATCCTTTGTTTTTGCATTCTGCACCGCATTGCTATCTATTATAAATGATTTCCTCATAAATGCAAACAGCGCAGCATTTTTTCTGCCGCGCTTGGATACTATTTTCACGGATTTTAATTTTCTCAGATGAGAAATTTCCTACTAAAGATTCGGGTGCCAAAAGGTAGCTTTCATTTTTGGCACCCGAATCCTATAAAGCAAAAAAAGCACCGAATCTTCAGTGCTTCTCTCATCTCAACATATAAAATGCAGGAGATGGGACTTGAACCCACACGATATTGCTACCACAGGCACCTGAAGC
>ERZ836760.2688-NODE-2688-length-13261-cov-3.276011_pt1 | contig 13261 bp, 10 predicted proteins | sample MGYA00519941_ERZ836760 | MGnify/ENA primary metagenome ERZ836760 (study PRJEB31850, sample SAMEA3708807) | human gut metagenome | biome: human gut; feature: human-associated habitat; material: faeces | place: China | collected 2014 ... | reverse complement strand
CGGGTGCATTTGATATATATGCAAGAATTAAGCGAATGAATGTAGATTGTATAATGGAAAATTACATATATGCAATAAAAATAGCACTGAAATATCAAGATATAAATTGGCTGGACTATTTGTCTGGACTAATTGAAAATCCTGAGGTTTATAAACTTTTACCTGAAGAATATCAAAAATTAATGACAAAATATTATAATGATTTTTGGAAGGAATAACTTTAAAACAAAAGAGAGCGGTTGGCATTTCACCCCACCGACCGTTCTTTTTGTACCCATTTTTAAGAAAAAAGAGATGAAAAACCATGAAATGTAAATTTTGTAAGGACAGTTGCTGTATAGCTTGAATATGTCATATCTGTTCGGAGAAGCAAAAGTGAGCGTATATAATAAAAGAGCGATTGAGGTAATATTTCCTGAGATATGTCTTGCGCATTGATTGCTGCAAAAAATAAATTACTTTTCGCTAAGATGTAGAAAAGCCCATTTTTCTGTGATAAGATGATAAGGATTCGATAAACAATAATTGTTTTACGAACAGACAGAAAGCATGCATCAAACTGCATGACAGAAGAGAACGGAGTTGAAAAGGTGAAAAAAAGAAAAAATTTTTTCAGAAGTCTGCGTTTTCGTATTCTGATCATCCTGATCATTCTGGGAATCGTGCCGGGGGTTATTGTAACATATACGATGCTTCATAACTATCAGAACCGGGCGGTTGCAATGCTCACAGAGACAGTGGGTGATCAGTGCGATATTTTATGTAATCTGATCATCAGGGAGAATTATCTCAATGATACAGATTCAGAGGTTGTAAACAGCAAGCTGGAACTGTTTTCCAATGTGTATAACGGACGCATCCTGCTGGCTGACAGAGATTTTAAGATAGTAAGTGATACCTTCCACACAGAGGAGGGAAAGACGCTTCTCAGTTCACTGGCTGTAGCCTGTCTGAAAGGAGAAGAGACAAGCAATTATGACGCAAGGAGTAAAGTACTGGAGCTTGCGGTTCCTGTACAGAGTCCGGATGTGCAGCAGCTTCAGGGCGTGATGTTGGTAAGTGTTTCGGCTGTTGATATTGCAGAAACACTTTCAGAGATGGAACAGAGAGGCGTGATGCTGATCGGAAGTATTGTTGTTCTTTCAGTATTTCTGGCATGGCTGCTCTCTACAATACTTGTAAAACCACTTGCAAGAGTGACGAAGGCCATTGAAGACCTGACAGATGGCATGCTGGATGAAGAGATCAGTGTTCCTGACTATACGGAGACAGAGCTGATTACAGATGCATTCAACAAGATGGTCAACCGTATGAAAATCCTTGATGAATCCAGACAGGAGTTTGTATCCAATGTGTCCCATGAACTGAAGACACCCCTGACTTCCATGAAGGTTCTGGCAGATTCTCTGGTTGGACAGCAGGGAGTCCCGGAGGAACTGTATCAGGAGTTTATGAGTGATATTACTGCTGAGATCGACAGAGAGAATAAGATCATTACAGATCTGCTCTCGCTGGTAAAGATGGATAAGAAAGCAGCAGATGTAAACATCACCCATATGGATATCAATCAGCTTCTGGAGGATATCCTCAAGCGCTTGCGTCCCATTGCAGACAGGCGCAATATCGATCTGATCCTGGATTGCTTCCGACCTGTGGATGCAGATGTGGATGAGGTGAAGTTTACTCTTGCTGTCAGCAATCTGGTGGAGAATGGCATTAAATATAATGTGGATGATGGATGGGTGCGCGTGTCACTGGATGCAGACCATAAATATTTCTATATAACAGTGGCGGATTCCGGTATGGGAATCCCTGAGGACAGTATAGAGAGAATCTTTGAGCGTTTCTATCGTGTGGACAAGTCCCATTCCAAGGAAATCGGGGGAACCGGTCTGGGACTGGCGATCACCAAGAGTTCTATTGCAATGCACCATGGAACGATCAAAGTATTCAGTAAAGAAGGAGAGGGAACTACATTCTCTGTGCGTATTCCTCTGTCTTATATACCGTCATAGGAGGTGCCATTGTGAAAAAGAAACTTTCAATCATTATAACAGCGTTAATACTAAGCATCCTTGCGGCCGGGTGTTCTGTGGAGATACATGAAGATTCGGGTAAGCAGGATGCCAAATATTATCTGTACGATATCAGCTCTGATGAAACTCAGCTTCAGAAGGAAAGCTACTCTCCGGAGGAGACAACTGCAGACTATATGCTTAAGGATATGATGCAGCGGATGAACAGCCAGCAGACAGATTCGCAGAACCGGGTCAGTCTGCTTCCTGAAGGAGTACAGATGAATTACAGTGTAGAAGAGGACGTGCTGGTGGTCAACTTTAACAGTCAGTACAGCAGCATGAGCCGCGCCAGGGAATTACTTGTGCGGGCAGGTGTTGTGAAGACTTTCCTTCAGGTTCCGGGGATTAATTCTGTGCGTTTTACAATAGAAAATGAAGATCTGACAGATTCCAGGGGACAGGCTGTGGGAAATATGACTGCAGATACCTTTGCCGAGTTCACAGGAACTGAACCGGATGCCTATTGCAGCAATACCTTTACGCTTTATTTTACTGATAAGAGTGGTCAGAAGCTGGTAAAAGAACAGCGTACTGTGCGGTATAGACGCAGTATCCCCAAAGAGAGGATCGTTCTGGAACAGTTAATGAAGGGACCGCTGGAAAAAGGGCATTACCCCACAATTCCGGAGAATACGGAGGTTCTGAATGTGACCATAGCAGACAGGATCTGCTATGTGGCATTTGACGGAGTATTTTCTTCCTATGCGCTGGATGTATCGGAGAAAATACCGGTATATTCTGTGGTAAATTCGCTGCTGGATGCGCTGGATGCAGACAAAGTGCAGATTACGGTCGACGGGAAGGACAGGCTGGATACCTTTGGTAAGAAGATGGAGCTGTATCATTTTTATGAAAGAAATGATAAGCTGGTAGTCAAGGAAAAAGAGTGATATTCATAAACGAAGAGGAGGCACAAAAGTGAGGAGACGCCCTGTGTGTATCCTGTGCATGCTTCTGGTTGTTTTTCTGTGTGTGACAGACTGGCTGGGATTTTCCCTGATAAGGGGAAATCCACTGCCACAGTCTGTGCAGACATGGATCAGAAAGCATCCGGAATCCACCATCTGCGGGGAGGTGGTCAGGTGCCGGGAGAATGAAGATTTTCAATCTGTATATCTTAGAAATACTTATCTTATTTACAATTCTGAAAAAGTTTCCATTGATAATATAAAGGTTTATTTAAAACAAAAAAAGAATCATAGCGGTAACAGTGATGTTGATAAACTTCTGGCAGGAAGTCTTGTTCTGGTGTCCGGAAAACTGGAAGAGGTGCAAAGCCCCACGAATCTGGGAGAGTTTGACAGTAAAGCATACTATGGCTGCCAGAGGATCTATTATGTGATGAAGAAAGGAAAGATAAAGAAGCAGTCGCAGAGTCATTCTGTATATGGGCAGTTCCTGATCGATATGCAGCAGAAATTTGCAGGTATTCTGGAGAAGACCTGTGGAATGGAAGCTGGAGCGTTTGAAGCAATCGTGCTGGGAGATAAAACAAATCTGGATCCGGAGTTGAAAATGCGTTATCAGATGGCAGGAATTATACATATCCTGGCGATTTCGGGGCTCCATATCAGTCTTCTTGGAATGGGACTGTATAATCTGCTGAAAAAAATCGGTCTGGGTATCTGGCCGGCAGGCCTGCTGGCGCTGGTGATCATGCTTCAGTATGGGATGATGACCGGAGGGACTGTTTCAACTATGCGGGCAGTATGTATGTTTTTACTTTCTGTAGGTGCAAAGATTGCAGGACGGATTTATGATATGCCTACAGGAATGGCGGCTGCGGCGATCCTGATCCTTATGGAAAATCCGGCGTATCTGCTTGATGGAGGTTTTCTGCTGTCTTTTGGATCGGTGATTGGGATTGGCTGTGTCTGGCCAATGGTGCAGGAGGGGATGGATGTATTAAACCGGAAAAAACGAAGTAAGGTTAATGAGAAGGGAAAAATCAGAAATAAACTTCTGATGTCATTTCTGGCATCCGGAGTTGTGCAGCTTACCACACTTCCCATAGTGCTGTGGTTTTACGGAGAAGTGTCGGTGATGGGGATTTTTCTGAATCTGCTGGTGCTTCCTACTGTGGGGATTGTACTGGGAAGCGGAACTGCCGGTGCATTACTTGGATTAGTCACTGTCAGAGGAGCGTTTCTGGCTGTTGTTCCGGGCAGGATTATTCTGAGAGGATATGAGTTCCTGACAGTGCTGCTGGGGCGACTCTCGTTTTGTACATGGATCGGCGGAAAGCCGGAAGTGTGGCAGATCGTTGGATATTATCTGGTTCTGGCAACAGCGGTGTGGATGTACAGAGCGGGTGTGATGAAAAGTGAAAATGGTAAGATCTTTGCGTGGAAAATCCGGGCTGTATATGCAGGTATGGTATGCTTTGCAATTCTGCTGATCAGTTACAGACCGCATGAAAATTTCCGCATCGCCTGTCTGGATGTGGGACAGGGAGACGGAATTGTGGTGGAAATAGAAAACAGATGGAATATCCTGATCGACGGGGGCAGTACGAATAAGAATGAACTGGGAAAATATCAGCTGCTCCCATACTTGAAGAGCAGAGGGATTTCCAGACTGGACGGAATTTATGTTTCTCACACAGATGAAGATCATATCAGCGGAGTGCGGGAACTTCTGGAATTTGTTGAGAAAGATCTGACTTCTCTGCGCATAGAGAATCTGATCCTGCCCAAATGGAGCGATATTCAGGAGAATAAAAATTATCGGGAGCTGACAGAGCTGGCAGAGTCAGCGGGAGTCCGGGTGCTTACTGTGAAAGCAGGAGATGAGATCAGATATGGAACTGTCAGACTGAAGGTTCTGTGGCCGGAGTCCACAGCATCAGGGAAGGAAGTAAATGAAGATGCAATGGTTCTGGAAATGATAAGCAAAGATTTCAAAGGGCTTTTTACCGGAGATATCGGGATGGTGACAGAAGAAAAACTGATACAGAATGGGTGTCTTGAAGATGTGGACTTCCTGAAAACTGCTCATCACGGTTCCAGATATTCTACAGGAGCAGAGTTTCTGGAAATCGTCAGACCGGAACTGGCTGTTGTTTCCTGTTCTGCAACAAACACATACGGGCATCCGTCGCCGGATACGCTGGAACGGCTGAAGAAGAGTGGAAGCAGAGTACTGATCACCAGAGACTGTGGGGCGGTTACAATAGTCAATGGAAAATCTGTTTCTGCCTTTAACCGAATCAAGTAAGACCCCTGTGGAGATGTGAAAAGCAATAAGCAGTAGGATTTTCAAAGTGGTTACGTTCACAGTAACTCAAAGCAAACAATGTTGTCATAATTATATACAGGTGTCTTGACACATGTATATCCGGGGAGTATAATTGCACAGACAAACGAAAATCAGGCATGATGTGAGGAAAGAAAGATGAAAGAACATTATGATGTCATTATTGTGGGAACAGGGGCAGCCGGACTGTACTGTGCACTGAACCTTCCGGAGAAAATGAAAATCCTGCTTATCACCAAGCAGGAGGCAGACCAGTCAGATTCATTCCTGGCACAGGGCGGAATCTGTATGCTGCGCGGCGAAGATGACTATGAAAATTATTTTGAAGATACCATGCGGGCAGGACATTATGAGAATAATAAACGAGCAGTAGATCTGATGATCCGCAGCTCCAATGATATTATCAGAGATCTTCTGCGTTATCATGTGGATTTTGCAAGGGATGGTCTGGGAAATCTGGCATTTACCAGAGAGGGAGCACATTCCCAGCCAAGAATTCTTTTTCATGAGGATATTACAGGAAAAGAAATCACACAGACTCTCTTAACTGCTGCAAAAATAAAAGAAAATATTGAAATTTGTGAATATATGACTATGGTAGACCTGATCTCCAAAGACAATACAGTCTGCGGAATCATTGCAATGGACCGGAATGACCAGGCATTTCCTGTTTATTCTCAGTATGTGGTTCTTGCCTGCGGCGGAATCGGCGGGCTTTTTAAAAACTCTACCAACTTTTCGCATATTGCAGGAGATGGTGTTGGAATTGCCATGAAGCATCATGTGGAAATGGAAAATCTGGACTATATCCAGATTCATCCGACAACTCTCTATTCAAAGAAACCCGGACGGCGTTTCCTGGTTTCAGAATCAGTCAGAGGAGAAGGTGCTCTTCTGTATGATAAGAACGGACAGCGTTTTACAAACGAATTACAGCCGAGAGATCTGCTGAGCCAGAAGATTTTTGCCCAGATGGAAAAGGATGGAACAGAGTTTGTATGGGAAGATATGCGCCCTCTGGGAGAAAAAACAATTCTGGAACATTTTCCTCATATTTATGAACAATGCGTGGAAGAAGGTTTTGATCCGAGAAAAGAGCCAATCCCGGTTGTTCCGGCACAGCATTATTTTATGGGTGGAATCAAGGTAAATCTGGGAAGCAAAACTTCCATGAAGGGACTTTATGCCTGTGGAGAGACAAGCTGTAATGGTGTCCATGGAAGAAACCGTCTGGCAAGTAATTCTCTTCTGGAATCTCTGGTCTTTGCAAGAAAGGCTGCAGATGATATGATATTTGGACAGATACCGGAATATGTGCGGGCAGATGAAATTGATATGAATATGTATGAAAGCAGAGAAGAACTGCTTAATGCCTGCCACGAAACCGTATTAAAAGAAATTGAAAGGATGAAAAAAAGTCATGAATAGTATCACAATGAAAATGCAGGCAGACAAGCTGATCCGTATGGCACTTCAGGAGGACATTACCAGTGAGGATGTTTCCACGAATGCAGTGATGCGAAGCGCAGTAAAAGGAACCGTAGATCTGATCGCAAAGGAAGACGGAATCATTGCCGGACTGGATGTATATGCGAGAGTATTCCAGATCCTGGATGAGAAAACAGAGATCAGTTTCAACTTTAAAGACGGTGATGCAGTAAAGAAGGGCGATCTTCTTGGAACAGTAACAGGAGATATCCGGGTGCTTCTTTCCGGAGAGAGAGTTGCCCTGAATTATCTCCAGAGAATGAGTGGTATCGCTACTTATACAAAACAGGTTTCAAAGCTTCTGGAAGGAAGTAAGGTAACACTTCTGGACACCAGAAAGACAACTCCGAACTGTCGTGTTTTTGAAAAATATGCTGTACGCATAGGCGGCGGATGCAACCACAGATATAATCTTTCTGACGGAGTACTGCTTAAGGATAATCATATCGGAGCAGCCGGAAGCGTAGCGAAAGCAGTGGCCATGGCAAAAGAATATGCACCATTTGTCCGTAAGATCGAGATTGAAGTAGAGACTATGGAACAGGTAAAAGAAGCAGTAGAGGCAGGAGCAGATATCATTATGCTTGACAATATGACACCGGAAATGATGAAAGAAGCAGTAGAGCTTATCGCAGGCAGGGCACAGACAGAATGCTCCGGAAATATCACAAAGGAAAATATCGCCAAAATCCTGGAAACAGGTGTGGATTTTGTTTCCAGCGGTGCACTGACACATTCTGCTCCAATCCTTGACATTTCCATGAAGAATCTTCATGCAATATAATAACATGGCAGCGAAGCTGTTTTGCAGCGGATAATTTGCTATAGGATTATATCGTGGAGAAAGGATGGGAAAGTATGAATACTGCTCAGAGAAGAACTGAAATTTTAAAGCTCCTTCAGCAGGAAGAAAAACCTGTGGCTGCCAGGGCGATGGCATCACAGTTTGGAGTAAGCAGACAGGTGATCGTGCAGGATATGGCTGTGATACGTGCATCTACACCGGGAATCCTGTCAACGACCAGAGGATATGTGTTGCAGCAGGATAAAGATATTGCATGCACCAGGGAATTTAAAGTACGCCATGGACAGGAAAAGGCAGCGGAGGAGCTGAATCTGATTGTGGACTGTGGCGGACGGGTGAAAAATATCAGCATCAGCCACAGGGTTTACGGACGTGTCACTGCAGAGATGGATATTCGTTCCAGACAGGATGTGAATGAATTTGTCCAGGCGATCAACAGCAGCCATTCCAGTGTATTAAGCAGTGCTACTTCCGGGTATCACTATCATCTGATAGAAGCATCCAGCCAGGAAAGGCTGGATCTGATCGGAGAACAGCTGAAGAAAGCAGGTTTCCTTGCACCACTTCAGCCCTGGGAAAAAGAAAAAAAGGAATAATATAGAAGGGATTCAGAAGATGACAATAGCAGAAATTCAGCAGGAAATCCTGCGAATGAAAAAAGAACAGGATATCTGTATTCTTGCACACGCATATCAGGGTCAGGAGATTCTGGAAGTGGCAGATTATACAGGAGATTCCTATGGTCTGAGTGTACAGGCATCCAAAAGAGACTGCAGCGGTGTGATCATGTGCGGCGTTCGTTTTATGGCAGAAACCTGCAAGATTTTAAGTCCGAAAAAGAGAGTCTGGCTCGCTAACCCTGTAGCCGGATGTCCCATGGCAGAGCAGTTGGATCTGGAAGGTCTGCGTGAATTAAAAGCACAGTATCCGGATTATGCAGTTGTCGCCTATATTAATACAACTTCAGAACTGAAAACAGAATGTGACGTATGTGTTACGTCCTCATCAGCAGTTGAAATCTGCAAAAAGCTGGAGCAGGATAAGATTTTATTTATTCCGGATCCGAACCTGGGACACTACGTGGCAGAGAAGCTTCCGGAGAAAACATTTGCATTTTACAGAGGTGGATGTCCGAGACATATCGTGGTCAGCGCAAAAGATGTAGAAAAAGCCCGCGCAGCACATCCGGATGCACTTTTCCTGGTACACCCGGAATGCCGTCAGGAAGTAGTAGAGCAGGCTGATTATGTAGGCTCCACTACAGGAATCATGGAATTTGCAAAGAAATCCGAACATAAAGAATTTATCATCGGAACAGAAAACAGCATTGTAGAGCATCTTCAGTTTGAATGTCCTGATAAGAAATTCTACCCGGTTGCAGTACAGCTTACATGCATGAATATGAAGGTTACCACCTTAATGGACATCTACAACTGCCTGAAAGGACAGGGCGGGGAAGAAATCTTCCTTCCGGAAAATATCATGGAAGGCGCCGGAAGATGCATTCACAGAATGGTGGAGCTGGGCGGCTGAATAATAATCTGAAATTTTCTGCTGGCTATTATGTCATGGAATTGATACAATAAAAGTAACGTTACTGAGAACAGTAACAAAGTAACTGCTCTGCAGTCTGATATCTTGGTATCTGTGAATAGAACAACAGATTGCTGAACAGTTACAGACAAAACAGCCTCAGGAGTAGAAAATTGAAAAACATACAGGCAGACATTAAATCAGGAAATTTTAAACAGGTGTATCTTCTCTATGGAGAGGAAGCATATCTGAAACAACAGTATAAACAGAATCTGGTAAAGGCACTGAATCCGGATGGGGATACTATGAACTTCAATCACTATGAAGGCAAGGGGATTGATGTAAAACAGTTGATTGACCTCTGTGAAACCATGCCATTTTTTGCAGAGCGCAGAGTGGTTTTGCTGGAAGATACAGGTTTTTTCAAAAATAAGTGTGAAGAACTGGCAGATTATATGAAAGAGCTGCCGGACTATCTGTATCTGGTTTTTGCAGAAACGGAAGTAGACAAGAGAAACCGCATGTACAAAGCAGTAAAAGCCTGCGGAAGTATTGCGGAATTTATCAGACAGGATGAAAAAACTCTGATGCGCTGGGCGGCAGGGATCCTGGGGAAAGCCGGAAAAAAGATCACCCAGAGAGACATGGAACTTCTGCTGACCAAAACAGGAACTGATATGGGAAATCTCAGGATGGAGATGGAGAAGCTTATCAGTTATACAGAAGGCAGGGATGTGGTGACTGCAGAGGATATTGAAGAAATCTGCACCACCCAGACAACCAACAGAATTTTTGATATGGTGCGTGCAGTAACAGAGAAAAATCAGAAGCGTGCACTGGAACTTTATTATGATCTGCTGACATTGAAAGAGCCACCGATGAGGATCCTGTTTCTTCTTGCGAAGCAGTATCGCCAGCTGCTGTTGGCAAAACAGTTTGCAGCAGCAGGACTTGCGCAGACGGAGATAGGCTCAAAACTGGGAGTGCCCGGGTTTGTTGTGAAAAATATCACAACATGTGCCAGAGCCTATACTATATCAGAACTGGAACAGGCAGTAAAAGATTTTGTGGATGCAGAAGAATCGGTGAAAACAGGACGCCTGGAAGATAAGCTGAGCGTAGAATTACTGATCATTAAGTACAGCAGTAAAGTAAAATAAGAAAAACGGTAACTGCCGGATATTCTGGCAGTTACAAAAGATAATAACAAAAAAGACAGCCACATGACGGTGATGGCTGTCCTTTTTAATCATAAGCTTATAATTAAAAATTCAATCTATAATTAGTCAATGCTGTTAACAGCTTTAGCTAAACGGGCAACTTTTCTTGCGCAGTTGTTTTTATGATAAACACCTTTGGATGTAGCTTTGCTGATTGTGGAAACAGCATCCTTTAATGCTACTTCTGCAGCTGCCTTATCTTTATTTGCTACTGCTGCTTCAACTTTCTTCATAGAAGTTTTAACTGCAGATTTGATTGCTTTGTTTCTTGCTGCTTTAGTTCTGTTTACTAAAATTCTTTTCTTAGCAGATTTAATGTTAGCCAATTCGTACACCTCCAATTTAATTCGATAAAATATTATTATACTCCTGTCATAGAAACAGACACGGGCGCTCCTATGAACATGCTTATATATATTATCTCAAATAATCTTCCTTGTCAATACATATTTCCATAAAAAAAGCTAAAAATAGATATAAAAGATTGTTATAAGAACGGAGCAAACAGTAACAAATATTGAATGAAGTATGGAGGGAAAAGAGATGCTGGATAATTACGGAATAAGAACAGACCTGGCGCTGGAGGCAACCGAACGGTTTACAGAGGAAAACGTAGAAGTCCGGGGAGTGGAGATCCACGAAGATTATAACGAAGAGAAAGATATCCGTACCACTGTGGTAAAGATCACCACAGAAAACGGTGCCCGGACAATGGGACGGCCCCAGGGAAGCTATATTACGATAGAAGCTCCGGGGCTTTCTGTACATGATGAGGATTATCACAGAGAAATTTCCCTGGAAATCGCCCGTCATTTACAGAATGTGATCAATCTGGAGCGTGAGCTGTCCATTCTGGTAGTAGGTCTGGGAAATTCAGCGATCACAGCCGATTCCCTGGGGCCTCATGTGGTAGAAAATCTTCATATAACGAGACATATGATAAGAGAGTATGGCCTGCATAGTCTTGGAAAAGAAAAAATGCACCGTATCAGCGGAATTATCCCGGGAGTAATGGCGCAGACAGGGATGGAGACATCTGAGATCATACAGGGAATCGTGGCAGAGACAAAGCCGGACATAGTGATTGCCATTGATGCGCTGGCAGCAAGAAGCACCAGACGCCTGAACCGTACAATTCAGATCACAGACACAGGAATCAACCCGGGTTCCGGTGTAGGCAATCACAGAGTGGGGCTTACAGAAGAAAATCTGCAGGTAAAAGTGATTGGGATCGGAGTACCCACCGTAGTAGATGCGGCAACTATCGTCCATGATTCCATGGCACACCTTCTGGAAGCTCTGGAAGAGGCAGAACAGAAAGAATTTCTGGAAGAAATGATATCTCCTCATCTTCACACCATGTTTGTAACTCCCAAAGATGTGGATGAGACAGTAAAATACCTGAGCTTCACAATCTCAGAAGGACTGAACATGGCGTTTGAGGAAATAGGCGGCTGACCGGAAAATTGTTCCGTCAGTGTGAACAGGGTATAAATGGGAAAACATGGACATAGGATAAGTCAAGAGGTGATCCATGTGACAAACGTTCAGAAAGCGTTCTGCATTCTGCTTAGCATGTGCTTTTTTGCCACTCTGGCAGTATTGCCGGGGACATTTTTTACAGGAGAAAATGTGTACAGGCATCTGCCCCTGTACCGCTTTCTGGAAAAAAGAGCTCATATGAGTTCCTATGAAGATATTGAAACTTATAAAAAAATAGCAGGAGAAAACGGAAAATATCTGGGAGAGCGTGCACGGTCCGAACAATTGCTGGCAGAAAAAGGTGAATCTGAAGAATTACAGACACCAGAATCTACACCGGTACCGGAAAAAACAGCAATCCCCTCAAAAACAGTAAAATCAGCGAAAATATCAGAATCAGAACAAGCTTCAGAAAAAACAGAGAAGACACATAAGCCGGAAAAGACAACTGTGTCACCGGAAAATCCTGAACCGGACAAATCACAGAAGCCGCCAAAGTCAGCAGCGCAGAATGTCCGGAATATTCAGGACAGTACAGAAACCATTGCTGCTGCAGTTCCTCATCCAATGATCGACCTGTCCCCCGAAAAACTGGCAGATTATAATTATCTTCTGGGACAATTCTATATCGTAGATTCCAACACAGAAGCAGATGCCGTACAGATCAATGCCGAAGATTTTCTGAAACAGGACTTAAAAATCACCAAAGAAACCGATACTCCTCAGATTCTGATCTATCACAGCCATTCTCAGGAAACCTTCGCAGATTCCAGAGAAGGAGAAGAATCCGACACGATTGTAGGAGTGGGAGATTATCTGACACAGCTTCTCACAGAAAACTACGGTTATCAGGTAGTCCATCTCAAAGAGCAGTTCGACATGGCAGGAGGTGAACTGGACCGCAGCGCCGCTTACGATTATGCCCGCGATTATCTGGAACCTTATCTTCAGGAAAACCCGGATATCCAGGTGATCATAGACCTGCACCGGGACGGCATCCCCGAAGACCGCCATCTTGTAACAGAAATCAATGGAAAACCCACAGCCCAGATCCTTTTTTACAATGGACTGAGTTATACGACATCCAAAGGTTCCCTGGACTATCTGCCAAATCCCTACATACAGCAAAACCTGGCATTTTCCTTCCAGCTGGAATATCAGGCAGCCCAATACTATCCTCAATTTTACCGGGGAATTTACCTTGCAGGTTACCGCTACAATCTCCACCTCCGTCCCCGCTCCCTTCTTCTGGAAGCCGGAGCCCAGACCAACACTGTCCAGGAAGTAAAAAATGCCATGGAACCATTTGCCGACATCTTAGACAAGGTACTGCAAGGATAAATTCTATAGCAATTCCATAAAATAATGCAATCAAGACAGTTCAGCAGAGTGCGAAGGAC
>ERZ836760.2676-NODE-2676-length-13325-cov-3.609118_pt1 | contig 13325 bp, 8 predicted proteins | sample MGYA00519941_ERZ836760 | MGnify/ENA primary metagenome ERZ836760 (study PRJEB31850, sample SAMEA3708807) | human gut metagenome | biome: human gut; feature: human-associated habitat; material: faeces | place: China | collected 2014 ... | reverse complement strand
TCGCACGTTAGGTATCAGAATCATGTCTGCCCAGTTCAACATTAAAGCGGCCGATCCCGCTTCCGTGGATCTATTGCAACGCGAATTGGCCTTGCCGCGCTTCATCGCGGCCACGCTCGTCGCGCGCGGCATCGAGCGGCCCGAAGACGTCCGTCGCTTCCTTGCGCCCTCTATCGAGCGCGATTGGCTTGACCCGTACATTATTCCCGGGTTGTCCGAGGTGGCCGACGCTCTGGAGGCCGCTGTCAAGCGCGGCGACCACATCTTGGTGTTCGGCGATTTCGACCTGGACGGCATTTCGGCCACCACGGTGCTCACTCGCGGTTTGCGCGCCCTAGGCGCGCAGGCTACGCCGTTCATTCCCCTGCGTTTCGAGGAAGGCTACGCGCTGTCCGAGGCGGCGTTTTTGCGCGCGTGCTCGTTCGGCCCGGACTTCATCGTGACCGTGGACTGCGGCATCGCCTGCAAAGCGGAGGCGGCCATGGTGGTGGAGGCCGGTCTCGGCCTGGCCGTCACCGACCACCACGAGCCGGTTGACCTGGTGCCCGAAGGCGTGCCCGTGGCCGATCCCAAATGCGATCCTGCCTGCCCCAGCGCCATTCTTGCCGGCGTGGGCGTGGCTCTCAAGCTGGTGCAGGTGCTGGGCGGTCGCCTGGGGCAGCCGCACCTGTGGCGGGACTACACCGACTTCGCCACCCTGGGAACGGTGGCCGACCTCATGCCCATGCGCGGCGAGAACCGCGCGCTCGTGGCAGACGGCATCGCGCGCATGAACAAGGCGCCCCGCCCGTGCATCGCGGCGCTCCTTGCCACCAGCGGCGCCATCGACAAGCCCATCAGCGCCACCAATTTAAGCTTCTCGGTCATCCCTCGTCTGAACGCCGCCGGCCGCATGGGCGACGCGCAACTGGCGCTCGATCTGCTCATGACCGATGACTTCGAAGAGGCCAATCGCTTGGCGGCCGAGCTCGAGCACGTGAACGACCAGCGCCGTGCCATCGAGGCGGAGCTTTCCGAGATCGCGAAAGCCCGCGCCGCAGAGGTGTACCAGGGCCAGCGGGCGCTTGTGGTGTCGGGCGAAAGCTGGCACGAAGGCGTGAAGGGGATTGTGGCAAGCCGCCTGGTCAACACGTACGGCGTGCCCAGCCTGCTGTTCACCATCGACGGCGACGAGGCGCGCGGCAGCGGTCGCAGCGTGGGCCAGGTGAACCTGTTCAAGGCCGTGGAAAGCGCATCCGACCTGCTCACGCGCTTCGGCGGGCATGAGGCCGCCGTGGGCGTGACGCTGCCGGCCGACAAGCTCCCCGAATTCGAGCGGCGCCTGTGCGCCTACATGGACGAGCTGCCCGAGGGCGCGTTCCATCCGCTTGTGAAGATCGACGCCTGCGTGAGCCTGGACGAGCTGACGTTGGAAAGCGTGGCTCAGCTGGACAAGCTTGCTCCGTTCGGTCAGGAGCATCCGGTGCCCGTGTACTTGGCGCGCGACGTGACGCTGGTGAACGCGCGCGCGGTCGGCGCCGAGAAGAACCACTTCTCGTGCTCGCTCACGGACGGGCGAGCCACGGTGGCCGGCATCATGTTCCATTGCTCGGACATCGAAACGCTCATGCGCACCGACAGCGTGGTGAACGCCGCGTTCGAGGTGCAGATCGACGAATGGCGGGGCCGCAAATCGGTGAAGGCCATGCTCCAGTCGCTGGCTCCTGCGCGTACGTGTGGCGCGCTGGAAGCGTGCCTCAACCCTGAAAACCTCAGCTTCGTGGCCGATCTGTATGCCACGAGCGATGCGGAGCTGTGCGCCAACGTGCAGCATCGTCCCGAGGACGTGGAAGCGTACGAGGCTGCGCTCGAGAAGAACCGTGCGTTCTGGGAGGCCAAGGCCGTCGAGGATCCCGAGGGTTTGGAGCGCGATATCGTGCGCGCCATCATCGGCGACCGTCGGCTGCACGACGCCCAGCGCGACATCTTGGACCACCTGGACGCGGGACGTTCGGTTCTTGGCGTGATGGTGACGGGACGCGGCAAGTCCCTGACCTTCCAAGTGCACGCCGCCATGCGCGCGCTGGCGAACCACGAGGTGAGCCTGTTCGTGTATCCCTTGCGCGCGCTTATTGCCGATCAGGCGTTTCATCTGCGCGAAGCGCTGGATGCGTTCGGTGTGCGCGTGGTCACGCTCACGGGCGAGAGCACGCCCGAAGAGCGTCGTCAGGCGTTCGCCGGATTGGCTGACGGCATGTACGATATCGCCCTGACCACGCCCGAGTTCCTGGCGTGGCATGCGGATGAGTTTGCCGCTACGGGTCGCGTTCGCTTTGTGGTGGTGGACGAGGCCCACCACGTGGGCTTGGCGAAAGCCGGGCAGCGCGTTGCCTACGCCACCATTGGCGCCGCCATTGCGAAGCTGGGAAGCCCCGCCCCCACGGTGCTGGCGCTTACCGCCACGGCCGACGACGACGTGACCGCCGCCATCGAGCGCGAGCTGCCCATCGATTCCTGCGTGTTCGACACCGCAGATCGTCCGAACCTGGCGGTGGACGACCGGCGCAACCTGCGCAATCGCGACGACTACCTGGCCAATCTGGTGGCGTCGGGCGAAAAGACGGTCATCTACGTGAACTCGCGCGAGCAGTCCGTGGCCGTTGCACGCAGCTTGCGCAAGCGCGTGCCGCAGGTGGCGCCGCTCATCGGCTTTTACAACGCGGGCCTTTCGCGCAGCGAGCGCAAGCGCATCGAGGAGCTGTTCCGCACCGATGCGCTGAGCGTGCTGGTGGCCACGAGCGCGTTCGGCGAGGGCGTGGACATTCCCAACATTCGTCATGTGGTGCTGTACCATCTGCCGTTCAATGAGATAGAGTTCAACCAGATGAGCGGCCGTGCGGGGCGCGACGGGCAGGGTGCGAGCGTTCACCTGCTGTTCGGGCGCAACGATTGTTCCATCAACGAGAGCATCTTGCGCGACATGACTCCCGACCACGATTGCTTGGCGCAGGTGTACCGCAAGCTGCGCAGCTTGCAGCGCGAAAGTTCCGATACGTTCTTCACCTTGGGGAACGCCGATTTGGCCGCCGCTGCCAGCACGGACGTCTTCCCGGTGAGCCCCGCTTCCGCAGCATGCGGCGTGGCGGTGTTCCGCGAGCTGGGCCTCATCGAGACCCATACGGCGTTCGGCGCCGACGGGATGGCGCGATCCATTCACGTGAAGGACACGCAGGATAAAGTGGAGTTGACGGACAGCGTTCGCTATCGCGAAGGTTTGGGGGAGCGCGAGATATTTCACGCGTTCCGCGACTGGGCGATGAAGAGCGATTCTGCTAGCCTGCATATACGCGTTTCCCGGCCCATTTTGCCGGGCAAGGCGCTGCATGGAAAGGAGGGCGACGATGACTAAGAACGATCGCGAAGAGCTGCTGGGCGAGGCCCCGAAATCGACGGGCAGGCAGACGGTCGAGGACAATCTGCTGGGCCGTCCGCATGTGGCCGAGAAATCGTTCGCTCCCGAAGCGAAGAAGGACGCTCAAGCGTCGCATACTCCCGAGGACCGCTTCATCGAGCTTCAGCGTTTGACCTCGACGTATCTTTCCGAAGCCGACGAGGCTCTTCTTGCCAAGGCGTTCCGCTTCGCAAGCGACGCGCACGAAGGCCAGTGCCGCAAAAGCGGCGAGCCGTTCGTGGCCCATCCCGTGGAAGTGGCCATTATCCTGGCCGATTTGCGCATGGACGTGGAAACGCTCATCGCCGCGTTGCTCCACGATACCGTGGAGGATACCAGCGTGACCGCCGCCCAGGTGGCCGAAGAGTTCAACGACCAGGTGTCGCAGCTGGTCGAGGGCGTGACGAAGATCACTCGCATCGAGGTGGAGAGCTTGTCCGACAAGCAGGCGGCCACCATTCGCAAGATGTTCGTGGCCATGAGCAAGGACATCCGCGTGATCGTCATCAAGCTGGCCGACCGCCTGCACAACATGCGCACGCTGGGCGCGCTGCGCGAGGACCGCCGCATCTTCAAGGCGCGCGAAACCCTGGAGATCTACGCGCCCATCGCCCACCGCCTGGGCATCAACTCCATCAAGTGGGAGCTTGAGGACCTGTCGTTCTATTATCTGGAACCCAACAAGTTCAAGCAGGTCAGCCGCATGGTTACGGAAAGCCGTGCCGAACGGGAGGACTACCTCAACCAGATCATCGGCATCCTGCACGACGAGATGGGCAAGGTGAACATCCAGGCGCAGATCATGGGCCGCCCGAAGCACCTGTACTCCATCTACCAGAAGATGACGAAGAAGGGCAAGGGCTTCTCCGAGATTTACGACCTGATCGCCGTGCGCGTGATCGTGAAGTCGGTCAAGGACTGCTATTCGGCTCTGGGCGCGGTACACACGCTGTGGCACCCCATGCCGGGGCGTTTCAAAGACTACATCGCCATGCCGAAGTTCAATATGTACCAAAGCCTGCACACCACGGTCATCGGCCCTGCCGGTCGGCCGCTTGAGGTGCAGATTCGCACCGAGGACATGCATCGGCAGAGCGAATACGGCGTGGCTGCCCACTGGCGCTACAAGGAGAAGGGCGGCAAGGGCGGCGACGCCATCGACCAGCAGCTGGCGTGGCTTCGCCAGATGGTGGACTGGCAGGACGAGTCGCAGGACTCGCGCGAGTTCCTGAAGGACCTCAAGGTTGACCTGGCGCCTACGGAGGTGTTCGTCTTCACGCCGAAGGGCGAGGTCATGAGCTTGCGAGCCGGATCGACCCCGGTCGATTTCGCGTACGCCATCCACACGGAGGTGGGAAACCACTGCGTTGGTGCGAAGGTGAACGGCGCCATCGTGCCTCTAACGTACGAGCTGCAGCTGGGCGACCGCGTGGACATTCTCACGCAGAAGAGCGCAAGCCCTTCGCGCGACTGGCTCAACATCGTGAAGACGCCGAGCGCGCGCAGCAAGATTCGGTCGTACTTCAGCCGGGTGAGCCGCGGGGACGATTTGCAGAACGGCCGCGACAAGCTGACGCGCGAGATGCGCAAGCACGGCCTGGGCATTTCGAGCGCCCAGTCGATGCGCGCCATCAAGAGCGTTGCCGATCACATGGGCTACAACGATCCCGACGACATGCTGGTGAACATCGGCACGGGCAAGGAAAGCGCCCAGCATGTGTCGAACCGCCTGCTCAAGATCTTGGTGGACAAGGGCAACGAAGAGGCCGAGACGCTTGGCTTCGGCGCGTCCGATATGTCCACGGGCAAGCTGCCGCCCATGCTGACGTCGGTGAAGCGTCCGAAAAAGCACGAAGCCCATACCAGCAACGGCGTGGTGGTGAAGGGTATCGACGACGTGCTGGTTCGCTTGTCGCGCTGCTGCAACCCGGTGCCCGGCGACGAGATTCTGGGCTTCGTGACGCGCGGGCGCGGCGTGTCGGTGCATCGCGCGGATTGTCCGAACGCAACCGACCTCAAGCAATCGCCGGAGCGCATCATCGACGTGGCGTGGGAGCGCGACCTTCCCAAGAACACGTCGTTCAAGGTGGAGGTGTTCCTTGACGCGCTCGATCGCATGAACCTGCTGCGCGACGTGACCGTGGTGCTGTCCGAAATGGGAGCGAACGTGCTGAACTGCTCCGTCACGGCTCATCGCGACGGCATGGCGGAGATGCGCTTTTTGTTCCAGGTTTCGGACATCAACCATATCGATACCATTTTGAGCAAGCTGCGCGGCATCGAGGGCGTGTTCGACGCTCGCCGCATGGTGCCCAAGCAGGGCAACGGAAAGAAAAAGTAAAGGAGGCCGTCCATGGCTCAGGTGAAGAAGGTCAAGAGCACGTGCGTGCCCGTCGAGTTCGTGACGCTTGGCATGCTGGGCAACAACGTGTACATCATCTCGGACGGAGAGGCCACCATCGTGGTCGATCCTTCCTGCAAAGCCGACGAGATTTTGAAGGCGGTGGGCAATCGCACGGTCGATGCCATCGTTTTGACGCATCGCCACTCCGATCACGTGGGGGCGGCGAAGGAGCTGCGCGACAAAACCGGCGCAACCGTCATCGCGTCGGCGATCGACGCGCCCATCATCGAGGGCAAGAAGCAGCTGCCGCGCGACGACATGCGCACCGAGCCGTGCCCGGTTGATCATGTTGTCAGCAACGGAGACATCGTGAAGATCGGCTCCATGCCGTGGAAGGTGCTGGTCACCCCCGGCCACACCGAGGGCAGCATGTGCTTGTTCCTCGACCCTCAGTTCGGCACGAATCCTGCGGGAGATCCGGTGCTGATCTCGGGCGATACGCTGTTCTGCGGATCCATCGGCCGGACGGATTTCCAGGGTGGCGACATGAACGCCATGCGCCGCTCCCTGAAGCGTTTGGCGGCGCTGCCCGACGAGACGGTCGTTCTGCCAGGGCACGAGGCTTTGACCAAGATCGGCAACGAGCGCAAGCGCGTATTCGCGTTCTACGCGTAAGGAAACAAGGCTGGACGGGACCGCCGAGCGAAGAGGCTCATGCCTCGCCTTGGCGGCCCCGTCCTTCTGCTCCGTTTTACCTGCTGCTTTGCTTCATCTTCAGCGATAGTGCCAGACATGCGAGCGCGAACAGGCCGAAAGCGGCAAGGCCGGGCGCGTTCGTGCCGAAGGCCGCCATGGACGCTGACAAAACCAGGGGCGGAAAAAAGCCGCCCAAGCCTCCCCACATGGAGACGATGCCGTTTGCCGGCCCGGCTTGCTTGGTGAAGTACAACGGCACCAGCTTGAACACCGTTCCGTTGCCGATGCCGCAGGCGATGCTGATCAGGTAGATGCCTCCAAGGTACGCCGGCAGCCCGGGAGCCAGCGCCAGCACGGCCGCACCTGCCGCGAGCGCAACGAATACGCAGGCCAGCAGCTTGTAGCAGTCGAATCGATCGGCCAGCCACCCGCCCAAGACGCGAACCGTTGCAGCAGTCACGATGAAGATCGAGGTGGCGGCTCCTGCGCTCACGCCGTCAAGAAGGTAGTGCGACGTGAGGAAGTTCGGCAGGTACACCGTCAGCGCTACGAACGCCCCGAAGGTCACGAAGTAGAACAGCGAGAGGATCCACAGGCGCGCATCTGCGCCGATCTGCTTCATCTGCTGCACGATGGGGGTCTTCACGCGAGGCTCGCTGCGATCGCCCAGCGCAAGGTTCAGGATCACGAACATGGCTAACAGCACCAGGTACAGCTTGACGGCCCCGCGCCATCCCAGCGCCAACGCCGCAACCGGCGCAAGCCAGGTGGTCAGCGCCGTTCCCATGTTGCCGAACCCGTATACGCCGTTCACGAACCCGTGTCGTTCTTTCGGGTAGTATTTGGGCAGCGAGGTGACTCCCACGGAGAACACGGCTCCCGCAATGCCCAGGAACGTGCCGCTTACCAGCAGTTCCTGGTAGGTGGTGGCTTCGCTCAGAAGCCAAACGGGAACCAGCAACGCCGCGAAGCTGGCAAGGAACACGGTTCGCGCGCCGAAGCGGTTCGCGCAGTAGCCGAACGGCACGCGCAGGACGCTTCCCAGCACGACGGGGATGGCGGTCACCAACGCGATCGCATCGGACGGGATCGCGATGTCTTGCTTGATGGAGGGAAGCAGCGACGACAAGACCACCCACACCATGAATCCGGCGATCAGGTCGGCTGTCTGCAAAGGCAGCTGCAGGCGTTTTTCCATGTTCGATACCCCTCCCCCTTGGGGTGCCGCCGCAGCGGTTTGCCGGCGGACGCTCGTCAAGGCGGACTCGGCTTCGCGTTGTGCGCGGCGCCCGAAATCCCTATTGAACTGCTTACTCTATCACGGAGCGTTCGTGCGAGCGAAGGCAGAGCCGATAATGCGGGTTTTCCCGGATGCCTTTTACGTTTATTTTACTTCTGGATACGAAATAGGACGTGGAAAGCGGGTTAAGACCCTTTCGGTTTGTCAGATTTACGTTAAACTGATGAGTTGCTGAGCCTTTTTACTGGTTTGTTGAAAGGGAACTTGTGACCATAGAGTGGGCTGCATTTGTGGCCGAGCTCGCCTCCAACCCGGTGCTGGTGGCGGTGACCCTGCTCAATATCGGCGTGATCGTCGTCAACGGCGCGACCGACGCTCCCAACGCTATCGCAACCGTGGTGTCGACGCGCGCCATGAAGCCGAAGCACGCTATCCTTATGGCGGCTATCTGCAACTTCCTGGGCCTTCTGGTCATCTCCTTGTTCACGTCGGCGGTTGCCCACACCATATTCAACATGGTCGATTTCGGGGGAGATGCCCGCCAATCGCTCATTGCGCTTATGGCCGCGATGGTGGCCATTATCGTTTGGGGCGCAACGGCGTGGTACTTCGGCATCCCCACCAGCCAGAGTCATTCGCTCATCGCCGGGCTGACGGGCGCCGCCATTGCGCTGCAGGGCGGTTTCGGGGCCATCGACGGCGGGGAGTGGATGAAGGTCGTATACGGCATTCTTTTGTCCACGTTGCTGGGCTTTTTTCTGGGGTGGGCGAACTCCAAGATCATTGGCCGCGTATGCCGCAACAGAGATCGGCATCGAAGCGCGGCTTGCTTTCGGTGGGCTCAGGTGGTTTCGGGCGCGGGCGTAGCGTTCATGCACGGTGCGCAAGACGGCCAGAAGTTCATGAGCATCTTCGTTCTTGCCATCACGTTGGCAACCGGCGTGGGCCAAGCCGATCAAATGGTCCTTCCCATCTGGTTGATGTTCTTCTGCGCGCTCAACATGGGATTGGGCACCGCCGTAGGCGGCGAGCGCATCATCAAAAGCGTCGGGGTCGACATGGTCAAGCTGGAACCCTTCCAGGGGTTCGCTGCCAGTTGCGCGACGTTTTTCTGTCTTATGCTCTCCACGTTCGCCGGACTTCCGGTGTCTACTACCCATACGAACACGACGGCTATCATGGGAGTGGGCGCGGCAAAGCGAAAAAGTGCCGTGAAGTGGGGAATTGCCGTCGAAATGGTGAAGACGTGGGTACTTACGTTTCCGGGCTGCGGTTTGCTTGGGTTCGTGTTCGCTCACTTGTTCCTGATGTTCTCGTAAGGAGGCCCTTATGGCCAAGAAGGAAAAGTTCGATTACTTTGACGCGTTCGAGAAGCAGACCAAGTTGGCCATGCAGGAAGCCGACTTGCTGATCGAAGCAATCGAGAAGTTCACGGAGGCTGAGAACCTGAGAGGCGCCATGGAGCGCGCGCATGAGCTCGAGCACGAGGGCGACGAGATCAACCATGCGATCTTCAGGACGGTTGCCACCGACTTCATCACGCCTATCGAGCGCGAGGACATCATCGACATGTCGCAGTTTTTGGACAACATCATCGATTACATCGAGGACGTGATCCAGCGTTTTTACATGTACGACGTGCACTTCATGCACCACGACGCGCTCGAGTTCGCCTGTCTGATCAAGAAGAGCTGCGAGGCTCTGGACACGGCCATGGAGGATTTCCGCAACTTCAAGAAGTCCAAGAAGTTCAAGCAGCTGATCGTGGACGTCAACACGTACGAGGAAGAGGCCGACCAGCTGTACCTGCAGGTCATTCGCAAGCTGCATACGCACGACCGCGAAAACCCCATGCGCGTGCTGGTGTGGTCCCAGATCTTCGATCGCATGGAACGCTGCTGCGACGCATGCGAGCATGTTGCCGACACCATGAACACGGTGCTGCTGAAAAACGTGTAGCGAACAAGCTCGCCGACGAGGCATCGGCTTTGTCGGCGAGTTCGCGCCTGCAAGGCGTGCGGGCGCTTGCTTCTACGAGCGCGGCTCGAAGGGGGCGCGCTCGTCTTCGTCGTTCGATCCCCCGGTGCTGTCGATGAAGCGGCGCAGCTCTTCCCGGTTGACGATGATGCGATCGCTGGGGTCGCTGGCCTGCGACGGCGTCGATGCTGCGGCCCCGTCGCCGTCGGCGTTCGTCGTATTCGCTACGGGCGGCAACGGCGACGTGCTGCCCGGCGCTCGCCAAAGGCGACGCAGCTTGTCGTACGCCGTTTTGCGCTCGCGCTCGCGTTCGATCTTTCCCTTCGGCGGCCGCACGCGGCGGGCGACCGACTTCACAGGACGAGCCACGGCGCTTGCCACCACGTCCGAGTAATCGCGCGGCTCTTGCGTGCGCCATCCGAAGAAAAGCGACGCGTAACGAAGTCCCAAAACGATGGTCACGCAGATGATTTCCGCATAATGATCCAGGATATGGTTTTGGTGCAGCACTGCGTACACGATGCTGCCTACCAGCGCCGCGCTGCCGTACAGGGCTCCTGCCTGAAACGCTTCCGGCTCCCGATTCATGCAAATGTCGCGCAGGATGCCGCCTCCCACAGCGGTGATGGTGCCCAAGATGATAGCGGGCACGATGTCGAGCCCGGCCGACGTGGCTTTGCCCACGCTGATGACGGCCCACAGGGCTACGGACAGGTTGTCCAGAAGATCCACTACGGGGTCCAAGTACGTAGCCAGCTTGCCGAAGTAGAACACCACCACGCCCGCAACGGCGCAGGCTATGATAAGCGTAGGTTTCTGAAATGCGTAAATGCCGTAGTTCTGAAGCAGCACGTCGCGCATGATGCCGCCGGCAAGACCGGTGATGATGGCGATGCACACCACGCCGAATATGTCGTAGCGCGCCCGTACGGCGCTCATGGCGCCGGACAGCCCGCCGGTCAACGATGCGGCAAGCTCGAGCCAGAAGGGGATGGCGAGGACTACTTCCAGCATGGGCGCTTACGCGTCCGCAAACGAGGTGGAAGGAGCTTCGTCTTTCGCGCCGTCTTCGACGGAAACGAGCACCGCTACCGTCGGCTCGCCCGAAAAGTCCAGGTTGTCGGTCAGGGTGCGAGCATCTTCCAGGTTGAAGCTTTCCCGGTCGAACGCGGAGATGTTCCCGTATGCTTTTTCGAGCGCTTCGTTGTACAGGTCCCAGAAGCCGACCGTGCGCACCTCTCCCGTGAAGGGGTTCTCCCAGGGGCGGTGCTGCCGGTTGTCGAACGGGCTTTCCGTCAGCTCGATCGGGCGATGGCTCATAGACTGGAAGAACGAGTGCGGGCGCAGAATTCGTTCCAGGCGTCCCGCCACGGCGCGCTTGGCTCCGGTGGGGGAGTAGAACACGCGTTGGACCAGGCGGAAGTTCTTCACGGCTCGCTCGAACAGGTCGGCGGGAACGATCGCGCCGTACACGGTGAGAGCAGCGTAGGCGAACATCTTCGAGATTACGTTCAGCGCGAAGTCGCTTGCTTTGAGGATTTCCTCGGAGGGATTGAACGCGGCAACGGTAACCCCGCGCTTCTTGAACAGAACCAGCTCGTCGAGCTCGCTTTCGATGACGCCGTGAACCTCGGAGCCGTCTTCGCGCGACAAACCGGGTTCGCCGGCGTCGCACAGACGGTACTCGTGGAAGAACACGAACGGGTGCATGGTGGAATCCAGCGTGTAGTGGCACAGGAAGCCCAGCGCGTACGCGCGGCCCACGGGCAGCTCGGCGCTGCTGAGGATCGAGAGCGAGTCTTTGAACGCTTTGAGCAGTTCGGCGGGCTTTTCGCTGTGCATGGTGTTGCCCAGGCGATTGTGCGACCTCAGGCCGGGGCTGATGACGGTGTAGAACAGCGGGTCAGGGCCCTGGTTGCCCAGAAGGAAGGCGTCGGCTTCGTCGCGCGAGCCGCCGATAAGGGAAAACAGACGGTCGTACACGTCTCGTCCGAAAAAGTCATGCGTGATGATAGCCGGCATAGCGTGAACTCCGTTTCTGACCTTGATTTTACCGATGACGCTACGCGCTATCATATACAATGTGCGGGTACTTGTTAACCGTCGGTTTTCACTTGTGGAAAACCTTACAGGGGGGCGCTGCATGTTCGGAAAGCTGACCAAGCAAGAGCGAAGCTGGATTCTCTACGACGTGGGAAATTCAGCGTTCATCATGCTGTCGACGGCGCTCATTCCCGTGTACTTCGCAACGCTTGCCGAGCCGGGCTCGTCGGTGGTCGTGGCATGGGGCTATGCGGAAACCGTGGCGGCGCTGCTGTTGGCGCTGCTCATGCCCATCTTGGGCAGCTTGGCCGACCTCAAGGGCAACAAGAAGAAGTTTTTCATCGGCTTCGTGGGCACGGGCGCCGTGGCGTGCGCGGCGTTGGGCATTCCCACCGAGGCGCTTCCGTTTTTGATCGTGTACGTGGCGGCATCCATTATGGTGAACGGGTCGATGGTGTTCTACGACGCGTTTTTGGTGGACGCTACCACCGAAGAGCGCTACGACGAGGTGTCGTCGCAGGGCTACGCTTGGGGCTACATCGGCTCGTGCATTCCATTTATTGCATGCTTGGCGGTAGTGCTGGGCGGATCGTTCATAGGGATCGACATGATGACGGGCATGAAGATCGCCTTCGTCATTACGGCGGCTTGGTGGGTTGCGTTCAGTGTTCCGTTGGTGCGCGACGTGCATCAGACGCACTACAAGGAGCGTGCGAAGCGCGTGTTCCGGGATACGTTCTCGGGGTTGTGGAAAACGCTCAAGAACATCGTGCGCGACCGGCGCCTGCGGTACTTCATGCTGGCGTTCTTCTTCTACATCGACGGCGTGCATACCATCATCAAGATGTCGACCAGCTACGGTACCGACCTGGGAATCGACTCTACGCATTTGGTGCTTGCGCTGCTGCTGACGCAGTTCGTGGCGTTTCCGTCGGCCATCGCCTACGGGCGGCTTTCCACGAAGTTCGGAACGAAGCGCATGCTGCTGGTCGCCGTGTTCGCGTACTTCTGCATCACGCTGTTCGCCGCGTTTTTCCTGCGCGAGGCGCTGCAGTTCTGGATTCTGGCCGTGTGCGTGGGTCTGTTCCAGGGTGGCATCCAGGCGCTGTCCCGCTCTGAGTTTGGCAAGCTCATACCGAAGGAGCATGCGAACGAGTATTACGGCTTCTTCGATATTTTCGGCAAGTACGCTGCTGTTATGGGCACGCTGCTGGTGAGCGTGTTCACGCAGATGACCGGGAATTCGTCGGTAGGCGTGCTGTCCGTGGCGGTCTTGTTCATCGTGGGCTTCGTCCTGTTGTGGAGGATGCCGAAAGAGGGGTAGGAGGCGGCTGAAAAGGCGGTCGCTTCGCTCGAGTCCTTGTTTTCTCGCATGCGGTTATCACCGTGCGCGTTGATTTTCCTGCTTGTCAGACGGTATAGGCAATTTTCGTTAAACTCGTTTTGCCATCGAGGCTTACTCTTCGCGATGCGGTATCATGCGAGCCATCGTATCTTCTTGATAGTCACTTCTCGTGCGGGTGAGGCGGAGGATTCTTGGTTACCGTTGCGGACATCGTTGCGTTGCCAGCGTTCAAGAGCGTAGATCTGATTGC
>ERZ836760.2662-NODE-2662-length-13409-cov-3.814662_pt1 | contig 13409 bp, 9 predicted proteins | sample MGYA00519941_ERZ836760 | MGnify/ENA primary metagenome ERZ836760 (study PRJEB31850, sample SAMEA3708807) | human gut metagenome | biome: human gut; feature: human-associated habitat; material: faeces | place: China | collected 2014 ... | reverse complement strand
AGTTATGCGCCTCGGCCAAAATTCAAGTCTTAAAGTTGACGCTATTTCAACAGGCTCACTTACACTTGACATTGCTACCGGAATCGGCGGTTTGCCAAGAGGTCGTATAGTTGAAATCTATGGCCCTGAATCAAGCGGTAAAACAACACTTGCACTTCACTGCATTGCAGAAGCACAAAAGCTTGGCGGTGACGCAGCATTTATTGATGCTGAACATGCACTTGATCCTGAATATGCGGCAAATCTCGGTGTAGATATTGATTCTTTAATCGTTGCACAGCCTGATTTTGGTGAACAGGCACTTGAAATTACAGAAAATCTTGTAAGTAGCGGTGCTGTTGATATTGTAGTAGTAGACTCGGTTGCGGCACTTGTACCTAAAAGTGAAATTGAGGGTGATATGGGCGACAGCCATGTAGGCCAGCACGCAAGGCTTATGTCACAAGCTTTAAGAATTCTTGCAGGTACTATTAACAAAACCAATTGTATAGTAATATTCATTAACCAGCTTCGTGAAAAAATCGGTGTTATGTACGGCAACCCTGAAGTTACAACAGGCGGCCGCGCGCTTAAATTCTACTCATCAATGCGAATTGATGTAAGAAAAGTTGAGCAGCTCAAAGGTGCAGGAAACGAATTTATCGGTTCACGAACAAGAGCTAAAATTGTTAAAAACAAAGTTTCACCTCCGTTTAAGAGTGCTGAATTTGATATTATGTACGGCACAGGTATCAGCAAAGACGGTGAAATTCTTGATATGGCTGTTCAATACGATATTATACATAAAGGCGGCTCTTGGTTCTCATACGGTGACCGCAGGCTCGGCCAGGGCAGAGATAATGTAAAAGAAATTATTAAAAATGACCCTGAACTTGCAGAAGAGCTTGAAAAGAAGATTAAAGACACATTAGCCGAACAAGCTGAAAAAGCAAGGCAGGAACGCGCAGAAAAAGCCAAAGCAAACTCTGCAAAAGTTTCGGCACAAAAGCCTGAAAAGAAAATTACACGCGAAGAAGCTTTGGAAAAAATCAACATTATGGTTGAGGATGATGAGGACTGATGATTTTAACTCATCAAAAGGGCAGAGGTACAAAAGTTCATTTGTATCTTGACGGTGAATATGTTGCCACTACGGATGAAAACTGCTGGTTTGATAATTACATTTCAAACGAAACTGACATAAATTATGAGCAGTGGCAACAGCTTCTTGCAAAAATAAATTATAAAAAAGCACTTAACAAATGTGCCGATTACCTTTCAAGACGTGACTATTCAGCTAAAGAAATAAAAACCAAACTGTTAAAAACAGTTGATGAAACAAGCGCACAAAAAGCTGTTGACAGGTATATCGAAGCCGGCTATATAAATGATGAAAAATATTGCCAAAGGCTTATTGAATATTTATTAAATGTAAAAAAGTTTTCACTTACCAATATTAAACAGGAGTGTTATAAGCGCGGTATCAGCAGGGATATTGTTGATGAAAAACTTTCCAACTTTGAAATTGACAATGTAGCGACATTAGTTGATTTGATAAAAAACAAATATGCAACTAAACTGCAAAAAGAAAACGGAAAAGAAAAAGTAATCGCGTCACTTCAAAGAAAAGGTTTTCGCTATTCAGACATCAAATCAGCATTTTACAGGATAGAATATTATGACGAATAAAGTAGGTATGATTTCACTTGGATGCCCTAAAAATCAGGTTGACGGTGAGATAATGCTTGAAAAATTAAATAAAAGCGGCTTTGAAATTGCGCAAAGCATTGAAGACAGCGATGTTATGATCATTAACACCTGCGGTTTTATTGAAGATGCAAAGCGTGAAGCGATTGAAACAATATTAGAAGTTGCCGAATACAAAAAAGCCGGAATTATAAGCGCAATTGTAGTAACCGGTTGCCTTGCCGAAAGGTATCAGGATGAAATTATAAAGGAAATTCCTGAAGTTGATTCCGTAATAGGTATCGGCGCAGATAACGACATTGTTAAAGTATGCCACAAGGCTCTGCTTGGTGTAAGAACAAGCTTTTACCCTGATAAAAAGTATTTACTTCTTGAAGGGGACAGAATGCTTTCAACACCAAAGCACTGGGCTTATTTAAAAATCAGTGACGGATGCGATAACCGATGCTCATACTGTGCAATTCCGCTTATTCGCGGCGGGTATATCGAACGCCCGATGGAAAGCATAATTAAAGAAGCACAAAAACTTGCAAACAAAGGTATTAAAGAACTTATAATTATCGCACAGGACACCACCAAATACGGATTAAAATTATATGGTGAATACAAACTTGCAAGTTTATTAAAAAAACTTGTTAGAATTGACGGTATAGAGTGGATTAGATTATATTACTGCTATCCTGACAGAGTTACAGACGAACTAATTGATGTAATAGCAAATGAGGAAAAAATTTGCCCTTACATTGATATTCCGCTTCAACATTGTAATAAAGATATTCTTAAATCAATGAACAGGTCAGGTTCGTACGAAGAATTAAAAGCACTTTTGAATAAAATGAAAGCTAAAATTCCCGATTTTGCAATTCGTACAACTTTTATGGTTGGTTTTCCGAACGAAAGCGAAGAAAACTTCGAAGAACTTTGCAAATTTGTAAAAGAAATCAAGTTTGATAAAATGGGATGCTTTACTTATTCACCGGAAGAGGATACTCCTGCTTGCTCATATGACAATCAAATAGATGAAGAAGTTAAAAAACGCCGCGCCGATATACTTATGGATATTCAATACTCTGTAACAGAAGAATTAAATCAAAACAGAGTAGGAAATACATATAAGGTTATAGTTGACAGTATTGAAGACGGAATGTATAATGGCAGAGCTTATTTTGATTCACCGGAAATTGACAGTGGAATTATGTTTAAAAGCGATGATAAATTAAACATAGGCGATTTTGTTAATGTAAAAATTACAGCTTGCGAAGGCTATGATTTGATTGGAGAAAAAGTATGAATTTACCAAATAAAATAACTGTTTTTAGATTTTGTTGTATTCCTTTATTGATGTTTTTTTCACTTGTAGAATTCAAATACCATTGGGTAGGCGCACTTCTTGTATATTTCATTGCCTGTATGAGTGATAAAGCAGATGGTATTATTGCAAGAAAACACGGATTGGTTACAGATTTTGGAAAAGTCATGGATCCGCTTTCGGATAAAACTCTTGTATTTGCCGCGTACCTTGTATTTATAAATATGGGATGGCATACAGAACTTTGCATTTTACTTATGCTTGCAAGGGAATTCCTTGTTGCAGGAATCAGAATGCTTGCAGCAACAAACGGTGAAGTTATTGCAGCAAATGCTTTTGGCAAATGCAAAACATTTTTGCAGATGTCAACTACCGGTATGACTTTCCTTTTACTTGCAATAGGCGAGGGGGCAGCAGATATTACCACATCTACACATTGGCTTAATGTTTACTGTGCAATTGCATTTTGGATTGTAAGTGTCATCACTGTTTTAAGCGGACTTATTTATGCTAAAGACGGCTGGTATTTAATAAAAACAAAATAAATGTTGCAAATTTATAAAAAATAGATATAATAGTAGTAGATAATAGTATTAAAAACTATGAAGCAGAGAAGTAAGCAGGTATGTTTATTCAGAGAAAAAACCATTTTGCTGTGAGGTTTTATAATCTAACTGCCCAAATGCACTGCCGAGTTACTCAAAGGAAATCAGTATTTTGAGTCGTTTTGCCGCGTTATAGGCATAAGCTGTATATATGCAGTTAAGTTATAAACAAGAGTGGAACCGCAGTAATTTATTGCCTCTGTCATAATGACAGGGGCATTTATTTTTATTGTTTTAGTTTATAAGGGAGATATATTTATATGTTTGACTCATTTAAAGAGGATATTAAAAGCTTTATGGAGCATGACCCGGCAGCAAGAAGTCCTATCGAAATTGTGCTTCTTTATCCAGGGTTTAAAGCACTGCAGAGCCATAAGCGTGCTAAATGGTTTTTAGACCATAAAATGCCGTTTATTGCAAGATATATAAGCCAGCGCAGTGCGCACAAAACAGGAATTGAAATTCATCCCGGTGCTACAATCGGCAGGAGGGTATGTATTGACCACGGTAACGGTATAGTTATCGGCGAAACAACTGAAATAGGTGACGATGTTATGATTTACCAGGGTGTTACACTTGGCGGAACGGGTAAAGATGTCGGCAAGCGCCATCCCACTATCGAAAGCGGAGTAATGATAGGCTCGGGTGCTAAGGTCCTCGGCCCAATTACCATTGGCAGAAATGCAAAAGTTGCCGCCGGTGCAGTTGTGGTTAAAGATGTTGAACCTAATTGTACTGTTGTAGGTGTTCCGGGCGAGGTTGTAAGAATTGACGGTGAAAGAGTTGATGACCTCGACCAAATCAACATTCCTGACCCACTTATGAATTTAATTAAAGAAAACCAAGCTGAGATTAACAGCCTAAAAGAAGAAGTAAAAGAATTAAAGGAGAAGTTAAAATGAGAATTTTTAACACAATGACTCGTCAAAAAGAAGAATTCATACCAAATAACCCGGACGAAGTAAAAATTTATGCTTGCGGTCCTACTGTTTATAACTATATTCATATCGGTAATGCAAGGCCGCTTTGTGTTTTTGATGTATTAAGAAGATATTTAGAGTACAGGGGTTACAATGTAAAATTTGTGCAAAACTTTACTGATGTTGATGATAAAATTATCAAGCGTGCAAATGAAGAGGGTATAACTTTTGAGGAAGTTTCAAAAAAGTACATTGAAGAATTTTGGACTGATGCAAACGGTTTAAATTTCAAAAAAGCATCTGTTCACCCAAAAGCAACGGAAAATATTGATGAAATTATCAATATTATTAAAACGCTTGAAGAAAAAGGATATGCATACGCCGTTGACGGTGATGTATATTTCAGAACTCTTAAATTTAAAGAATACGGTAAACTCAGCCACCAGCCTATCGAAGATTTGCAATCAGGCGCAAGAATTGCAATTGGTGAAAAGAAAGAAAATCCTCTTGATTTTGCACTTTGGAAAGCTGCAAAAGAGGGTGAACCTTATTGGGATTCTCCTTGGGGCAAAGGCAGACCGGGCTGGCATATTGAATGTTCTGCAATGAATAAAAGATTTTTAGGCGACACAATTGACATTCACTGCGGCGGTCAAGACCTTATTTTCCCACACCACGAAAACGAAATAGCACAAAGCGAATGTGCTAACGGCTGCACATTTTCAAAATATTGGATGCATAACGGCTATATCAATGTTGATAATGTAAAAATGAGTAAATCTCTCGGTAACTTCAAAACAGTTCGTGAAATTGCAAATGTTTACGGATATGAAGTAATCCGATATTTCCTTATTTCATCACATTACCGTTCACCTATCAATTACAGCCTTGAAATCATTGAACAGTGCAAGAGTGCGCTTGAAAGGCTTTATACTTGCCGAGAGAGCCTTGATTTTGCCCTTAAAAACGCGAAAGACATTCCGGATGATGAAGAACTTATCAAAAAACTTAACAGCCACAGAGAACAGTTTATAACCGCAATGGATGATGACCTTAATACAGCAGACGGTGTTGCCGCTGTGTTTGAACTTGTTAAGGATATTAACACATCAATTCTTGATAAAGAAGTATCAAAAAATGTTTGCCAAACAGCCGCTGCTGTTTTTGATGAATTATGTGATGTTCTCGGCATTCTTTACAATAGAAAAAACAACGATGTTGATTCAGACATTGAAGCACTTATTGAAGAACGCCAGCAGGCAAGAGCAAATAAGGACTGGGCGACAGCAGACAGAATTCGCGATGAACTCAAAGCAAAAGGTATTATCTTAAAAGATACACCGCAGGGTGTTACTTGGACTAAAGAATAATATAAATAAAGAGCAGGAACTTTTGTTTTCCTGCTCTTTTTAAAACAATAGGAGTAATTATGGTAGATAAAAGAAAATTTAAGGATGTCGAAGTATCGCTTTTAGGCTTAGGGACTATGCGACTTCCGTGTGAAACCGAGCAAAAAAGAGAGTCAAACCCTAATATTGATTATGAAAAGGCTCAAAAGCTCGTTGACTTAGCTTATAAAAACGGCGTTAATTATTATGATACCGCATATATGTATCACTGCGGTAAAAGCGAAAAGTTCATAGGCCATGCGTTAAAAAAATATCCGCGAAATACATATTTCATTGCCGATAAACTTCCTATTTGGATGTGTGATACTAAAGAGGATATGAAGCGTGTGTTTGACGAACAGCTTGAGCGAACCGGTATGGATTATTTTGATTTCTATCTTCTTCATTCACTTGATAAAGAAAATTTTGGAAAATGTGAAAAATTAGGTGCATATGACTTTATTAAGCAAAAACAAAAAGAGGGAAAAATAAAATATATCGGTTTTTCATTTCACGGAACAGTTGATGATTTAAGGCATATAGTTTCGGCTCACGATTGGGATTTTGCACAAATTCAAATGAACTATCTTGATTGGGAAAACCAAAATGCAAAGATGCAATACCAAATACTTGAAGATGCAGACATTCCTACAATTGTAATGGAGCCTGTAAGGGGCGGTAAGCTGGCTTTGGTTAATAACGAGATAAAAGATATGTTTAAAAGTAAAAAGCCGATTATGAGCGTAGCATCCTGGGCTATGGGCTTTGTTGCAAGCCATAAAAATATAATTACAATTTTAAGCGGAATGAACAGCGAGCAACAGATGCTTGATAATCTGTCAACTTTAACTGATTTCAAAGCATTTGGTGATGATGAATATTCAGTGTGCTTTAAAGCGGCATCAATACTTAATAAAAGTGAGGTTATAGAATGCACCGGCTGTGACTATTGCCAGCCTTGTCCTAAAGGTATAAAAATAAGTTCCTTTTTCTCACTTTATAACAGTGTTGTTTCAGGTGATGTTAACATTCAGCAGGGTAGAGAAGTATATGATTCATTTGCTGTTAATCCTACCGCTTGCGCCTGGTGCAATAAATGCAAAAATCATTGCCCGCAGTCAATCAGCGTGCCTGATATATTAGAGGGTAAGGTAGTCAAACTTTTTATGCAGTGAATTGATTATCGCTAAATTCAAAACAACTTTATATTGTCAATATCGCAATATGTATTGCTAATATCTTAATGTTATGTTAATATTTACTTAATGAATATATTAGGGGAAGTTTGTATGAAAAAAAGACTGAGCATTTTACTGTCACTTGTAATTGTTTTATCTATATGTGCACCGATTACAAGCGTTATGGCAGAAGAAGCAAGAAAGCAAAGTGTATTAAAAACAGGCAAAGAAATTGCCGCACTGTGCAATAAATATGACAATTACAATGAATTAGACAGTACAGATGAACAAACTATCAATACAAGATTGATAGTTAAGTCCGATGATAAAATTGAAGAATATGATGCTATCGATAGTGTTTATGGCTTCGGCTATGTTTTTTTGCAATATGCTGATGAAAATAATGCTGAAAAGGCACTTCATAATTATGAGAATTCAGGATATATTGTATCTTATGACTCATTGGCAAACTGCACAGATTCAGCTAACCATCAGGAATGGGGAGATAATTGGTCGTATGAAAGAGTTGATTCAGATTCTGCTCTTGATTATTATAAATTAAAAGCAAAGCCTACCATAAATATTGCTGTTGTTGATAGTGGTATCAATTATAATCACGAATTATTTAAAAACAGAATTACTCGTACAAAATTTAATTCCAGTGCCTCAGGTGAAGCAAAAAATGAAATAGATGATTATGGACACGGAACAGAAGTTGCGGGTATTATTGCAAACAGCACTCCAAGTAATGTTAAGATATCTGCATATAAAGTTATGGATAACAAAGGATATGGCAGTTCATCAACCATTGTTGCAGCTTGCAGTTATATAGAGGAATTAAATAATAAACCTGATATTGTCAATTTTTCACTTGGAGTAAAAACCGGTGTTATTATTGAATCTGTAATAGATGAACTTGTTAATCAAGGAATAACTGTTGTTGCTGCTGCAGGAAATGATAATCGTGAAGTGTTTGAAGCACCCGGGAAGTGCGAAAGTGCTATAACAGTAGCAGCATTTGATTATTATAACAAACCTTGCTCTTTTACAAATTATGGTCAAGTAGTTGATATTTCTGCACCCGGTGAATATATCTACACAGCAGATATGTCAAAAAAAATGCTTATACCTTTTCTCTTGGCACATCCCTTGCTACACCATTCGTATCTGCGGCCGCCGCTTATGTACTTATGGAAAACAGAAAATACACACCTCAGCAAGTTAAACAGGAACTCATTGACACGGCAATGCCATTTAAGAAAAGTAGCTGTTTCAATCTTTATGGTGCTGGTATGGTTAATTTTTCAAATATCATAAACGGCTCAAGATGTAAAGATGTAACAACAAATTATCAGAGTGGAGTTTATCGTGAAGATATAAGTGTTGAATTAAAATGTGCTAATACTCTTGTTGATATTTACTACACAACCGACGGCACTCTTCCGACAAAAGAAAGAGGTACAAAGTATACTGAGCCTATTGCAGTTACAGATTCAACAAGAATTATTGCAGCAGCTTTTGCAAGAGCAGGTACATCTATGCACAGTAAATTCACTTCACTTGATTACTATATTCTGAAAAATAATGAACCTGAATACATTGTTGACAGAAACGGTTCAATATTGAATTATCTTGGCAGTGATACAGATTTAGTTGTTCCTGATAGTATAAATGGAATTCAACCAACATCAATCAGCCAAAAGTGCTTTTGGAATCAAAATATCAACAGTATTAAATTACCTGATTCGGTAACAGATATTGAAAAATATGCTTTCTATGGCACTGAATTAAGTTCAATAGAAGGAAATAATGTTGAAAATATAAATGAGTGCAGTTTTTATGAATGCGAAAAGTTATCTAACATTAAATTTCCTGAATTAAGATATATTGGAAAGCAATCACTTTATGGTTGTAATACACTTTCAAATATTGATTTATCAAACGTAAAAGAAATAGGCAGTGAGGCTCTTTACGGCTGTAAATCATTACCAAAACAACCTGATTTTTCATCAGTAGATTGGGTTGCTGAAAAAGGATTAGCAGGAACATATTTCAGCACAATACATCTTCCTAATTGCACAAGAGCAGATGATAATGCATTTGACGGCTGCACAGCTGAAGAAATTGTACTTAATAAAGCAAAATCAATTGGAAGCAATGCATTTAATAACTGTAAAAATCTTAAAGTGCTTTATGTTCCAAATGCGCAAGACTTAAGCGGACGCTTTAACGGTTGCAGTAATCTAAATATGATTTTTGCACCAAAGGCAACTTATATAACATTATCTATTCCAAATAACACAACAATCTATTGCAGTGATAAACTGACAGAAGTTGATTTCTTCGATGATTACAAGGACTATAAATATACCTTTATAAGTCCCGAGTACACACCGGGACTTAACGAAGCCGATAGGGATGGCTATACAGATAGATTCATTCGTGTTGAAAGTGATAAATTTGCTCAAAGCAAAGGCGGACAAATACGAACAAGAGATAATGGCTTGCGTTTTGGTTTTGAATTTGATGAAAATAACATAGCCTTTGATTTCAAAAAATATGCAGAAAATATTGATTACGGCTTTGTTTATACCTTTGACTCTTATGAAAACAAGAATGATTTTCAAAAAAATTATTATTTAAGAGCAAACAGAAACAATGTTTTTGTAAAATCTGCAAATAAAAGAAATGTTGAAGGAACTGTTTCAACATACAACGCCGTGTTTACAGGTATTCCTACAAATCACTTTGATGACAAAATATCTGCAAGAGCTTATGTAAATATTGACGGAATGTATTTTTATTCGCCTGTCATTACACGAAGCTACAGCAGTGCCTCAAATGCCGATGATTACGTTGGAATTGAAGAAGCTGATAATGATATAGTATTTGTTCATGAGCATTCGTTTGTAAAGTCCTTAATTGCTCCTAAATGTGAAGAAAAGGGCTATACACTGTATAAATGTGCAAAATGCAATGAAAGCTATACTGAAAATTATATCGACGCATTAGGTCATAATTATAAATTTGTGAGTGCAGATAATTCCGAGCTTACTTATAAATGCTCCGATTGCGATTCTACTGTAACTAAAACAAAAAGTGAATTACCTATATTTATTGATTATGTAAATACTAAGGTAGTGCGAGGTAATGACAATATGTATCTTGATTTGAATAATGACGGATATATAAATGCAAAGGACTATGCATTACTTAATAAAATTTCAAATTAAAAATAGGCATAACAAAACCCTCCTGAATCAATCAGGAGGGTTAGTTTTATTTTTCTATATGAAGTATTTTTTCTGCCTTTTCAACCTCTTCTTTTGTAGGCGGCTTATAGCCTTCGAGAGGATATTTGATACCGAGGTTTTCCCATTTGAAAATACCTAAGGTGTGGTAGGGGAGTATTTCAACCTTTTTAACTGTTTTAAGTGATGAAATAAAGTCGTACAAATTATTAAGTTCTTTATCATCATTAGTTAAATTAGGTACAAGAACACGCCTAATCCACATATCCTTGCCAATATCCGATAGGTACTTAGCCATATCAAGTATATTTTCATTAGTTCTGCCTGTAAGCTCTTTATGCTTTTCAGTATCAGTTTGCTTTAAATCAAGCATAACAAGGTCAGTATACTTCATAAGCTCATTGAATTTGGAGAAGAAAGGCTCTTCTCTTGTAAAAGCAGAGCCGGAGGAGTCAAGCGTGGTGTGAACACCTTTTTCTTTTGCAAGCTTGAAAAATTCAGTTACAAAATCAATTTGAAGGAGAGGTTCACCGCCGCTTACTGTAATACCGCCGTTTGGCTTTCCGTTTTTTCTCCAATAATTCTTATACTTATATGCCTTGTTGAATGCATCCTTTGCCGAAACGGTAAATTTCGCATCATCAAAGCTCCAAGTTTCAGGGGTGTGGCAATATTTGCAACGCATATTGCAACCTTGCAAAAAAAGTACATATCTGACACCCGGTCCGTCAACAAGACCAAAAGTTTCAATGCTGTGAATTTTACCGTCCAATTTCAACAAATCCTTTATAAGTTAATAATTACATTCTGTCGTGGCAGGTTCTTGATATAACATCCATCTGCTGCTCTTTAGTAAGGTCGATGAACTTAACAGCATAACCTGATACACGAATTGTGAAGTTTTGATATTCTTCCTTTTCAGGATGTTCCATAGCATCGATAAGCTTTTCAGTACCGAATACGTTTACGTTAAGGTGGTGAGCACCCTGGTCAAAGTAACCATCCATAACCTGAACAAGATTGTTCTTCTTCTCTTCTTCTGAATGACCGAGAGCACCCGGGTTGATTGTCTGAGTATTTGAAATACCGTCAAGAGCCCATTCGTATGGAAGCTTTGCTACTGAGTTAAGAGAAGCAAGAAGACCGCTCTGTTCTGCACCGTATGATGGGTTAGCACCAGGTGAAAGAGGAGCGCCTGCCTTACGGCCGTCCGGCATTGTACCAGTTGCCTTACCGTATACAACGTTTGATGTGATAGTAAGGATAGAGGTTGTCGGCTCTGAATCACGGTATGTGTGATGCTTCTTAATCTTGTCAAGGAAAGTCTTGAGAAGCCATACAGCGATTTCGTCAGCTCTGTCATCATCGTTACCGTAACGAGGGAAGTCGCCCTCAGTTTCGTAATCAACAACAACACCGTCTTCGTTTCTTACTGTCTTAACCTTAGCGTACTTAATAGCACTGAGTGAGTCAACAACGTGAGAGAAACCTGCAATACCTGTTGCAAATGTTCTTCTTACATCTGTATCAATAAGTGCCATTTCAGCAGCTTCATAATAGTATTTATCATGCATAAACTGAATGAGGTTAAGGACATTAACATAAAGACCTGCGAGCCAATCCATCATTCTGTCATATGCTTCGATTACTTCGTCATAATCGAGGTATTCTGATGTAATAGGTCTGTACTTAGGACCAACCTGCTCAAATGTCTTAGCGTCAACACCACCGTTGATAGCGTAAAGAAGGCACTTAGCAAGGTTAGCTCTTGCGCCGAAGAACTGCATTTCTTTACCTGTCTGTGTAGCTGATACGCAGCAGCAAATTGAGTAGTCATCGCCCCATACCGGCTTCATAACATCATCGTTTTCATACTGAATTGAACTTGTTCTGATAGAAATATCAGCAGCATACTTCTTAAATGTGTCAGGAAGTGCTGATGAATAAAGAACTGTAAGGTTTGGTTCAGGTGAAGGACCCATATTTTCAAGAGTATGAAGGAATCTAAAGTCATTCTTTGTAACCATTGAACGACCGTCAACACCGATACCTGCAACTTCAAGAGTAGCCCAAACAGGGTCACCGGAGAAGAGCTGATTGTATGATGGGATTCTTGCAAACTTAACCATTCTGAATTTCATTACAAGATGATCTATAAGTTCCTGAGCTTCAGCTTCGGTAATTTTACCGGCTTCAAGGTCTCTTTGAATATAAATATCAAGGAAAGTTGAAATTCTGCCGACACTCATTGCAGCACCGTTTTGAGTTTTGATAGCAGCAAGGTAACCGAAGTATAACCACTGAACTGCTTCTTTAGCGTCTTTAGCTGGCTTAGAAATATCAAAACCATAGCTTTCAGCCATCTTCTTCATTTGAGCAAGTGCCTTATACTGCATTGTGATTTCTTCTCTGAGACGGATAACATCGTCAGTCATAGTACCGTCACCGCAGTTAGCAAAGTCATGCTTCTTTTCTTCCATAAGGAAGTCGATACCGTAAAGAGCAACTCTTCTGTAATCGCCTACAATACGACCACGGCCGTAAGTGTCAGGAAGACCTGTGATAATCTTATTGTGACGAGCCTTAAGCATTTCAGGAGTGTAAGCATCAAATACACCCTGATTATGAGTCTTGCAATAATCAGTAAAAATCTTATGAAGTTCAGGATCAGGCTCATAACCATATGTTGAGCAAGCCTGTTCAGCCATCTTAATACCGCCGAATGGCATAAATGCTCTCTTAAGAGGCTTGTCTGTCTGTAAACCTACTACTTTTTCTAAGTCCTTATCAGCTTCGCTGATGTAACCCGGACCGTAAGCGGTGATACCTGAAACTACCTTTGTTTCCATATCAAGTACGCCGCCCTTAGCACGCTCTTCCTTCTGAAGACCCTGAAGAATACCCCAAAGCTTGTTTGTAGCATCAGTAGGACCTGCAAGGAAAGATTCGTCGCCGTCATAGACTGTGTAGTTCTTCTGAATGAAGTCACGAACATTAACTTCTTCTTTCCAGAGAGAGCCTTCAAAGCCTTCCCATTGTTCGAAATCTACCATGATTATTCCTCCTTAATAG
>ERZ836760.2660-NODE-2660-length-13416-cov-2.938927_pt1 | contig 13416 bp, 10 predicted proteins | sample MGYA00519941_ERZ836760 | MGnify/ENA primary metagenome ERZ836760 (study PRJEB31850, sample SAMEA3708807) | human gut metagenome | biome: human gut; feature: human-associated habitat; material: faeces | place: China | collected 2014 ... | reverse complement strand
TGTCAGGAGTTGATTTTGCGAAGGAACCAGGCGACAATGGCCGCCAAGGCCACCCCAAACAGCATTCCGCTGTAGCATACCCGTAGGTAGAGCAGGTGGAAAGCGGTGGACTCATTGTTGTGATAGCCAGTAACAAGTGCCAGCAGATTGTTAGTGGCATTTATGTCTATACACAAAAGACGGAATAGACCCAGGCAGACCGCCAGAGCCAAGACCCAGGGCCAGATCCGGCGGCCTCTCCGGGCCCAGAGAAAAAACGGCCCCCCCGTCACCAGGGCAGAGATACAAGCGTAGAGGAACAGAGACAAGAGCGTCCCTATGAGAGGAACTGTCCCAAGGAAAAGAGACGACAAATCCCCCAGCAAGCGGGAGGTGACATAGGGGATAGCCGGTGCGGCAAAGACCACCAGCACAGCCAGCGCCAGTTCCCGTTGAGACCAGGACTTCATGGGGCGCACATCCTTTCAAAAGATGGGGCTTTTCTCCATTGTATCAAGGGCAGTCAGACCTGTCAAGAAAAGAACGGCCCCCGGCGGACACTGTCCACCGGGGGCCGTTTTCAGTCGATCTCCTTATACATCAGCTTAGCTCCACTGACGCCATTTGGCGATCTTCGCCGCCTGTTCCTCCGTCAGCTGGTCCGTCACTGTGCCGTCTGCCAGCTGATACGCCTGCTTCTGCACCACAGGCAGCTCCCGGCGCAGCTGGTTCAGAAAGTCGAACCAGGGGCTCTCCCCGGTCCGCCCGGTGAGCTCCAGCACCGCGGCCCCCAGGAAGCTAGCGGAGAGCCGCCCATCCTCCGGCAGGTCCAGGGACGCTACGGCGGCCTCCCAGTCCAGGGCCTGCGCGGCGGCGTCATTGGCCCAGATCACATAGGGCGTCTCGTAGGAGGTCAGCGCGTCCCACTCCGCCCGGGCCGTGAAGCCCAGCTCCGCGTAGGCCAGCTGGTTGTCGCCCAGATAGGGCAGGTGGTCTCCGAAGAACACCAGCACCACCGGCTCCTCCGCGGCGGAGAAAGTGTCCACCAGACGGCCCAGCATGGCGTCCGCGTCCCGAGCCCCTTCGGTGTAGACTCTCAGCAGCGTCTCCACCTCGTCGGACACCGCCGTGTTCAGCGGCACCTCCGGATAGGCATAGCTCTCGCCGTACTTGTCCAGGGTGTAGGACATGTGGTTCTGAATGGTGGTTGTGTAGTGGAACAGCGTCTCGCCGGCGGCCACAGTGTCCGCGAATTCCTGTTCAATCAGGCCCGCCATGTAGTCATCCGTGACCCAGCGGCCCTTGTATGCAAGCGCCTCCATCTGGTCAGCAAATACGGTCTCCTCCGCCCCGAACCAGCGGTAGACGTTCTCCCGGTTGTAGAACCAGTCGTCCCCCGGGTGGAAGAAGGAGGTGTGGTAGCCATCGCCGCCAAACACCCGGAAGAGGCTGTCCAGGTTCCGGTTTACCACCCGGAAGGAGGAGGTCGTTCCGGCAGCGAGCGCGTTGGTCTGCATGCCTGTCAGCACGTCGAATTCCGTGTTGGCAGTGCCGCCGGCGAAGCCGGGCACCACGATATGGCCGGCGACGGCGTGGGGATCCTCCCGCAGGGCGTGGAGGTTGGGCAGGGGGTCGTTCTCCGCTGTGAAAGCGAAAGCGTCGCTGTCCGTGATATCGGAGAGGGCCTCATCCATCACCATAATGACGTTCACATCCTTCCCCAGACCGGTGTCGCCGCCCTGGTCCCAGCCGGCCGCCTCCGACCGACTGAAGCCCTCAGGCTTGTCCACCGGGTAGGTGGTGAACTGGTGGCAGAAGCAGTAGGGGAACCCCAGCTCGTTGAACACGGAGGGAATATAGTAGGCGTTAGACACCCGGAAGGAGTTGTACAGATCATTGGAGGCATAGACTGTCAGGATCAGTCCTGCCAGCACGGCAAAGCTGGCGGCAGCCCCCAGCAGGCTTCCCACCCAGCCGCGGAGCCGGGCGATGGGGAAGGGGCGGCTGCCTACGAAGAGCCCCAGGGCCACCAGCACCAGCGAGAACACCACGACGGCGGCGATGGACGGCACCGGGAACTGGATGTCGTAAGTCCCCACAGCGCTGCCCGCTTCTTTCAGCAGGGCAAAGTCCCGGGGAAACACCGGCTCGTCCCGTACCTCGATCTTGATGCGGTTGGCGATAGACAGGGCGCAGACGGCGAAGTTCGCCAGCGCCCCGGCGAAGAACACGTTCCGGAGCAGGCAGGTGAACACCAGCAGCAGCATCCCCACCGGCAGGCAGTTCAGGATAATCAGCAGCGGCTGCGCCCGGAAGACGGCCAGGACGCTCCGCAGGGCATTGGGCTGGCACCAGAGCGCCAGCAGAGTGATGGCGCCCGCCAGCAGCACAGCGGCCAGAAGCGTGGCCCACAGGGGCAGTCGGACTTTGGGAAAATGGTCATGGAGCTTCAAGAGCAGACGGTCCTTTCTGGTTAGATTTCCACACACAGAATACCTCCATTATAAGGATTTTCCGGAAAAAAGCAAGGCTCCTGCGAAGTGTAGAGTGCCTTTGAGACAGTTTTGTGGTATGATATGGCTGGAAAAGGAGCGGATGGCATGGACGCAAAAGCCACCGGCGGGCTGATCGCCCGGCGCCGAAAAGAGAAGAACTGGAGCCAGGGGGAACTGACGGAATGGCTCCACGTGACGGACAAGGCCGTGAGCCGCTGGGAGACGGGCTGGGGCCTGCCCGATGAGAATCCTTGGGCGCTTGGTCTCGCATAAGACAAAAATCCCCTCCGTTCAACAACGGAGGGGATTTTTGCAGCAAAGTTATACACCCTGTATCAAATTTCAAAGAAATTCGGATCCATTTTCGGCAGGACATGCGCCTGCCGAAAATACGTTGATCCGTGCGCCTTGGGCGCACACACCAGTCCGCAGACTGGTGGTGGGGGAGGTCGAGGGGAAACAGCCGAAATGCCGCCAGCGGCGGAAAAAGTGAGTCTGTTTCGAGGCAGCGGCGCGATTGGCGGCCCGAACAGGGCCGGGAATTGCAATGCCGCAACGGTGTCAGCCTGCTCCCCCTCGAAGCCCTCAGCACAGCTTCGCGCCCGCCGGGATGGAATCATCCACCATGATGAGGTGCAGGCACTCCTCACCGTGCTCGGTGTGGACGGCGGAGATCAGCATGCCGTTGCTCTCCAGGCCCATCATCTTCCGGGGCGGCAGGTTCACAATGGCGATCAGGGTCTTGCCCACCAGATCCTCCGGCTCATACCACTTGTGGATGCCGGAGAGGATCTGCCGGTCCACACCGGTGCCGTCATCCAGAGTGAATCTCAGCAGCTTCTCACTCTTCTTCACGGCATCGCAGGCCTTCACCTTCACCGCCCGGAAATCGGACTTGCAGAAGGTGTCGAAATCCACCTTCTCCGTCAGCTGGGGCTCCACCTCGACGGCGGGCAGGGCGGCCTTTTTGGCCGCGGCCTCCGCGGCCTCCAGCTCCTCCAGGGCCTTGTCCATGTCCAGCCGGGGGAACAGGTTCTCGCCCTTGGTGACGGCAGCGGTCTCAGGCAGAGCGCCCCACTCCGCCGCGGCGTCCCAGGTCCGGCTCTCCGCGGGGGCGCCGATCTGGGCAAAGAGCTTTTCACAGCTCTCCGGCATGAAGGGCGTCAGCAGGATGCCGCAGATGCGGGTGGCCTCCAGCAGGTTGTACAGCACATGGGCCAGCCGCTTGCCGTTGGTCTCCATATCCTTTGCCAGGGCCCAGGGGGCGTTCTCGTCGATATACTTGTTGGCCCGCTGGATGACCTTGAAGATCTCGTCCAGAGCCTTGTGGGGGGCGAAGGTCTCCATGTCCTCTTCATAGACGCTCCGCAGGCCCTCCGCCAGTGTCCGCAGCTCCTGGTCAAAAGGCTGGGGCTCGGCGCAGGTCCGGCACCCGGCAGGCAGCGCTCCGCCAAAGTACTTGCCCACCATGGCGGTGGTGCGGGAGACCAGGTTGCCCAGGTCGTTGGCCAGGTCGGTGTTGATGCGGCCGATGAGGGCCTCGTTGGAGAAGTTGCCGTCGGTGCCGAAGGGGAACTCCCGCAGCAGGAAGTAGCGCAGGGCGTCCACCCCGTAGCGCTCGGCCAGCAGGTAGGGGTCCACCACGTTGCCCTTGGACTTGCTCATCTTGCCGCCGTCCAGCAGCAGCCAGCCGTGGCCGTACACCTTCTTGGGCAGGGGCAGGCCCAGGGCCATGAGGATGGCGGGCCAGATGATGGAGTGGAAGCGCACGATCTCCTTGCCCACAAAGTGCACGTCGGCGGGCCAGAACTTCTCAAAGTCGTGGTAGCGGCCGTTGCCGTAGCCCAGGGCGTTGATGTAGTTGGACAGGGCGTCGATCCACACATACACCACGTGGCCGGGGTCGAAGTCCACCGGCACGCCCCAGGAGAAGGAGGTGCGGGAGACGCACAGATCCTCCAGGCCGGGCTTGATAAAGTTGTTCACCATCTCATTGACCCGGCTGCGGGGCTCCAGGAAGTCGGTGTCCTCCAGCAGATGCCGGATGCGGTCGGCGTACTTGGACAGGCGGAAGAAGTAGGCCTCCTCCTCGGCATCCACCACGTCCCGGCCGCAGTCGGGGCACTTGCCGTCCTTGAGCTGGGTCTCCGTCCAGAAGGATTCGCAGGGCTTGCAATACTTGCCCACATATTTGCCCTTGTAGATGTCCCCCTGTTCATAGAGCTGCTTGAAGATCTTCTGCACGGACTCCACGTGGTAGTCGTCGGTGGTGCGGATGAACCGGTCGTTGGAGATGTTCATCAGCCTCCACAGGTCGAGCACGCCCCGGGGGCCCTCCACGATGTGGTCGACAAACTCCTTGGGGGATACGCCGGCCTCCTTGGCCTTGTCCTCGATCTTCTGGCCGTGCTCGTCGGTGCCGGTGAGGAACATGACCTCACAGCCCCGCAGGCGCTTGTAGCGGGCCATGGCGTCGGTGGCCACGGTGCAGTAGGTGTGGCCGATGTGCAGCTTGTCCGAGGGGTAGTAGATCGGGGTGGTGATATAGAATTTCTCAGGATTCATCGGGCGTTCCCTCCGTCGTATCGTTTTCGGCCCGGGCCAGGAGCTCCGGCCGGCCGGCATTGTACAGAAGCGTCACCGTGGACGAGAGCAAATAGAGGATGGCGAAGCCATAGAGCAGCGTCGTGGCCAGATCGTGCTGGTCGGCCAGGGTGGTCAGGCAGAAGTAGATCCCCAGCAGGGAGAACAGCCCAGCCCAGAACACCCGGCCCCGCTCAAAGGAGAAGCCGGCGTGGAAGTAGAGTCCCAGCAGGGAGGCGATGATGGCGAAAAGCTCATACACATAGTCCAGCTGCACCGGATCTCCGGCCCGCACCTGGTAGGCGGCGATCAGCCACACGCAGCAGGTGTAGGCGGGCATCAGCAGGGTGAAGCTGTACTTGCCCCTGTCCAGGCCCTTAAAGCTGTTCTGCGCCGTCTGCATTACGCAGAAGAAAGAGACCGCCGCCAGGGCGGCCAGCAGCAGGCGGGTGTAGACGGTGTTGGTCCCCTGGACAAAGGAGAGCACCATCAGCACCGCCGCCCCCAAGAGCAGGAAGGCGGAGAGCACCATAGCGGTGGCGTACAGGGTGTTTCCCTTGGCCTGAAAGGCCTCGTCGTAGCCGGTGAAGGAGGGGTATTTGCCCCGGCAGAGCAGGGCCAGAACCGCCGCCATGGCAACCGAAAGGGCGATGAGGGCGAGAGTGGCCGGGGTGCCGGGAATGGGTAAGCCGGTGTCCGCCTCAAAGGCCGTGGCCAGCTCCCAGCGGCGCAGGACAAAGCCGCCCCCGCCGCCAGCCACCGCCACGGCGGGCAGCAGAATTTCTTTTCGCATGAAAACCACCCTTTCCGGATGAAATGAGTTCAAATCCATAGTATAGCACACTTTGGCGGAAAGTGCACGATTTTCTTACAGGCGCAGGCCCTTGATGTCCTTGATGCGGGAGAGGATGATGTTGCAGCTCAGGCTGGCAACGCCGGGCAGACGGTGGATGACCCGGTCCAGAAAGTCCTCCAGTTCCCCCTGGCCAGCCGCCACGGCGTGGACGTGGAGCTTGTTGCGGCCGGACACCTGGTAGATCTGGGTCACGGTATCGCTGGCGCGCAGGGTATCCACCACCGCGCTGAATTGGGCGGGCTCTACCTCAAGCTCAAAGTAGCAGGACACTGCACCGCTGATCTTCTGGGGATTGACAATGGTGGTGTACTCCTCGATCACGCCCCGCTCCTCCAGGGCGCGGACGCGGGCCTTCACCGCCACACGGGACAGCCCAACCGCCTGGCCCAGATCTGAGTAGGACATACGGGCGTTGTGGATGAGCAGCTCCACCAGCCGCCGGTCGATGTCGTCCAGACCACTTAAAAACAACGCCTCCGCCCCCTCTATCTGTCAAGCTGTGTTTGTTATCTTATCCCGGCTGAAGAAAAAAGGCAAGTATAGCCTTGTATTTTTCCTCTGGATTTGCTATGATTCTTACGAAAAGAAAGATAAAACATTCAAAACGAAAGTGCGTGAGCCAATGCAGATGGATTTGACCCGGGGTGGAATCACCCGCCCTATGCTGCTGTTCGCCGGTCCCATGATCGCGGGCAACCTGCTCCAGCAGTGCTACAACATCGCCGACACCCTCATTGTGGGCCGGGCGCTGGGGGCGTCGGCCCTGGCGTCGGTGGGGTTCTCCTTTACCCTGATGACCTTTCTCACCTCGGTGCTGCTGGGCCTGTGCATGGGCAGCGGCGCCCTGTGGTCCATGCTCTACGGCGCGGAGCGGGAGGAGGAGCTGAAGCGGTGCCTCTTCGCCTCCTTTGTGTTTATCGGCGCTGTGGCGGTGCTGCTCAACGTGGGAGTGCTGGCCCTGCTGGAGCCGGTGATGACCCTGCTGCGCATTCCCGCCGGGGCCTGGGAGGAGACCCGGGCCTACCTGCGGGTGGTGCTGCTGGGCGTCTGCTTCACCTTCCTCTATAACTACTTCGCCTGCCTGCTGCGCTCGGTGGGCAACTCCGTGGCCCCGCTGGCCTTTCTGGCCGTGTCCACCGTCCTCAACATCGGGCTGGATCTCTGGTTTGTCCTGGGACTGGGCTGGGGGGTGGCCGGGGCCGCGGGGGCCACGGTGCTCGCCCAGGGGGTGTCCGCCGCCGGTATCGCCCTCTACGGCTGGCGGCGGGTGCCCCTGCTCCGGCTGGAGCGGCGGCACTGTAAGGTGTCCCGGGGGGAGCTGGGGCGCATCATGAACTATTCCCTGCTCACCTGCGTGCAGCAGTCGGTGATGAACTTCGGCATCCTGATGGTGCAGGGGCTGGTGAACTCCTTCGGGGTGAACGTGATGGCCGCCTTTGCCGCCGCCGTCAAGATCGACGCCTTCGCCTACCTGCCCGTCCAGGACTTCGGCAACGCCTTCTCCACCTTCGTGGCCCAGAACACCGGCGCGCAGAAGGCGGAGCGCATCCGAAAGGGGATCCGCTCCGCCCTGTGGGTGTCCGTGGGCTTCTGCCTGGTCAGCTCCCTGCTGGTGTGCCTCTTCGCCGCCCCCCTCATGGGCCTGTTTGTGGAGCCCGGCGAGACGGAGATTATCGCCGTGGGGGTGGAGTACCTGCGCATTGAGGGCATGTGCTACTGCGGCATCGGCATCCTGTTTCTGCTCTACGGCCTGTTCCGCGGCCTGGGGCGGCCCGGCGTGTCGGTGGTGCTCACCGTGGTCTCCCTGGGGACGCGGGTGGCCCTGGCCTACCTGCTGGCCCCCATCCCGGCCGTGGGCCTAAAGGGCATCTGGTGGGCCGTGCCCATCGGCTGGGTACTGGCCGATCTGGCCGGGCTGGTGCTCTACCGGAGAAAACCCCTTCCGGCGGAAACGGCCTGCGCGCCGGAGGGATAAAAAACCGCCGCGGACGGAACGCCAGTCCGCGGCAGTTTTTGCTATTCCGGTCAATCAGTCGGCCTTCTGGCTCTCCAGGTACTCGTCGTAGGTCATCTTGCGGTCGATGAGCTTGCCGTCGGAGGTGAAGTCGAACACCCGGTTGGCCACGGTCTGCACCAGCTGGTGGTCGTGGGAGGCGAAGAGCACGTTGCACTTGACGGCCTCCAGGCCGTTGTTCAGGGCGGCGATGGACTCCAGATCCAGGTGGTTGGTGGGCTGATCCAGCAGCAGTACGTTGGCGCCGGAGAGCATCATGCGGGAGAGCATGCACCGCACCTTCTCGCCGCCGGAGAGCACCTTGACGGGCTTGTAAACCTCGTCGCCGGAGAAGAGCATCCGGCCCAGGAAGCCCCGGAGATAGGCCTCGTGGGGGTCGGAGGACCACTGGCGAAGCCACTCCACCAGGTTGTCGTCGCAGTCCTGGAAGAACTTGGTGTTGTCCTTGGGGAAGTAGGAGAAGGTGGCGGTCTGGCCCCACTTGACGGTGCCCTCGTCGGGCTCCAGCTCGCCGGTGAGGATCTGGAACAGGGCGGTCTGGGCGTTCTCGTTGTCGCCCACGAAGGCGATCTTGTCCCCGTGGCCCACGATGAAGCTCACCTTGTCCAGCACCTTCACTCCGTCGATGGTCTTGCTGACGTCGGTGACGAAGAGGATGTCCTTGCCCACCTCTCGGTCGGGAGAGAAGGCCACCCAGGGGTAGCGGCGGGAGGAGGCGGGGATCTCCTCCAGGGTGATCTTCTCCAGCAGTTTGCGCCGGGCGGTGGCCTGCTTGCTCTTGGACTTGTTGGCGGAGAAGCGGGAGATGAACTCCTTCAGCTCCTGGGCCTTCTCCTCGTTCTTCTTGTTCTGGTTCTTCATCAGGTTCTGCATGAGCTGGGAGGCGTCGTACCAGAAGTCGTAGTTGCCCACGTACATCTTGATCTTGTTGTAGTCGATGTCCACGATGTGGGTGCAGATGGTGTTGAGGAAGTGGCGGTCGTGGCTGACCACAATCACCGTGCCCTCAAAGTCCAGCAGGAAGTCCTCCAGCCAGTTCACCGCGTTGATGTCCAGGTTGTTGGTGGGCTCGTCCAGCAGCAGGATGTCCGGATTGCCGAACAGGGCCTGGGCCAGCAGCACCTTCACCTTCAGCCGGGCGTCCAGGGTGGCCATGTCGTTGGAATGGAACTCGGTGCCCACGCCCAGGCCCTGGAGGATGCGGCTGGCGTCGCTCTCGGCCTCCCAGCCGCCCAGCTCGGCGTACTCCTCCTCCAGCTCGCAGGCGCGGATGCCGTCGGCCTCGGTCATCTCCTCCTTGGCATAGAGGGCCTCCTTCTCCTTGCCGATGTCGTAGAGGCGCTGGTTGCCCATGATGACGGTGTCCATGACGTTGTAGGCGTTGTAGGCGTTCTGATCCTGCTTGAGCACCGACATGCGGGTCTTGGGCAGGATGGAGACCTCGCCGGAGGTGGGCTCCAGCTCGCCGGAGAGGATTTTCAGGAAGGTGGATTTACCCGCGCCGTTGGCGCCGATGATGCCGTAGCAGTTGCCGGGGGTGAACTTCAGGTCCACGTGCTTGAACAGGGTCTGTCCGCTGAAATTGAGACTGACGTCATTGACTGTGATCATAGCTTGTATCCTTTTTCATATCTGCGTATTTCATCGCGGCAGTAGGCGCGTTTTCCGCGCCTGCTGCCGCTCTGTGATCCGATTAGCCCTCTTCCGCGATCTTGCGGCCCATGAGGGTGCCCATGACAGAGGCCATCATCAATCCCCGGGTCCAGCCGGAGCTGTCGCCCAGGCAGTGGAGGCCCTGGAGGCTGGTGTTGAAGTCGGTGTCCATCTTCACCCGGTTGGAATAGAACTTCAGTTCCGGGGAGTACAGCAGCGTCTCATAGGCGGCGAAGCCCGGCACCACGTAGTCCATGGCCTGGATGAAGTTGATGATGTTGGTCATGGCCCGGTAGGGCATGGCGGCGGTGATGTCACCGGCCCCGGCGTCCGGCAGGGTGGGCCGGATGTTGGACTGGGCCAGCTCCTTCTGCCAGGTGCGCTTGCCATCCAGAATGTCCCCGAACCGCTGGACCAGGATCTGGCCGTTGGCCAGCATGTTGGTCAGCTCGCCCACCTTCTGGGCATAGGCGATGGGCTGGTTGAAGGGGATGGAGAAATTGTGGGAGCACAGGATGGAGAGGTTGGTGTTGTCGCTCTTCAGGTCCTTGTAGGAGTGGCCGTTCACCACTGCCAGGTTGTTGTCGTAGTTCTCCTGGCTGACGAAGCCGCCGGGGTTCTGGCAGAAGGTGCGGACCTTGTTCTTGAAGGGCTTGGGATAGCCCACCAGCTTGGACTCGTACAGCACCCGGTTCACCATCTCCATGACCTCGTTGCGGACCTCCACCCGGACGCCGATGTCCACAGTGCCGGGGGCGTGGGCGATGTTGTGCTCGGCGCAGAGCTTCTCCAGCCAGTCGGCGCCCCGGCGGCCGGTGGCCACCACGGTATGCTTGGCGTAGATCTCCAGGTCCGTCTTGCCGTCGGAGATGGCCACGCCCTTGCAGACCTCGTTCTCCAGGATCAGGTTGCTGCACTCATAGCCGAAGTACATCTCCACCCCGTTCTCCTGTAAGTACCGCTCGATGGCGAGGTAAATGCCCTGGGCCTTCTCGGTGCCCATGTGGCGGATGGGGCAGTCCACCAGCTTCAGCCCCGCCTGGATGGCCCGGCGGCGGATCTCCTTCCGCTCCTCCTCGTGGCCCAGGCCCTCGATGTGCTCATCCGCGCCGAACTCCAGGTAGATCTGGTCGGCGTAGTCGATGGTCTCCTGGGCCAGGTCCGCCCCGATCAGGGTGGGCAGGTCACCGCCCACCTCATAGCTGAGGGAGAGCTTGCCGTCGGAGAAGGCGCCGGCGCCGGAGAAGCCGGTGGTGATGTGGCAGTAGGGCTTGCAGTTCACGCACTTCTTGGTCTTGTCCTTGGGGCAGTGGCGCTTTTCCACCGGCTGTCCCTTTTCCACCATGACGATCTTCTGGCGGCTGCCCTTCTTAATCATCTCCAAAGCGGTGAAGATACCGGCGGGGCCGGCGCCAACAATGACAACATCTGCGTTCATAGTCTTCTCTCCTCGTTTTTCCTCATTTGGCTGACAGGTCCACCCCGCGGCGCACCAGGGAATACGGCGGCACCGCCTTGGGAAGGTCCATATAGAATTTCATCTGTGGGGTGCGGGGTTCCACCAGGGGCGCCCCCGCCTCGTCCCGCATCTCCGGCACGGTTATGGAGAAGGGCCGCAGATCCGGGCCCACGATCTCCACCGTGTCCCCGGCGCGGAACTTGTTCCGCAGGGACAGCACGGCGTGCCCGGCGCTGTCGCAGTCCGTCACCACCGCCGCCACCTGCCACTCCCGGACATAGCGGGAAGTGGCGTAATACTGGCCCGGCGGGCCGTAGTAGAAGCCGGTGGAGTAGGGCCGGTGGCTCACGTGTTCCACCTCGTCCCGCCACACGGGATCGACGGACTCCCCTGCCGCCGCGGCGTCCAAACAGTGGCGGTAGGCCCCGGTGACGATGGCCGCGTAGTAGGCGGACTTGGCCCGGCCCTCGATCTTCAAACTGGAGAGGCCCGCGCCGCACAGGTCCCCCAGGTGGTCGATCATGCACATGTCCCGGGAGTTCAGGATATAGGTGCCCTGCTCGTCCTCAAACACCGGGAAATACTCTCCCGGACGCTTCTCCTCCACCAGGGCGTACTGGTACCGGCAGGGCTGGGCACAGGCGCCCCGGCTGGAGTCCCGGCCGGTCATATAGTTGGAGAGCAGGCACCGCCCCGAGTAGCTGACGCACATGGCGCCGTGGACGAAGGCCTCGATCTCCAGGTCCGCCGGGGTCTTGTCCCGGATGGTGCGGATTTCCTCCAGACTCAGCTCCCGGGCCAGGATCACCCGGCTGGCCCCCAGGTCGTGCCAGGCCCGGGCGGTCTCGTAGTTGCAGATGCTGGCCTGGGTGGAGATGTGCCGCTCACACCGGGGGGCGTACTTCCCCGCCATGGTAAAGGCCCCCAGGTCCGCCACGATCAGGGCGTCCACCCCGGCGTCCGCCAGCCGTTCCAGGTGCTCCGGCAGGCGGGCCGCCTCGTCGTTCCGGGGCATGGTATTGATGGTGCAGTGGACCCGGACGCCGTGGCTGTGGGCAAAGGCCACCGCCTGGGGCAGCTCCTCATCGGAGAAGTTCCCCGCAAAGGCCCGCATCCCAAAGCTGGTGCCCGCCAGATACACCGCATCCGCGCCATAGAGCACGGCCATTTTCAGCCGCTCCATGTCCCCCGCCGGGGCCAGCAGCTCCGGCTTGTCCCGCTTAACCGCCATAGGAGCTGCTGTTGACGAACGCGTTGTGTTCCGCCAGCGTGGTAGAGAAGTGGTGCTTGCCGTCCGTGCCCAGGGCGTAGTAATAGTAGTCCGTGCTGTTGGGGTTCAGCGCCGCGTCGATGGAGGCCAGGCCCGGGTTGGAGATGGGCGTGGGGGGCAGGCCCGCGTTCTGGTACAGGTTGTAGGGGGAGTCGGTCTGCATGTCCGCGCTGGTGATGGGGCCGGTGTGGTCCGGCAGCGCATAGAGCAGAGAGGCGTCGATCTGCAGCAGGCCGTAGGTCCCCTGCTTGTTGCCGGAGCCCTCCAGCCGGTTGTAAATGACAGAGGCGATGTTGGCCTGATCCGTGCCGTCGGTCTCCTCCTCGATCAGGGAGGCGATGGTGATGATCTCCTGCAGGGAGTAGCTGGACTCCTCCACCTGGGTCATCCGATCCTCGTCCATGCGGCTGACAAAGTTGCGGATCAGCCGGTCCAGGGCGTCCTCGGCGTTATGGCCCACATAGAACTCATAGGTGTCCGGGAAGAGGAAGCCCTCCAGTCGGCTCAGGTCCTCGGATTCGTTGTCGATGAAGTCGTAGTCAAAATCGCCGGTCTGGGCGGCCTCGGTCAGGGCCTCCTCCGTGTTGACGCCCTTTTCCGCCAGCAGGGCGATGGTCTGGCGGACGGTGTAGCCCTCCGGAATGGTGACGGTCACCGTCTCCGCGCTCAGGTTGCCGGAGGAGCTGCGCATCCCCGCGATCAGGGCGTGGTAGTCCATGTCGGTGTTCAGCTCATAGGTGCCGATGCCCACCTCTTCGCTGGCGCCGGTGACGGCCGCGAACAGGCGGAAGAACCACTTGTAGCGGATCAGTCCGGCGTCCTGCAGCTTTTCCGCGATGCTGCCCATGTCGTCATCCGCGGTGATCTCAATGGTGATCTCCCGGCTGAAAGCACACAGGTCGCTGGCCAGCAGCCAGCCCACGCCAGCCAGGATGGCCGAGGCCACCAGCACGCACAGGATATACAGGACCGGGTTGATCCGGCGGCGCTTGCGCCGCCGCCGCTGCGGCTGCTGGGACGGATTGCCCTGGCTCCTCCCCGTATGGCCCGCCTGGCTGCGGCGCACCTGGGACGCGTCCCAGCTGGCGGTATCGCCGTTTTTGTAAT
>ERZ836760.2657-NODE-2657-length-13439-cov-2.888972_pt1 | contig 13439 bp, 6 predicted proteins | sample MGYA00519941_ERZ836760 | MGnify/ENA primary metagenome ERZ836760 (study PRJEB31850, sample SAMEA3708807) | human gut metagenome | biome: human gut; feature: human-associated habitat; material: faeces | place: China | collected 2014 ... | reverse complement strand
CAGCTTAAGATTTCCTGTCTCCGACTTACGAAATTCAAGGATTTGTTGCAGCAAACGTATCAGGCGATTGATATTGTTATTCATCACTCTATATTGCTCCTTATACGTGGGTGCGATCCGTCTCAGTTCATCCACCGAAGCAGAAAGAATGGTTAACGGAGTCAGTAGCTCGTGAGTAATATTAGTAAAGAATTGTAATTTAGCATGATTAACCTCTTCTGCCTTAGCTTGTTCCATCTCACGCAAATGCAGAGCATTTCGCAAACGGATTCGATTACGTATCACCCGGAAAGTATAATAGATAATAGCACAAACACATATAATATATAAGGTGTAAGCCCACCATGTTTTCCAGGGAGGCGGCAAAATAACGACTTTCATCCGAAGCATCTCATCATCCCAAATGCCATTGGCATTAGAAGCTTTCAATTGGAAAGTATAAGTTCCGGGCTTCAGGTTATTATAATAAGCAAAACGCTTGGCCCCACCCGTATATTGCCAGTCAGAATCGAAACCTGCCAACTGATAAGCATACTGGTTTCTCTCCGGATTAGCATACTCCAATGCCGAAAATTCGATGCTGAAATTATTATGCCAATGGTCCAGCTGTATCTCATCTGAAAAAGCGGGTGAAAGTTCTGAAATCTCCATTCGCTCTTTAGCTGGCAGATTTCCCCATGACTGATTGAAAATCTTAATGTCAGTCACTATCACAGAAGAAGAAAAAGGCTGCTCCTGCTGATTCTCAGGATAAAAGCTATTATATCCCCGGTGTCCGCCGAAGAACATTTCACCGTCAGCTGCAACCGCCTGAGCACTGCGGATAAATATATTATCCTGCAAACCATCTACTGTGGTGTACAAACGGAAAGTCGCACTTTCCAAGTTATCCGACAGTGTAAGCTTTATCAATCCGGCATTCGTGCCCAACCATAAATTACCCTCTTTATCACTCCTGATACTGACAACCGCATCTCCCGGAAGATTCCATTTCGCATGTACCGGAAGAAAAGTGTCAGTAGCTTCATCATACAGACTCAGTCCGCTACCTCCTGTTCCTACCCAAATACGTCCTTTGGCATCAGTGTAAAGACAATCGGCATACACACTGTTAAGCTTTTCATTCGTAGCAGAATAACATGAAACGGTATAACTTCCTTTTTCATCACAATGAAGCCGAAAAACTCCGTGTGTATTGGAAGCTACCCACATATCTCCGTCATTTCCTTCAGTCAGATACATAGCCGGAATGTTTCTCATCTGGTTACTTCCAACCTGTAAAGTGTCCAGTCGCACCGCTTCTCCATTCACTGTACGCATTGAGACTCCATTACGTGTAGCAAACCAAAGGTTGTGCTTTGAATCTTCATAGATATGAAAAACGCAGGAACCTGCCAACCACGGCGCATCCTGAGCATAATAATTCCTCACCCTCTGTGCCACAGGCGCCTTCTTATCTACCTCATAAACTCCTCCGTCATAAGCTGCAATCCAAATATGTCCCGTTACGGAATGTTGCATCATAGACATTACCGTAGAAATACCACGATAACGGTCGAATTCAGGCATTTGAGTATAATAAGTGAATTTCCCGGTTTGACGATTCTTCACCCCTAATCCATAAGTTCCTATTCCCAGCCAAAGTAATCCTTCATCATCCAGCAAAATACTGCGAACCGAAGTAGTCTTCAGCATTCGTTTGACTTCCAACAACTGATCCCAATAGAAATCAGCTTTCCGAGTACTCACTTTGTTTACACCTCCACCAATCATACCTACCCACATCAGTCCCTGACGATCACGCAAAAGGGAAGCCACTTCATCACTGGCTATAGAATTGTCTGATTCACTGGGATAATAATTACAGAAAGACTCGTTTCCCGTATAATTTTCGGCCAACGGAAGTATACTTAGTCCCTTACGAGTTCCTATCCATAAAGAATGAGTATTAAGATCTTCGGACAAAGCATAGATGATATCATCTGAAATACCGGTAGCGTTCTTTTCATCGTACCGATAAGTAATCCAAGTAGTCTTATCCGGATGATAGGCGTCTTTCAACAAGGCTAAGCCACCGCGCCAGGTTCCCACCCATATATTTTTTCTACTATCCTGAAAAACATAATGAGCAGAATTTTGGCTATTCATCTGTGGGTATCTGAAATACTTACCGGTTTTCTTTTCATAGCGATACAGCCCCGCATTCCATGTTCCGATCCAGATATCTCCCCGGTCATCTTCGAGTAAAGATTTTATAGCAGTCCTGGGCATCACGTTTCCTGTATTTTCACCACCATGACACAAAAAGTCGTTCATCTCCTCTTTCCACTCATATACTCCCCAATCTGTAGCAAACAGGATACGTTCATCACTCGTTATCAAAATTTTAGGAATACTGTTACCGTTCATCTCCGGATGGTCAATTTTCCGTATTACCCCTGTTTTTTTGTCCAAAACATTCAGTCCGCTATAAGTGCCGATCCAAAGGCGATGTTTTGTATCTTCCGCTACACAAAAAACATTATTGTTAGTCAACAAATCAGCACGGAAAAGATTGGATTTATAAGTAGTGAGAGAATAACCATCATATTGAAAGAGCCCGTTACGAGTAGATATCCAGATATATCCGTCGCGATCCTGATAGACAGATTGCACATCTTTACTGGGCAAACTGTTCAATATGGATGAAGACTTAAACACCAGAGTATTTGGCTTAGGTGTTGCGATGGCCTGACATACCAAAGGGAAAAATATTCCAAAGCAAAATACAAAACTCCAGATTTTTTCTTTCATAGTAAGCATTATTTTCATGATTATCCCCGTTTTGAATATTATTAATAACACTCGACAAATATACGTAAATATATCTAAAAGTATCTTATCCATTGGTAATATTATATTTCAATAATTCTATATCGGGACGTACCCGGGATGTACTTGCTCCGTACCAAGTCCGTAGTTTCTCCGTCCAGAGGTACTTCTGACCGAAGAACGTACGGAGCAAGTACGGTCCAGATACGATTCGGATAAAGAGCTGATAAGCTCCAAAAGACAATATTGATCTAAATTTCACCCTTTTTGGCACTAAAGTAGCCGTTTACATTGCAGAGAATACCTTTTCTTTGCAGAGAAAAATAAATAAGAATATTCTTACCATGTAATACACACATTATGATGAAAACCGTATTTTTAAAACTAACCGGAGGATTGTTACTACTTACTTTATCAGTATCCTTAGAAATGAATGCCTCCTCGCCACAAGCTAAAAATGATTCCGTATTTCATTTGGTTAAACCGGATTATCAGTTGAGCCCACTGACGGGCATGACTCGCCAACACTGGATGGACGCAGCAACCTATTTATTGGACGGAGCATTTAGCTACATCCACACATTGGATGAGCCGATGCGTTTCCCCAAACAACCGGGAAAAAGCTATCCAACGGATGGAAAGTTCAACAAGACGGAAAATCTGGAAGGACTTTGCCGCACCATGTTTATAGCAATTCCTCTATTAAAAGAAAATCCGGATCTGGTACTGAATGGAATCAAAGTCGGAGATTATTACCGGCAACAGTTGCGCAATATGAGTGATCCGTCGAAATCCGGATATATTCAACATCTCAAAGGTGGACCAAGCCAGACGCTTGTAGAATTCGGAGCACTTGCCCTGTCGCTTACCGTAATGCCTGAGATTATCTGGGAGCCACTGACTCAAAAGGAGAAAGATGATCTTGCCGCATTAATGCTTAGTTATGGCAACGGGCCTACAATCGGTTCTAACTGGCGCTTCTTCAATATATTCGTCATGTCTTTTTTCAAAGATCATGGCTATGAGGTCAAAGATAGTTATATGGATGAATTGCTGCAAAAATCACTGGCACAATATCGTGGATACGGATGGTATAATGACAGTCCGGCCTATGACTACTATAGTATGTGGGCTTTCCAAATGTATGGTATGATTTGGGCACATTACTACGGTGAGAAATTTAATCCGGAAGCCGGACGCCAGTTTGTTAGCAATTTCCGTGATTTGGTTCCTAACTATCCTTATATGTTTGCTGAAGATGGTAAAATGAATATGTATGGACGCAGTATTACGTACCGTATAGCTGCCGCTGTACCTTTCCCACTGATGGGGTGGCTCAATGATCCGTCTATCAACTATGGCTGGATGCGCCGCATTGCCTCTTCCACCTTGCTCCAATTCCTTGAAAATCCTGCATTAATGAAAGACCGGGTACCCACGCTGGGATTCTATGGGGCTTTTGAGCCTGCCGTACAGATTTATAGTTGTCGTGGCAGCGTTTACTGGATGGGGAAAGCGTTCCTTGGATTATTATTACCTGCCGATAATCCGTTCTGGACGGCTATCGAGAATAACGGAGCTTGGGAAAAAGAACTTCAATCCGGCAAAGTATACAATAAGTTTATGGAAGGTTCCAATACTTTAGTGACCAACTATCCCAATAGCGGCACTTCGGAAATACGTGCATGGTGCCATGAAACGGTTGCCAAAGACTGGCAGAAATTCCGTTCTACCGAAAATTATAATAAACTGTCTTATAACACTGCATTCCCCTGGATGGCAGATAGCCCAGATGGTAAAGTGTCCATGAACTATGCTGTACTGAATGCCAAACAAGAATGGGAAGTACTACGCCTCTACACCTTCAAGAAGTTTGAAGATGGAATTTACTACCGGGATGCAGAACTTGAAACAAACCCGGAAATCAAATTCCGTCTGGCAGATATTCCGCTTCCTAACGGTATTCTGCGTGTAGACAAAGTTTCTTTCCCGCTTACGACAGAATTACGTTACGGACACTATTCATTACCGGAATTAGAAAGTCACATTGTTACAAAGGAACAAAAGGCCGGAGGATACACTGCCTACTGCATGGATAATGGAGCCTATCAGATAGCGCTTATCAATCTTCAGGGCTGGTCGGAAGTGGAATTTGTACAGACTGAAGGACTACATCCGGTAAGTAATAAATGTTCCGTAATCAATGTAGCCACCACTCATTCCGGTGATAAAGTCTTTATCACACTACAATTATGGAAAAAGAGTGGCAAGCCATTTACTAAAAAGGAACTGACACCTGTAAAGTCCTTTAAACAGACCGGAGACACTATAACCATTTATTTCTCTGACGGAACGGTGAAGACGGTTTCTCTCTCCTGATGTAAGTTTCGGAAGGAATAGTTATCTTTGCCGCCAAAGTAAGAGCTACGAAAGCTCTTCTACAGAAACAATATAATTATGGCAGGCATCTACATACATATCCCCTTCTGCAAGACACGTTGCATTTATTGCGATTTCTATTCCACCACACGTTCGGAATTGAAATCGCAATATATCCGTGCCCTTTGCCGGGAGTTGACGGAACGCAAGGAATATCTGAAAGGGGAAGCTGTTGAAACCATTTATTTCGGCGGAGGTACGCCGTCACAATTATCGGAGGAAGACTTTAAAGAGGTTTTCAAGACGATTGAACAGGTTTACGGAACGAGGAAAGCAACAGAAGTAACTCTTGAAGCAAATCCCGATGACCTTACGGAAGAATATACCCAAATGCTACGTACTCTACCGTTCAACCGCATCAGTATGGGAATACAAACTTTTGATGATGCAACACTACGATTATTGAACAGGCGGCATAACGCCGCACAAGCAATAGAAGCAGTACAACGCTGTCGGCAAGCAGGTTTTCAAAATATCAGCATTGATCTGATTTATGGTTTGCCCGGAGAAAATGACCAACGCTGGGCACAGGATTTACAGCAAGCAGTCAGTCTTAACGTGGAGCATATTTCCGCTTATCATCTGATTTACGAAGAAGGTACCCTTCTTTACAAAATGCTGCAACAACACTCTGTATCTCAAGTGGACGAGGACAGTAGTCTGAACTTCTTCTCCACATTGATAGACACTCTTTCTGCTGCCGGATACGAGCATTATGAGATTTCTAACTTCTGCAAACCTGGAATGTATTCCCGACACAATGCTTCTTATTGGCAAGGTATCCCTTATCTGGGATGCGGCCCGTCCGCACATTCCTTTGATGGAAACTCACGCGAATGGAATGTAGCTTCACTAAATCAGTACCTTTCATCTGTAGAACAGGGGCAACGTCTACACGAAACAGAACAACTGGATACACGAACCCGCTACAATGAATACATCATCACAGGTCTGCGCACAATGTGGGGAATATCCACTGAAGAGCTGAAAAGTAAGTTCGGCGACCGACTTTGGGAATATTGTTCGGAACAAGCCAAACCTTATCTGGAAAATGGGAAATTAAAGTTGCATAACGATCGGTTAAAGCTAACCAGGGAAGGCATTTTCGTCTCAGACGGTATCATGAGTGATCTCTTGGAAATAGAATAATTACATATACAACATGCCCGATCCTGATATATTTCAAGACCGGGCAACTTAACTAGAAAGATCTTTCTCACAGAGAAATAGTATACTCCAATCCTTTATCAGGAGCCACTATAAAATTCGTCACTTCGAAATTCATATCTCCACCTTTGATACCATTATCAAATCCGATACGGACGCTATAACGCGTATGCGGCTTCAGCGTCATATCCCGAAAATAGACCAGAGAAGTATCATGTGTCGTCTTTTTCAGTTTCAGAACTAAATCTGTAATATTGGTTACAGAGAGCATCACTCCTTTCTCATTACGACTGATTTCTTCTATTTTTACACATTTTTCAAAGAATGGACGGAGCAAGTCTTCACGTCCAATCACCAACTCTCGATAATAAGCAGCAGTGCGGCGATTGTCCAATGCCTCACGGATACCCTTCAAAGAACGTTCCTTCGCAAAGACGAATGTCATGGTACGATGTTCATCTTTGGAGAAATCATAATCAGTCTGAATAGGTTGATGGATATCGGAAGTACCGATCATTGTCAGATTCTTATCCAAACACCATTGAATGGCTTCGGGCATATATAGAGGACCATTTGCTACTTCAATGCCATGCATACAACCTTCATCATAAAGTTCTGTGTGCTGGGGCCACCACTTAGTAGTATCCGGTTGTTGGGCAGCCCATCCGGGATGATTCCAGAAGATAAATGCTCCCTGCTTTTTGGCTTCATTGAAAGCGTCTTTATACTCTTTTTGTTCCAATGGATTGGAGTCAGCCAGAAAAATGGCATTAAAGTGTCCGGGAGCCATTGGACGAGTAATCTCACTGCCTCTGATTAAAAGTATCCCCAGCTTTTCAGCCTGTTTCTGACAAAGATCAAACGAACGGTTATGATCTGCCACAATATCTTTTTTATGAGGACGATATTCGATGTGTTCTGTCAGAGAAATTGCATCCAATCCTTCGCGATAAGCTTCATCTACACGCACCGTAGGCCAAACCAGACCGTCAGAGAAGACTGTGTGCATATGAAAATCGCACTTCAAAGTAGTGTATCCATCTAAATCGGGAACTTGAATTTCATTCCGGCGTTGCGCCTGTACATTCATCAGGCAGGTTGCCAAAAGGAACGTACTTACTAATACTTTATTTACTTTCATGTTATCTATTTATTTTTATCATTAAAGTTACTATCACCAACCTGGGTTTTGAGGCAATAAAGCCGGATTTATCTGAGTAGCCGTCAACGGTATCGGACGCAAGTATTTCTTATCATCCCATTTACGTCCCTGGCTAAAGCCAAATTCAATATATCCGTGGTCACCTTCGGACAAACGATTGGTTTTACCAATTACCACATATTGCACGCCCTTAATCTTCTCACCGGCTGGCGGTTCTTTATCCACCACAGCTACATCTTTTACACCATCGCCGTTCAGGTCATACGCTTCACCTTTCTGGGGAATGTAAATACCTTGCCATACATTTTCAATCAGGTCTCCTTGTTTCCAACGCATAACATCATCATAGCGAACTCCTTCAAAAGCCAACTCTACACCACGTTCACGACGTACTTCCAGAACCCATTTATCCGTTGTTTGATTTTTAAAGTAAGCAGCTACATACGGGTCATAAGTTGCAGGAACCTTCCCTTCTACTCCAGCACGTTCGCGTAATGGTTTGACCGTAGCATTCCATACCGTTTCATCGCATTCACCTAATTCTGCTTTTGCTTCTGCATAATTCAGCAATATTTCCGCATAACGAAAAATAGGAATAGAATTATTAGCCGTAGCCTTTCCTACATGCACATCATCATCTATAGCCCATTTGATAAGCTGATAACCGGTGGATGTCATAGAGAAATTAGGTGCATCTGGTTTCACCGTACCACTGATTTTTCGTTGGTAAGACGGTGATATAACTGTTTGCATCAGACGGCAATCACGATTCTGAAACTCATCCATATACTGCATGGTAGCATAATCCGTACGGTCGGTGAAACGACTACCATCGCGCATCAGATACATATTTACAAAAGGCCGTACCAACGACCAGTTTGCCCCAAATGAGGCTGAGAATAGTTTCCAAGTAATGGAGTGCATACGCAAATCTTTTTTGAAGGCGATACCCCAGATTACCTCCGTTGCGTTCAGTTCTTCCGAAGTAAACAACGAACGATACTGTGTCTCCACATCTCCCGTATTCAGTAATTTATAAGGGCCTTTCGTCATCAGTTCTTCGGATGCAGTAATAGAAGCACGCAGAAATTTTTCAGCCGAGCTTTGCAATCCTAACTCCGCATGATATTTACGGTAGGTACCTTCGAACAGACAGATACGGGATTTGAGTGCTAATGCCACCCATTTCGTTATCAACGTACTACTTTCTGTCAAGGTCTTATCTGTGGAACAATTGGTACAGGCAAAATCGAGATCTTCCAATATCTTATCCATCACAACCTCACGCTTATCACGTGGTTTGTATAGTTCATCTCTATTATCCACATCCAATGTCGTTTCATACCAAGGTACATCACCGAACGTTCTAACCATACCATAATAGAAATAAGCACGCCAGAAACGTCCTACACCTTCATTATGTAAATAAATGGCATCCGTTACTTTGCCTTTAGCATTCGGCAGATTATCGAGAAAGTAATTAATCTGTCGTAGATTTCCCCAGTCGCCGGTTCCCCAACCGCCTTGTTGGGTATCATCCCACGTGTCACCGATCAAAAAAGTAGTGGACGAACGGGTTGCACAAAAGTCTGCATACTGGTCTCCCCCCCAGGCTATTGTTTCTTCACTGGGTAGGAAACTTTGCAGAAAACCATTTGTATAAAGTCGTAAGTCCGACTCCGACTCCAGAAAGCCTTCGGAAGAAAAATTGTTCTCAGGCTCACAATTCAGAAAACTATCACAAGAGGTCAGAGCCAAAGCATACAGACCTATCAACCAATATTTTTTCATACTCATCTTCTGTGTTAAAAGGTTACATTGATACCGATTGTATAACTGCTTAAAATAGGATAACCATATCCGTCTCCATCAGTATTGGCAGTAGAACGGAAGTCTGCATCACCGGCACTGATACCTTCGGGATCATACATTTTTGTATGTTTAGCCAGTGGTGTCCATGTCAGCAGGTTTTCACCGGCAAGGTAAATCTTCAAATCCTGCAAGTGCAGTTTATCGCAAAATTTCTTATTAAAAGCATAATCTATTTGAAGATTCTTCAGACGGACATAAGCTACATTCTGTAAATAGCGATCATTAGCCTGGATACCCAACGCCTTTGTAGAACCATTTGCCAGATAGCCACGGTAGCGGGGCCAATAAGCATCGGTATTCTGGTTTTCTTCTGTCCATACATTATTTCCGGTATGTTCCTTCAGCATATAGCTGTAAGGACGGTCATATTGCCCCCAGAAGAAAGCTGACTCGCGATGCGGATACCAGTTTCGCTTGCCTACACCTTGAAAGAAAGCACTAATACCAATACCATTCCAATTGGCACTCAAATTGAGACCGAACTGATAGCGAGGCGTAGTATTTCCGATAACCTTCAGGTCACCGTGATCATCCAATGTATTCTGACCATTATCCACCGTACCGCTCTTATCGAGATCGGCAAATTTCAAATCACCCGGTTTCAGAATATTCGTAGCGGATACTTTGAGTTTGGACTGGTCTGCATGAGCATCTATTTCAGCCTGATCTTTAAATAATCCTTCGATATGATATCCCCAGATAGTACCGATCTCCTGTCCCTCATAATAAGTGGAGAGTAGTTTCGTAGGATTATTGAATTTAGTAACCCAGGTACGGCTATCCCATAACATTGCTTTTACGCTGTAATTAAATGGCTTATTAGCCAGTATAAAGTTGTCACGCCACATGATCGAAAGCTCCCAGCCCTTGGTTTTCATCTCCGCATTGTTTCCTTTAGGCGTAGCGGCTCCCAGTACGGCAGGTAAAGTAGGACCTACTGTATACATATCCGTTGTATAGCGTTGATAGTAGTCGAACACTATCGACAAACGGTTAGATAGCATATCGACATCCAGACCAATATCATAAGTTGTCGATTTCTCCCAAGTCAGACTGTTGGGAACGATATTCGGAGTAGTGGCATACGTCTGCAATGCATCCCCCAGAATAACAGATGTTTTCTTAATGGGAATTGTAGAAAGATAGAGGTAAGGGCTTACATTACCGTTGCCCAGACTACCTACGGAAGCACGGACTTTCAAGTTATCCAGCCAATTGCGGGTAGATTTCATAAAAGGCTCTTCAGAAATACGCCAGCCCAGTGATCCGGAAGGGAAGAACCCCCACTGCTGATTCTCGGGAAATTTGGAAGAGGCATCATAACGCCCACTTACTTCTGCCAGGTAACGACTCTTATAATTGTAGTTCAGACGATAGAGGAAACCTACATAAGCCCACTCATTTCCTCCTTGTCCCGTAGTATAATAATCACCATCCATAAGAGCAAAACTCGGTTTAGTGGCACTAATCAGACCACGGCGATAAGTTTGTATCGTTTTATAATCTTGGTGCTCAAGATTCCAGCCCAACAGTACATTCAGGTAATGATCGGAATTAGAAAATTTAGGAATATAGTTACCGGTAATATTGCTTGAGAGATATTCCCTGTTATAATCCATATTTTCCAGAGAACTGAATGTGTTACGAGTTCCCATTATTTCCGGTCCCGTATAGTAATTGTACTGGTTCTCGGCTCTTAAACGGGTAGACTTGCTGCTGTAATAAGTAAAGTCACCTTTGAAGATCAATTGCTGTTTTATAGGTGTATACGTTAAGGTCGTCGTATTGCGTACATCCAGTTTATTGTCCTTTTGCCAGGAAGTCCCTTCTACAAAACCTGCCCATCCAATATATACGGCTGCCTCGGTCCAAGTGCCATCGGGGTTCTTCTCCATAGTCACCGGATATCCCTGATGTTGTGCCTGGCGGGTTATATTCTGACGGTCGTACATCACCATAGGCTGGTGGGAACGGAAAATCATGACATCCGTATTATTCTCCAACCAAAGAGATTTATTGATTTGTATTTCTCCTTTTGAACGGATATTATACTGCGTATACTTTTCGTCTCCGGCATTGTAAATGCCATCCTGATTATAGTAACGTCCTGACACATAATACCGGGCACGCTCATTTCCCCCACTAATGCTGACATTATGTTCAGTGGAATAGTTCTGATCTTTATAAATAATATCCAGCCAGTTGGTATTACCAAAGTATTCATATTCCCCCTTATCATTGACACGAACTTTATCCAGTGAAGGATCGGCATCGCGTCTTACCAATTCATTATACCAGTCTGTAGAGTACTTAAATACATTATTGATACCTCCCGGAGGCGCCTCCTGACCTTCCAGATAAGCCGTATACCAGCCATCAGTCCACTGCAAACCATTACTAACGATGCCATCTTCTGTCTTCACCGTACGCTGATGCATGGAGAAACTTCCGTTATAATTAATTTTCGTCTTTCCGGCAGTAGCATTCTTGGTAGTTACCAATATCACCCCGAAAGCACCACGCGCACCATAAATAGCAGCCGAAGAAGCATCCTTCAGTACAGATACACTTTCCACATCCGCAGGATTCACCGAGTTGAGATCGCCTTCCACCCCGTTTATTAACACAAGGGCACTACCGCCCGCACCAATACTTCCTGTTCCACGAAGATTGATGGATGGCGTACGCGAAGGTTTACCATCACTGAATGTAATGTTCAGTCCCGGCACCATGCCTTGCAGCGAACGGGAAATATTACTGTTGCTGCGCTCTGCAATCTGTTTGCTATCAATCTGGTCCACAGCACCCACCAGATTTACTTTCTTCGCCGTACCGTAACCTACAACCACCACTTCCTGCAGCTGTTGTGCATCTTCCTTAAGCACGATCTGCATTTGCTGGTCATCTTTTACCAACACTTCTGTCTCTGAGTATCCGATATAACTCAGTAACAGTTTTTTCCCTTTCTCTACATCCAAGACAAAATGTCCGTTTACATCAGTGATTGTTCCCGACTTTCCGTCTTTGATTCTCACCGTAACGCCGGCCAGCGGTTCTCCTGAGGCATCTTTTACCACACCTTTCAGTGGAACAAGATTAGCAGCAAGCAACATTCCTCCCCCTAAAACAAAGGTGAGGGCAACGGCAAAACGCCTGCTTACCAAACTCCATTCTAAAAAACATCTTTTCACTTTCATACTGTTCAATTGATAAAATAAATCAAGGATCCTTTCGGGATGCAAAGATGGGAGGTGTAGATTTCAACTATACTACAAGGAAGTGAAGTTAGGATTTCAAGAAAATGATGGATATTTGAATTGAATCCCTTACCTTTGTCCCACAATTACATGAAAAGACAATATGACAGAACAGGAAGTCAGAAGATATCTACGGAAAATGAGCGAGCAGGACTCCCAGTCTGCTTTCCGGGAATTTTATGATATGACGTACGACCGCCTGTTCCGCATTGCTTACTACTATACCCATCACGAAGAATGGTCACAAGAGATCGTACTCGATGTTTTCATGAAACTTTGGGAACATCGTAAACAGCTATTAGATATAACTAATATCGAAGATTACTGTTTCATACTCGTGAAAAATGCTTCTCTCAACTATATAGAAAAAGAGGAGCGCCGCCCCACCCTATCAACAGAAACCCTACATGAACACTCCGATCAAGCAGTATCACCTGAAGATACTCTGATCAGCGAGGAGCTTTTTTCCCGCTATGTAAAAGCTCTCGACCGGCTACCGGAACGTTGCCGTGAAGTCTTTATCCGCATCCGCGAAGAAAAACAAACCTATGCACAAGTAGCAGAAGAATTGGGCATCAGTACAAAAACAGTGGATGCGCAATTGCAGAAAGCAACCATTCGATTGAAAGAAATACTGCTCTAATAAACAGTCAGAGTCCATCATCTTATTTTCTCTATTATCTGAGGTATATCATCAATTAGCCTTTAACACTTTTTATTTCTATCGCCAT
>ERZ836760.2651-NODE-2651-length-13473-cov-647.455056_pt1 | contig 13473 bp, 15 predicted proteins | sample MGYA00519941_ERZ836760 | MGnify/ENA primary metagenome ERZ836760 (study PRJEB31850, sample SAMEA3708807) | human gut metagenome | biome: human gut; feature: human-associated habitat; material: faeces | place: China | collected 2014 ... | reverse complement strand
GAGATATGAAAGAGTTAGAAAAATTAACGAGTAAAGCAAGTGCAAAATATATGAATGGAGACATTTCTTATAATGAATTTAAAACAATATTAATATTAATTAATGAGACATATGAAGAAGAGTTCGAGAAATTAAAGAGGGCATAAGCCCTCTTATTTATTAAGGGAGAAAAGTCTCCTGAAATACTATATGATTTCTAGCTGGAATCGGACTCCGCATAATAAGCTTGTCAGTCGTAATTTCTACGATATATTCATCTTGGTTATCAAGATTATATGCTTTGATAAACTTTCTTTGAGTCGCAATATCACTTTTGCCGCATCTGATATTACTTATTGTATCTCCGCTGTTGACCTGTTCAGTTGTTGTGTAGTCACCTATCAACGTCATGTAATTGCCCATTGTCACATACTTTACAGATCCTTTGCCTTTTAGCATAGTTCCATTTTGTTTGTTTGGTATCTCGGCATGGTATTTTACGCTCCCGCCTTTTACGATAAACGGATCAACGATTTCTATTTTTGGGGTTGAAGTCGTCATATCAGTGCATAGAATGTTAATGTTTTCGTTGTAGTGATTTTCCGTCAGACGTACTTCATTCTGAATATAGTTCTTTCCGTTCAATACCGTTTGATCTATTAATATTTCTTCGCCAATTTTTACCTGTATATTGTGTTTTTTGGTGTCTTCATTCCATACTGTCATACCAACACTATATGTACCGTTTTCCATATTATAAAGTACTCTGCTGAGTTCATTTTGCTTTTCACCCACAAATTTTAAAGAGATACCGCCGTTTGATATGGAACTATTCACACTAACGAAATCGCCAAAGTTAATAAGGTTGTAACCTCTTTCGTTATTATTGTTCCACACTTCCCCACTTCCTATTGCATAGAGCATAGAATCAGCAATCATTTTGTATGTTGCCGCTTTAGGATGTGTCATATCATAGAAAAGTTTTTGAAAGTTGTTTTTATTGATAGGTACTGAATTAAATAAATTAATTACTGGTATATGCAATTTATAACATACCTCTTCCATAGCTTTTACATAACTTTCACAATATACGTTGTTTTTATTCGGAACTCCAGACACACTTTGACCACTAGGCAGCATTGTGCAAACGTAGATCCTTGTATTTTCTGAACACTTATTTAGTATAGACTTTAAATTATAATACAAAGCATTTTTAAAGAATCCATACGTTTCGCTACCAATTATTTCTCCTATTGGGGCGCATGTATTCCAGTCATTATAAGAGGCAAGGATAATAACAAAGTCTTTATCAAAGTTAATATCCTGTATTCTGTTATACAATGTGTTACCGTCCTTTCCAGTCACTGTCATGCCATTTCTTCCGTAGTTGTAAGAAATACAATTCGTTTTTTCTTGAAAAGCTGACGGCAATGTGATTTCTGTTTGTCCACCTTTTGTATTGTCACCGTATACTGTTGAATCACCGATAAAAGCAACGGACTTTCCATTGAACTGGTTGTATATAAGATTTCCAGATACAATTTTTTCTAGTGTCCCGTCTTTCACCATATTTTCTATAATCTTCTTCACTTCACTTGGAATTGTGTCAAGTACACTTAACTTTTCTAAAGCTTTCTTCATTTCTTCTGTGAGCCAACTCAAGTTATTCTCATGATACCCCATACATTTACAACAATCCATATTCTTATCTCCTTTAATATACTGAAATCGTAATTGCGTCTTCAAAATCCATAGCGACTGTATAATACCAACTAAAGTTTGCAACGTCCTCTCTCTCACTTCGGATCATCTGCTGACTGGTTGTTACTCCAATGTTACCATGTGCCCTCGTCGACACCGTCCTATTTCTGTTTTCATTCTCCTTGTCTTCACTCGTTCCAGAGGCATTGCTTCGAATATTGTTCGTATCAGTATCGTTTTCGCTTGACTCGAGAACTGCCTTATCCTTGTTGCTAAAGTCTTGGGCATTATAAGCACTTACGCTGTTGATGTTGGAGCTGTTCTTTGACCTATCAGTGATCGAGGTTGTATCTGTTGTTGTTTCTGCACTTCCTTTGTTGCTTCTGGTTGTGTCGCCTTTGATATTTTCCGTAGTTTCCTCTTTCCTGTCATAGTTCTCGATCATTTCATATTCTTGTTGTGTGCTCAGCCATAGACGCTCATACTTGTACTGGTGCATTTTGAAAAATACTTCAACCATTTTCTTTAATTTTACAGGATCGAAATAACGGCATTCATTCTCTCCGCAGTAGTCTCTTATACACTCAATTAATGTATCTTTTTCCACTCCATTTGGAATGACAATATTGTCGAACGTATCACCGTAATAATCAATCATAGAATTTAATGTAATCAATATGTGTCTCATACTGGTTTCCTTTCTTCGTAAGCAACAGAATCGTGTGTGATCCCTATGCTTTTAACTGACGGTTGACCATTCACAACGTTTCCGTCCACTACTAGATAAATCGTTCTTCCGTCTGCGTCCGTGTCACTCTGAATAAGCACTTTCTCGTCTGCATTGTGGTATACTGTTTGCATTTTTCAATTCTCCTTTCAGTTTAATATCAATTTCAATACCGAACATTTTCCGACATTTCTCACACTCTTTTTGCAACCTTTCAATGATATAGTTGATTCGTAAAGTTGTCTCCGCATTATTGCTTACCGCTTCATCAGAAATTAACCGTTCTTTCTTCTCCGTATTGACGGTTGGAATCCCCATTTCCATATCGAAATTGCTAATGACTTTCCGCATATCAACAAGCAATTTATCGACAATATAAGTATTCGCTACATTGTTAAAGAACAACTCAGCTTTATTCTGGGAACTTCCTTTCTTTGCGAATACCATGGCTTCTCCGCTGTCGACTTTATCAGTCATCTTCTTAAAGTTTTCGGCTTCTTTGTTGTCTTCTGCGAGATAAACATATGCCAACTTAACGTTCCTTAGATTGACATTTGCGGAAAGTTGGAACTCTGCTAACTGCACAGCATAATAACTAATGATGTCCCACATCCCTGTATAGTTTGGGTTGATCGTAAACAGTATACAATCCTTGTCAATAGTTCTTTCAATCCCCTGTACAACGGTATTGTTCACCTGTATTTCCGTCGGTTTGTCATAAAGGTTATAACCAAGCACAGAACAACGTTGTGCAATTACTCCATACTTCGGGGTTTTAAATACTGCAATTCCACCGTCCAGAAGCAGTGTGAACATGAAATAATCGTAATCAATGCTTTTTGGAAGTGTGACATCAAATACTGCTATTGCACGCTGTAAAAGATATTTTGCCCAATAGAAGAACAGGTCTTCTCTACTTTTCATGCAATCGCAACTCGGTGTGATCGAATAATTAGGAATAAAACCGTTATACAATTCTCATACCCCCTTTCATAAAATTGATAATTGTCAGTAGTTCTGTTTGTGTGGCGGTGTTAATCATGATTTCTGGGTTGGCAATCTCCACATATCCGCTAAGACTTGATAACTTTCTTGGTTGCATTAATGGAGCACCAAAAGTATTTAACGGCAATGTCGGTGTGCTTTGTTGCAATGTAATCATAATTATTTGATTGTTGTATATCCCCTCACCCACTCCGCCGACTGATAGCTTCATTCCACCACCGCTTAAAATATTACTGCCACCAGTTACAACTCCAACAGCGTTTTCCACTCCCTCTGAGAGACTGTCTAATAGACTACTTCCATAGGCTTTCAGACTCTCCAATGCCCCACCCTCGGCATTGACACCGGTTTCATACGCTTTTTCGAGTGCCCCGCTGAATCCCGAAATGACTTGACCGGTGGGACTGTTGTCGATAAAAGTAATTGGAACTTGGACTCCAATCTGATACTCTTCTCTTTGCAAGAAACGTTTTTCACCAGATTCCAGAAAATACAAGTCTGTGAACGCTTTTCCGCTTGTTAAGTCACATACTGTTTTCAACCCTATTTTATCAGTATTTCCGACAATTCCGTTAGGCAAGTCAATCATGCCTCTAAAAGGAATGAAAACCTTATATGACGCGTACGGTGCAAAGTTTCGGAAGTTTCCACTGTCGTATTTTTTTAACACAGATAATTGATATTCATAAACGTTATCTATTGCTACTGTTGGGGTTGGAATTTTTTTACAATATGATCCGATACTGCTCGGTACACTCCATTCATAAAACCCAAGCTTTATAGTGTCAACGTCCCAAACTGCTTCACTATCTGCCACAAAATCATAGGGGAAATATATGCAAGTCGATAAATATTCAAAAGGATTGAAAAACATTTTACTTACTTTGTTATCGACTAATTCCGCAAAGTTGTCAGCGTTAAATATATATTGAGTGAACAACCTTAACATCACAGCGTCCATGACATAAAAGCTAGTTCCTAGTAAAGATTCTCCGCCACCCACACCAATCACAAAGAAGCCTTTTTTAAATTCTTCAATTGTTTGAGTTGAATAACGTTCTTCGACGAATGCTTGCATTGGTAAAACTGGATCAGTATAAGCACTCGAGTATTCACTTTCCGATCTCATAACGAATTGGGTACTGTTCAAGATTTGATCTCTGTAAGTAGCGAGAACGTCCTCTTTACACTCCAATTCAGCAGTGTTATTTGAGGTAAAAGTGATATTAGTGATCCAATAGCACCTATTAAAGTCTTTTGCTACAACGTAGTTTACTTCCGATAATCCTGTAATATCAGTATTGTAAATCTCAAATGTTGGCGTTAGTAGCGAGGTACGGTCTTTCAACCGTACCTCAAGAAAATCCGATTCAATGATACTCGGCTTATAAGTGCTATTTACTTCCTTAGATACTTTTGCAATTGCAATTTTCATATCATTCTCCTTAGTCCAGAAGTAATACAACTCCGTTTTCTGTCAGATCGTTCCAATAGCGAACTGTCCAGTGTTCCCACATGGTATAGTAACCACCTCGTGAATTGAATGGGGTCGTTGATGTCCAGTGGCTAATAAGACTGATTCCGAGTGCGTCTTCATCAGCAATTACTCCAAACACATGATCTTCATTTACAGCTTCGCTTGCTTTAGTAATTGTTCCGTCAACTCCCATAATAGACGGTTCGATATTAATCGTGCCAGGTTTTTCGATGTTCTGCCAGTAATTAACACGTCTGTGGTCGATCAGTTTCATGTACTCTGTGTTAAACAGGTTTGAAAGTACCTCAGAATCTAGCATTCTATCCATCGGGGCATAGATCCACGCTTTCTGATTCTTATACGGAGTGTGTCGCATGACAGGCTTATTTGTGATGTTCGTGTGAAACAGAGTGCTTCCCTCTGTCATCAAAGCACAGATCGTTTCGATTCTTGCTTTGACCCACATCATGAACGGACGGAAGTTTTCTGGCGCAAATACCGTGTCATATGTTAAGGCTGTTCCCGCGATTGCATTGTATTCTGTCAAAAGGTGAATACGATTCTTTTCTTCTGCGTCAGAACTCAATTTAGCTCCAATAAAGTTATTAAGACATGCCTGTGCTGTTACTTTCTTAGATAAGTTCAGATAGTTCCGACGATCAATCGTTAGCATTTGAATGTATCTTGCAAGTTCATCCGGTGAACTGAATGCTTGGTTCAACTGGTCTCGGAAATATGTAAGATAATTCTCGAAGCGGTTTCCACCGTAGAAGTTAGTTTGGAGAATCTGACGTGTCTTTACTTTAAACATATCGACTCCGTCTCCGTAAGCGTCACCGTTTTCTTGAGTGGAAATCAATGGAAGACGGCTATCATCAGTATAAAACTTTTCGTCATATACTGGGGTCAGCTTACGCACTTGATTTCCCCATTTCTGCTCGGAAACTTCCAGACCGAGTGTCTGTTCTGGCAACGGACGCATGGAAAAAATAGTTCTGTCGATCATCTGTGTGATCCATCCCCCCAGTTGATCTTCCATTACTTTCTGTACCGTAGTTGCCATTGAAATAAATTCACTTGTATTTACTGGCGCAAGTGTTTTCTTTCCAGTTGCTTGGTTGTACAACTCATTCATAATGGTTGCGCCCTGTTCAAATGTTCCACCGTTCTGTGCCATTATCTCCCCTCCTCAATTACTTTTTTCAAAAAATCATCAACCGACATTGTTTCACTTTCAGAAGTTGAGCCTGTTCCTCTATTCTCACTCTGCACCTCGTCAATGACCTGTCGGATCAAATCTTTTACACTCATGTTTTCTGTTTTTTCTTCTGGTTTTGTTTCTGGTTTTGTTTCTGGTTTTGTTTTTGGTTTTGTTTCTGGTTTTGTTTCTGGTTTTGTTTCTGGTTTTGTTTCTGTAAATGCCATGATATCCTCTTTTGTGTAACCAGCATCAATTAATTTCATGATTTCATTTAATAACATAATTTTCTCCTATAATAACGTTTCCGTTTGATTGATTTCAATAACCACAGTTCTAACTTTGTTGGAGTTGGCGTTGGTGTTTCTCCATTTTGGCAAAAGTCAATCGGATTGTATATAAACCCTTGTACATATGCGTCTGGTGTCCATGTCCAATTATCCGACTTTTTTAATGCTTGTGTGTAAAAAAATGCCCCGCCGTATGCGCTGTTGGAAGTAACGATATCACCAGTTTCCCAGTTTACCTCTTCAACAATTGCAACATGCCCACCTTGCCCAGTTAAACTCCCAGTGTACCCAAAACATATGATTGATCCAAGTAACGGGGTCTGTCCTCTATCATATCCGTCTGCGGTATTGCCAAACCATTGGTCAGCGTTTCCAGTGGAAAGAGTCGGTCTCTCTCCTGTAAGTTCATAGAACCTGCCCCAAGCGTAACAAGTACAATTCGGCAGTCCATAACCCGATTGATAGAATGGGTTATCACTATACCATAGTGGGTTATTTAATATTCCATTATCCGTCAATCTTTTTGGATAAATCTTACAACTTTCGCCCTCAAGCAAGCTGTAAAAGTGCTCTGCGCTGTCTCCTCTTTTTTGTTCTTGATGTGGGTCAGATGGGTGCTCGTAATAATACAAGAAATAAGTAGCAAGTGTCCGTATATCCAGTTTGCTTGTCTTAAACTCTGTAAAGCTAATTGGTGGGGACACTGGGGAAACTTCTGGGTTCTCAAACCATTGTATATTATTTTCAGCTTCATAGTTAATACGATCAAGTTCCTGTTCTGGAGTTGGGTTTGTACTTCCTGCCCAGTCAAACAGTTTTGTCGCGGGTGTCCATTGTGTAAATCCGAATCCTCTTGAATAGTCAACAATCAACGACTCCCAAATATCAGGGTTCACAGTTGATTCCCATACCATGTTCCCTAGCATTCCGGCAACGGCTTCTTTCGTCCATCCTTTTTGTTTCAGGTAGTTCCATACCAATTTTGCATTGTTATCACTCTGCTCTGCTGATAAGTAAAAGTTTCCCCTTATCCACTCCATTATAATGTCTCCTTAGTCTTAAAATATGTGGCTAATTCAGTGATCGCTTGCGTATTGTTTTCAAGCGCACACTGTAACCCGGCAACCTCATCTGCGTGACGTTCTTCCATTTTTTCGATCTTTTCATCGTTTTTTGATTCTCTGTGATATACATACCACATCATTGCCCCACAAAGAACAGCAGATAAACCGAAGTTTGATAAAAATTGAATAAATTCAATTGACATATAATCACCCCCTTTCTGTCGGCATAAATTTTTTTGTAGCAAAGATATAGTAAATACAAAAAAGGAAAGTTAAAATCTCTAGCCCGCCGACTAGCCTAGAGCGGGATTCCGTCCCTTGCGTTGCTCTTTTAACTCTCCTTTCTGTTATCTATTATATAACTACTAAAACAATATGTCAAGCATAATATACTTGCATTCATAATCCTCATACTCCACTTTATCCTCAAGTATCATTGCTGTTAACCATCTGCCGTAATTGATATTAAACTGTCTGATACTTACATCATCGCGGTCATAGTGAGGAACTGACTTATTAAACACTTTACTTATATACCACATACCGTTAGACTTGTGCTTAAATACTCCAAAGCGATCGAAAGACACAATAGGGTTATACTCCCTTAAAGGACGTGAAATTATTGATCTTAAGTCATCGTATGCGAAAGAATTATTCAATGCCATTTCAGAAAACCTTGTACCACTTGTTAATTTATACAGTGCTGTCTGACTCTTCTTTTCTTTAAAGTCTCTATTTTCATAGAGTTCTAGGATCGTACCTTTATCAGTTAGATCCATAAAACCAATATTCTTTGACACCATTTTCTCATAATATGGCATTAAATTCAGTTCAAATAAAATCGGCGAAGCCAGACTATTTGCATTGGATAGCAGATAAGCATATAAAGGCTCTTTCCCAAACAGTTCCCGATTTCGTGATATTGTCTCATAAAGATTTAAAAATGCGTCAGCTTCTCCTTTTATTTTCTTCTTGTGTTTCTCGGGAATAAACTCGTCATATACAAGACTTTCAACTTCTGGAAGTTCTACGCTTCGCATATTTGCGAAAGTCGATAATGCCGCGGCATAACCAATACAACAAGATTTTTCTTTAACATAGATACCCGCTAATTGCTTATTGATCTTTAGCATACAAAAATCTAAACCAGTCATGCTATTAATAGACTTAAATGGATTTGCTTTCCCTGTCTTATCGTTCAAGATTGTATCTAACTCCGCTTGCGTGCGCCGTAAGTATAAAAAACAACGTCGCTTTTCTAATACTTCTGATACCAGATTCCCCATAGTTTTCCCCGATCCTCGTCCGCCGATTGAAAAGTTGAAAGGACGTTTTAAGCGTCTAGTACGTCGGCACGCTTTCGGATAGTAAAAATCTATATTAGCGTCGTTCTTCTCAAACACTTCTAAATACTTCTTTGCTTCCTCTTCGGTAAAGGCATTATTAAAAGTGGTCTCCACTAAATTAATATCATTCTTCATATTTATCACCTATTAAAAAAAAGGCTCTTTCGAGCCTTTAATTTCCTTTCTATTTTACAAGGAATGTTACTGCTAAACCTCTTCCGGCTTTGATGTTTCTAAACTGAATTGGGATTCCGGCTGTGATTTCTTCCTCTGTGAACAGTCCAGCGAGTTCTTTCACTCTTTTAGCAAGTACAACTGATTCCCCAGAATACAATTCACCGGAAGCGTCTTTAATAACAACGATTTCTTTTTTTACTGTTTCTTTTGTTTCACGGTCTTCTGATTCTGTTTCTTTGATTCCGAAACCGATCATTGTGATCTCTGTTTCTTCATTTCCCGCTTCTTTGAATCCTTTTCCCGCATTTGAATTGAATAAATCTTTTGCCGTAATGTTCATGTTTGTCATGTTCTTAATCTCCTTTTTCTTGTATTTATTGTTTAATTATTACATTATCTATTTTACTACATATAAAGCAGATTGTCAATATTATAATCTAATAATTCCAAATATTCCTCTGTAATTCCCAAAGTATACTCAGACGGAAGAACCGCTATGTTGGAGCCTGTTAATATCTTTTCTTCATTTACTGTAATGTAATGTACTGGACAATCGTTATACCAAACAGCGTTACCCCCACTACTTACACCGTCATAGATTTTGTTAAATTTGTACCCTAATTTAAAATTGTCAATTGTCCCTAAATCCATTGCGCCATACTTCTTGTTTACTCCCGCAATTGTTATATGTAATTCTTTTCTTCTTAAGCTGTAATATTCATTCAAACCATCTCCAATGTTTTTATATCTATATTGCACATATGCGTATTTTTTCGGTCCGTATGTCTTAAATTCATCATACGGATCTTCTTCCTCATACACCCCCATATAGATTTTTTTACCATTTACAACGGCATACGCTCTATACTGTTCAGCAATAATAATTGTTTGCTTGTTGAGTTCATTGATCTTTTCAATAACGGAATCGTCTAGTATCTGACATTTGTCTGAATCTGTATCGCAATAAAGAGTTCCCATACCTGTAATATTAATAATATCCTGTAGCCTTTTCCTTGCATGAGCAGTCACCCAACAACTCCACTGCAAAGTCAAAAAGGCATTTCTACTATTATAGTAGTCTTCTAATTTTTCAGATAGTGTTTTTTCTTCCTCTTCTGGTATAGCGTCCCAAAACTCGTAATCATTCCAAACATATTCATCATGTATAGGATCTGTCATTGTCATACCAAAAATTGCGTTAAGCAGCTCTTTGTACTTTGCGTATAGATAAGGGTCAGATTTTTTCAACTCGCTTTTGCCCTGAAAATATTCTCGTATTTCCTCTTTTAATTCCTCTGGCAATTCCCCACGTTTGGCAATATAAAAACAATGGAATGCTATTTCCTTGTAATCATATTGTTCCATTATAATATTCCAGTCAATCTCCGTCATGCTTATTGTCAATTCTTCGGCTTCCAGTACTCGTCCGGTAAATTGAGTAAACTCCTTTATTTGCTCGCATTTTGACACGGGTATATATGGTATTGGGACATGATTTTTTAAAGTCAGCCCTTTGAATGACACTGTAAACATACAACAGTAAGTATTTAGTAACAACTTTACTTGTCGCATATTTTTAACCTTTATCGGTGTAAATTTTTCCATCGGAAAATAACAGCATAACATAACAAAGGGATATGAAGAGGAAATGTCGAAGTTCCTTATATTATGCAATTTCTTTCCTATGATAGACCTATATGCATGAGTATTCCCCCCTCTACGCAATTTCATGCATAGATTGTAAGTATCCGCATTCAAAGAAAAACTTTTAAATTGCTTTCTATTGTTGGGATTCTTTCTCATAGCGTTACGGCAATTTCGCCTGACGTAACCAGTAGAGGTCAAAGGTATAGTTCTTAGATCGTCGTCAACTAATTTTGTCTTAATTGCTTGTACTAGCCCTCTAACGTCGTTATACCCATAGCCAAGTTCTCTTGGTTTTAATACTGTCGATGGAGTTCTTACTACACTATAATCTAAATCGCCTATACCTTTTACATAGTCGACATCCGAATCTTTTAGAAATCGAAATAAAGGCTTATTACTCAATGCCAAACTACATCTAAACTCGATACAAGAATCAATTTCGCATTTTAATACTTTTCTTTTATCCTTGGCGAATATATTCGTAAAATTTACAAAAGAAGATAAAAATTGAAATTCAAATGAAAGATTATGAACATAAATCACAAACTTTCTTTTTTCATTTAAATTAAATACGTTTTTCAATCGTTGTAGAAATAACAAAAACTCGTTCCATGTTCTTCCCATACATACATGATTCTCAATACAAAACTGCCATAAATACATAAAGCCATAGGGTTGATCGCAATATATGGAAGTTGTCTCTATGTCAAAAGCTGATACTAAATTCAGTATTACTTTTTTCTTCCCTATTTCCCCGCAATGTAAGTAACTTTGTAGTGGAATGGAATCCCATGTATATACTTCCTCTTCCTTATAACTTCCATCTTTCATTAAACATTCTGCGATCATGTTTTTTTAATCCTCTTTCACATACTCCCAAAAATCTAAGCCCACACCCTCATACAATTCATCAATTGTATTAATTTTTTTATTATTAAAATCTTCTAAAGTCTGCTTTATCTCCATTGCTGTCTTGCCCGCTCCAACGGCACGATCAAACAGCTCCTGTATTTGCTCCGAAGATAAATTCTTTTCACTTTGTTTATAGGTTTCGGAACTTAAAAAGTCAAAAAAATCTTTAGGATTTTTGATATTAAGACCTTTTTTTCTAAATGTTTCTGTAATTCGAGATTCAATGTTTCTTACTCCTGTAACAGTAGAACTTTCAGCATTAAGAAAATTAATTATTTCTTCTACTTCCTCTATTACTTCAAACGGATCGTCACTGTTTTCTTTTCTCGTGCTAAAGCGGTTCGATCCATAGGCTTGCCGAGTATATCTTACTGCGGGTTTATACGCCCAACCCACCAACCCTTTTTTCTCAAGACGCAAAAGGCGGGAATTCGCCCGCCTTGCTAATTTCAATCTTAATTTGTTCAAATCGTCTAAAGATGTGAAATCATTTCTTAAATCTAATTCAATCTTTTCACTTGGTTTGAATTTCATTGTATCATGCACATCCTCTCTTCTTGCTCTGTATTAAGTGGTAACAACTCAACTCCTGATAACCTTATACCAGAGCGTACAGCGTCTTCTATTACTACTGCTATTGCCAACTTCACACATTCATTTTCCTCATAGAATGGACTACAATTTATGCAACGTTGGATTGTACTTAAATAGTCTTCTCTCTTAATCATATTATCTACTTTCCATCCCACTTTCCGTTTTCATCCAGATGATAGAACTTTCCATTTTCATATACTGATTGATTAACTACCATTGAGCCAAGGGGCAAGCCATCGTTTCGTTTTCTAAAATAATACCAACAATCCCCTGTATGTACCCAACCTGTAAGCATCGCACCGATTGGACGATCATTTGCATTACCGTTATTAAGATAATACCAAAGATCAAGAAAACGTGTCCACCCAGTTACCATCTTACAATCGTTATTAAAATAGTAATAGTTACCGTCTATATATTTCCATCTATTCTGACTTGCGTATCCCATACTGTCAAACCAATACCACACATCCGCAAGTTTCAACCACTGATTTTTTGCATAGGCTCCATTAGAGAATCTGTACCACCAACCAGTATTATCTTGCTTCCATCCCTCGCCAACGGTATTGTAACTATCTGTATTTATACACTGCAAAATTCCATCCCAAGGGTAATCATAATATTCATGTATATAAGACTCATATCCTGTTTGGTCTCCCTCTGCTCCGTCAGTTGTTCCGTTTTCAGATATACAAAACTCTGCAAGCATATCAGGCGCAGCAGATGTGCATAAAGCTGTGTGGTTTGCTTCATTAAGATATACATCCCCTCGCTGTGCTATATAGCCGGATGACATCGGACGCCATACAAAATTTCCTGTACTCGTCATGCATGACCTCATGTTTCCTGTATACGTCGCGCCGCCGCAACTGATTCCGGATGCTTCAAAAGCGGAAATAATTGCAGAGGAACAGTCACGATCACCTTGTTCTAATTCAAATGGCATACCATCAATATTGACAATACATTTTCCCTCGCCATCACCCCAACGGCTGACTTGACTATAACCATGCCAGTCGTGGTTTACTAAGTGTTCCATGAGTTGTGTCGCTACTTCTTTTTTTAACATACTATTTTCTCCTTTCATGTAATAAATACCCTAACGCAATTCCCCAAAATACAAGTAAAATATCATGCATAGCTTACATAAACAAAAATAAATCTTCAATGCCAACTAAAGTGATCGCTTCATCATATGTTATATTTAACATTAAAATCAACGTATTAAATAAACTTGAAATAATTTTTTTACCACATTCCATGTCGAACGCTTTCGGATCACTTCTCTTCAAAACTGATACATGAGAATTAATTTTTTCAACAATGTCTTTTACTTCAATGGTTTCTTTCATACTG
>ERZ836760.2642-NODE-2642-length-13529-cov-2.539929_pt1 | contig 13529 bp, 16 predicted proteins | sample MGYA00519941_ERZ836760 | MGnify/ENA primary metagenome ERZ836760 (study PRJEB31850, sample SAMEA3708807) | human gut metagenome | biome: human gut; feature: human-associated habitat; material: faeces | place: China | collected 2014 ... | reverse complement strand
CTGTGTATTAGAAAGTTTTGTTATTTGTATAGCTTGATCTTCTTGATTTTCTCCACACGCACCAAGATCTATCATTTGTATTAGCACCTTGGCATTAGAAACTGCTTCTGGATTTTCGCAAAACACACCACCTATTGTACCTGTTGTTTGTGCGCCATTAACTAAAGAAACACCTTCCAGTTTAAATAGCCCTGTTGCTCGATCATTGCTATAGAGAATTTTTCTGGTTATTTTACGACATAATATTTTAATTCCATTGTTATAGTAAAAAAACTTCTCTGGTTCCGTTTTTAATACATTTTTTATACCTTGATTAACTTCTGTACTTCCCTTATAATATCTGATATTCTTATCGAAAAGTTGATTTCCATATTTTTTATACCATTCTCCTATTACACAAGCAGAAATTGTTCCATAATATGCTTTTATCGGAACATCAGTTTCCCCCCAATTATTCAACACAACGTCATCTAGAATAATATTATTTTGATTCTGCCCATTTGCTAAATATTCATATATATTTTGTAATTGTATTTCTGAAAAAACAAGTAATTCATCCGAATCATCTCCATTAACATGTTTCAAAAGTTCCTTAACTGGACGAAACACATAATCTGATATTTTTTGATTTCCTGTATGGCAAAAAATCATTTCAATTTGATAATTCATATTTCTTATAGCTTCCTCAATATCAGTTTTTTTTGCATATAACTTACTATTACATCCTTCAAACTCACAGTTAATTACTCTCTTTATTCCTTCAACAAATGTACTCATTTCATCTTGGGAAATACTTCCTGATCCTTCTTTTCTCCATTTACTTTGTACAAAGAAAAGTTTCTTTTGAGTAATATCATTGTATACTGCATCAATCCCCATATCATGATAGCCATCTGTAATACATTTTCCAGCAACATCTTCTGAAATACCACAACGCATAATAATAGCTTGCGCAGCTATTGCTCTTGTATAAAATTGATCTGGAAATTTATTATTGCTCTCCACATCAGTAATATCAATTTTATTATTGTACATTTCTTCCAATTTAGATTTTATTCTTACTACTTTTAAATTCATACTCATTAATTCTCCTCTCAATTTTTTATCAACTTAGCTAACGTCTTTGCTATTTTTTCTTCAAAAGCAAAACTCTATATTCCAACTAGAATTCCAGTCCTCTACCAAAACAAGTTATCTTAATTCAGTAGCCACTGTCCCTCGAGGATTTTGACATGAATATGCCACCATCCCGAGTCATACAAGCCCAACTACCATCACCGCAAGTAATTTTTAATGCATTTTGGCTCGTAACTGTGAAGGTACTGAATAGTTACCTTATTCATATAATTAATCGTACATCAAACTCACTCTTTTTTCAATGAAAAGAAGCCGATCAGACTCATCATCCAACCGGCTTCTACACTCAAATCCCTATAAAATTCCTAACCTCATCCTTGAACTTCCAAACAATCTCCACATGCTCTGGATCCGTGATAACAACCTTCTCAATCAGCTCCTGCACCATTGCCTGCGTCAGTGCATCTGCTCCAGAATACTTTTTCATAACACTAAATGCCTGAGATAAGCTGTCATCCTTCATGGTTTCTGCAGCCTTAAGCTTCTGCTCCAGTTCTGCTATATCAGCATCGAGTTTTTCAGCTAGCCTACCAAAATCTGCTCTTTTTCTCTGATACACTTCTTTATCCAACTGCCTCGCCATAAACTGATCCACATTTACAAATCTGTCTGATTCGCATTTTTCCTTTTCCTGCTGCAGCCTGGCAAGTTTTTCAGCCAGAATCAGACTGTCCTGTCTGCTGACATTATTCTGCTTGTCCAGTTTCTGCTTAAAGACACCTGTCATATCAAGCAGCTGCCTTATCACAGACCATACTATTTCATTCAGATTATCTTCTATAATATACCGCCTGCAGCATCCATCTTCGCCTGTCTGCTCTTTTGCATGTGGACAGGTAAAATATCTGTAGGTAACTCCATTACGAGAATATGTCTTATAACTCATTACCCTTCCACAGATACCACACTTAACCTTCCTGTAAAGAGGATATGTCTTTGGAATAATATTCTTTGTTTCACCAATCTCATAAAAGATTTCCTGTGCTTTCAGAAAATCCTCTTTAGTAATTATTCCATCATGCTTGCCTTCCACGATAAACTGCTCTTCTTTCGGTATTGATGCAGTATGCTTGCATCCAACACCAATTCCTTGCCTTTTATGACCTACAATAGCGCCATAATACATTTCCTGCTTCAATATCGTTCGGAGATTGGCATGTGTCCAGCAAGCTTTATCAGAAGAATTAATAAACTTCTTTGTCCCTGGATGCTTGCGTCTGTAATACTGTCCCGGAGTTTCAACACCACGCTCATTCAAAGTACGTGCCCTATCAGTCAGACGCATCTTGGCAATAGCCATATCAAATATCTCCCTAACAACTGCTGCCGCCTCTGGATCAGTAATCAGTTTATGCTTATCTTTCGGATTGAACACAACTTTGCTGAAGGCGGGCATTCCAGCCATCTGTGGGATGCGGATGCCGATAAAAAAGCATGTTTAGCCATTATCCAAGCACCTCCACCTCAGCTACGATTGCTGCATACTCAGAAGGATCGATCTCTGAAAGCTTTTCTGCACCATGGCTTACCAGAATCTTCTTGATCTCAGCCGTATGACCTGCTCTGGACTTTTCTGCCAGGATGGTTCTCACTTCTATAAAGGTATATTCCTTAGCTGCTTCCTTTACCGGCTCAGCCTTGGCTTCAATCTGCTTTGGTGCTGACTTCTTAGCTTTAGTCTCGATTGCAGGTTTATCAGCTTCCGTCTGGAATTCAGATATAATCTCCACAATCACCTTTGAAATAACCGACACCTTCTCGGAAATGCTGACCAGATTCTCAGAGATTCCAATCAGGTTCTCACTGCAGGTACCAACACCTTCAATGATTTTTGAAATGTTTACCTTTGACATGCTGCACACTCTCCTTTCTTCACTTCATGGATGTCCACCGATTCCACTGTCTGACCCAGTGCTAACAGATATATCTGCGTGAAATCTCCGAATAAAAACTTGATAAGCCTTGTCGGAAGCTTCACATTTGCACCCTTAAGCACATTTGCGGTCTTACCCTGTGGATCAGAAACGTTGATGACTATCTTGTGTTTAATTGCCATCGCTTCTTACCTCTCTTTCTGCAGGAACTTGTCTTCCTTACATGTCACAGGCAAAAAAAATCCGGGAGTTTTTAACCTCCCAGTAAAAAATTTCAAAATATTTTTAGACACTAGCTTTGATAAGAGCGATTACCTTATTACAAATCTGTTTTACATTGGCAAGGGAACAGTCCAGAAGCTTGGCAGCCTCTGTATATCCACGTTCTTCCAGAAGCACCAGCTGATATACCTGCTTCTGTCTGTCAGTCATGGCAGCTACCACATCCCTTAATCTCTGGACTTCCGGTGATACATCTTCCTCATCAAAAGAATCATAAGAAGCACCAGCAAGTACATGACTCTTGTCCACCTCTTCATCATCTTCACCAACAATATAATCTAATGAAAGATTCCAGTTCATGGTATACTTCTCTCCGGGATGAGCCTCTTCCCATTCCTTCTTGGCTGCCTTCTGTTCTGCAGTCATAGGTGGATGTCCGTTCTTTACATTCAGGTAAACCTCATGATCATCCATTGCATGGAGTGACTTGATCATTACCTCTGTAATTCCATCCTCACCAGGCTTGATTACATTGTAGGCGGTTCTGTAACCACCGCGTCCGTCCTCAACCTGTACTGGATAACGGTACACACCTCTGTCTGACTGCTTTGTTTTCTTAACTCTCATAATTGCCTCCTTAGCTGACCTGGAGGCAGTGAGAGCAGAATACTCAGTATGAGAACTGGACCCGAAGTACCCAGTGACCAAACAAAATGCGCAGGAAAACAAGGGTACCTACATTCCGCTTTCAGCAGTTGTCTTTATTACAACTGTTGTCTGCGTTATGTCGTATCCTGCCTCACTGCGCACATGTGGCCGATATGAATTTTTATTTTAAATATCCTCTTGGATACCTATCAGAACCCGCATCCGAAGATGTGGGTTCTAATCAGTAACCAAGTCCCCTACTTTCCTAAGCGTGACTTTTTTGAAATATTGTGGTGAAAATAAAATAAACTCAAAATCATCCGTCTAATGAGAACTTAGAATTATTTCTTTAATTGTATTTTCGTATAAAAATAGAGGTTTCAGGTGGACTTGTGGAGTCCACTTCTGGCAACAAAAAAGCCGGAATCGTTACACAGCATTAATGCTGTATAACAACTCCGGCAGTAGGTACCTCAATATATGGGTCCGATCGCTCAGTAGATTGCTAACCTTCTATGGTATATTCAATTTTCTTACCCGCTTGTTTGAAAGCTTCCGTCAGAGAAATCTTGTGACTCACCTTTTCATTCTTGGTTTCAATAAATGGAATGCCATCTTCATTTATAATCAAGTCAAACATTCTCGGTGCAGATTTCTGATTTTTTGCCTGATAATCACGAATCTGATACTTCTGCATTAAGCATCACCACCCTTTCCCAGATATCCTGCAATGAACTTACGTATATCATTAGCAACAGGAACATCGAAGAAATGTTCTTTAGCCTCTTCATACAATCTTTTTGCATGTCCATCTAATGTTCCAAAAGGTTCATCATATGAATAAAAGATTTTTTCAAATCCGTACATATCATCCTTTTTAGGCCAAGCGAACATAAAATCGTAGTGTACATCACTAGACTTTTCTGAATAAAATGGAATAATTATCATCTGCTTATATTCGTCAACACCATATGTTGATATAACATCATCTGCCAAAAAAAATACCATTTTACTATTTCTTCCAGGTGCTGCATAACGAATGCGACCATCCTCAGTAGTAGAGAATAAGCCCATCTGAGCAAACCTTTCATCAGTTTCACTTTTTACCCCACCAAGGTTATCCCACTCTATTTCAACGCATTCAGTCTGTTCTTTAAGCTTATCCATAAAATCAACAAGCATTCCTATGTTTCCACTCAAATCAGACAAATCATCTTCAATAAGTTTCTGAACACTAATCTCAAATAACTCTGCAATCTTCCATACCACATCAATACTGAGTTTTTTAGAAGAATTTTCTTTTACAGTTCTTGATATGTATCCGGCGCTAATACCTAAAAGACGTTCCAAATCGCCCATTCTCAAACCATATTTTTTAAGCAAATAAGCGATATTTTTGACAAGGCATCCATTATTAAAATCACCTATTCGATCAATGTACTCCTGTATATAATCCTCCTGCTCCTGCAAAAGAATCTGCCAAGAACTGTCATCCTCATCATGCATTAACTGGCTTATACCAGTTTGAATTACATCTCTTATCTCAAATGCTTTCATAAGTTCGTCAAAAGAATCTGGTTCTACCATCTGATACATAGTCCCGTTCAATTCAAACTTATCTGACATATATTCATCAAACTGTCTGGACATATCATCCCCTCCTTAGTTCAAATATCTGTGTATTCATATTAACATTTGAACCATAGAATGTCAATGGTTCAAATTATTATTTCATGGTACAAAAAATCCGACAGGCTATTGCATCCTCCTTCAGGCAACCACCGCGAAAGGAGAATATCCATGAACATCCAAAACGCAGAATCCTCTTGTGCAAAAAAGTATTTTGTATTCTTTGAAACTGATGAAGAAGGCATCCGCCAGTTCCAGTCTTGCCCGGACCATGACAGATCCGGCGCCATACTCTCCAAAATGTACATAGAAGGCAGAATAGTTCCCGCCTTAAAACTGGAAATTGATAAAAACGCCTATGAGATTTTCAAACGAGAGCAATGGATGCAGGAGCATCAATACAGAATAGAAAACCGCTGCATCATCAGCGGAAAGAACGGAAAAGCAAGATTCTGTCCCATCAGAATCCCAAACCCCACATACACTTCAGACAACAGCCAGCCCAAAACCCTTGCCAACAGCTGCTCTGCCTGTCCGCATAACAATAAATTCAATCTTCCAAAGGGAAAAGTCTGCTTTTCGACACTGTCTGTCACGGACAAAGACGGAAATACCGCTCTCTACGAACCCGCATCTACCCGCGACATCAACTACACTGACCACTACCAGCAACTCCTCACCGGATGGATCAGCTACATTCAAAAGAACTACCCCATTATAACAGATATACAGAATTAATTAAACTACTTGGACAAGAATTTACCCTAAAAGAAGCATCTAACATCTTGAATAAGCCTCAACGCACCCTGTACGGCTGGATACAAACTCTCCGGCCAATCTTTAAGGAATATATGAAGACAATTGATTATCTCTAAATAGCAAAAATCCACCTGTTTCAATTTCACCAACGGGTGGATTTTATTATATAAATTTATTCTCTCTGATTAATCCAATTTTTATAAAATTTAAATGCTACTGCAACCTTTAACACGTCACATGTAAGTTTTCCATTTTTTTCTTCTTTTCCCTTAATATGTTGAAAAATAGCATTGTTTTCTAAATCATCAACATATTTTCCTTTCAGCGAAAGATTATTTTTCATCCAATTTTCAAAATCAGCACGCATTTCTCTATTTTCAAAAATCATAACAGGAACTTCCCTTCCTGACCGATCACAGCACTGACTTTTTCCATATGCGAACAATGGTAATAACTTTCCATTTAATGAATCTTTTTCAATATAATAATAATATAAGCCATGTTCCACGTCATATTTATGTTCAGGTTTTGGAATCAGGCATCTTCCCATATCCATGTACCAAAGTTCTGTCTCATACAATGTTGTCGTTAAATAATTTAATTTTAAAGGTGCATACAACATTCTTTCATCATCATAAAAATAACTTATAGTTTCGGATGTGTCTTGTGAATCTAACACATTTATCTGATACTCTGGGTTATATATATTATAACTATATCGGTCTATATCCCACCGAGTTTCTGACCAGTCTTCTGGATTATCCAATAATCTTAACAACTTTTCAGACGGTGTCATATCAATGCCAAATCTCCGCCTCCATAAATATTCAGTATGTTCAAAACTTGCTGTTTGTATTCTAGGTGTATTAATATCATTAATTCTGGTATAAACCGCGCCTGGCAGAAGCATCTTTTTATTATCATGGCTTGGATTAAATTTGTCAGTTAAGTAATATGGCGTATTTCTTGTATTATGGACTATCAGTATATCCAATTCATGTCCATCTATTTTCAGCACTTGTACTGAAACTTTTGGAACATATTGACCTGCAAAGGGCTTAGTCCTAAGGAAATCAGTAACCATTTTTGTTGTATATCTTGGCTCAGTTGTTGTTTCAATTCCCTTTACTATACCATTATCATCAGCTCCATAAATCAAATAAGCATCTCTTCCTTCAATATTATTTGCCATACAAATAATATCTATCAGTTTATCTTCTTTGCATGAGGTATAGTCCTCTTTATAATCCCAATAGCCTCCCTCATATCCTTTTGAGAGCAGTTCTTTGATAATATTTTCTAATTCTGATTGCAAGATAATTCTCCTCATTTAATTTTTCAATACAGATTAACATTCCATCAAATTTTCAAATTCATTTTTCCCAACTTTTATGCCGCTTGCTGCAAGGCGATCAGCTCTATCATAATATATTTTATCTATAACATTTGCTTTTTCAGATGCAATACCATAATGTAATAATCTATGGCATGTTGGACATAAACAAACTATATTAGCATAAATGTCCAAACTACTTTTAAATCTGTCCTGACATTTCATCGGCAAAGCATGATGACCTTCCATATAGGGCATTCCTGTACTCTTAGCAGTAAATGTTACATGTGTTGGATTTACTTCGCATTCATATCCTGCTGATTCTATGGACTGCATTTTAATTATAGATGATCTCCTCCATGTATCCACAACAAGAAGCTGCTTGTTTGTAGCTGGAATTTCAATATCCATAACCCCTATTTGTTGATGAATATTTTTAAATCCTTTACCATTAGCAAACTTAAAATAATTATTAAACCCTGCACTGTACATCCGATGTCCTCGTGTGTCTAATTCAATAAACTCTGGATTTGAATATAAATATTCCTTAATGATTAATAATTCGTCTAAATTTTGAACTTCATAGATTGATTGTTTTATTTTTTCTTTCTCCACAAGAAATTTTGAAATATATCTCATTGCCTGCTGATAATGTTTAATTGTCGAATCAGATACCTTACGTATCTTTTTAAGATATTCCGCATAATATGTCAACAAAACATACTCATCCATTTTATTTACCCCATCAACATTTTATCATTTGTCTAGCATCCTATATGCACAATGTCTCTTATTCACCCGCATTTTCAGATACTTTCAAATCAAAGATAGTTTCTTCAATAACCCGTATACATTCATCCGTGTTCTTCTTTATATCTGTTCCCCAGAATCTAATCACCGTCCATCCCATAAACAGAAGTTTCTTATTTATCTCATCATCCCTCTCACGATTTCTGGATATCTTTGCTACCCAAAAATCGCTATTCTTTCCTTTCTCAAGACGTGGTTTCAAAATTTCCCAATCTTTTCCATGAAAAAATTCTCCATCACAAAAAATTGCTATTTTATATTTTGTCAGCGCAATATCTGGCGTCCCAGGAATATTTTTGTAATTCTTCCTGTAATGATATCCTTTCTTCCATAAGGCTTTTCTTAATATCATTTCAATGCTCGTATCTTTTCCCTTTATGCTCCGCATATTTTTCTTGCGCTGCTCAGGCGTCAACTTGTCCATAACAATCCTCAAAATATAGCATTATTTATCTTCATAGACTTCTAAGGCAACTAAAATCATTGGCGCAAATGCTGTGGTAAAATATTAACCAACTCCTCTTCATGAAAGAATTGTTCCTCTTCTTTTTGTAAAGCTTGCTGCGCTGCCGCGTAACTTCTTTTATCCGTTTGAATTGCATTCTCATATACTTTGGCAGTCTGATCCTTAAGCAGTTCCCTTTTTTCCATTATTTCGTTCTCAGATAATGCATCGAAGTCTGTTAATACGGAAATATAATCTTCCCTTATTGACCATAGGCTATTAGCAACATCAATGTGTTTCTGTTCTTCTGCTGCAAAGTCTTTACTTTTTAAATAACCATTCACAACAAGCAATGCCGTAGATACAATTCCCCCGACCCAGGCGACTTTTGCCTCATCCATAATAACAGTTGCCACAAATCCCCCTGTTGATATGGCTGACAAAATAATTTGTACCCATTTAAATCTGTTGCAATCTCTCTGTAGAAATCCTGCATTTTTAAGATGTGCTGTATATGTATAAACTACTTTTCCATATTGTTCCTTAAGTTGCTGATAAAGTTTTTCCTTATGCGTTTGGAAATCTTGAACCATATATTTCCCTCCATTCATTATGCCAGCAGAAACTGAAACCATTTTCACCATCTTCTATCGCTTCACATGCTTTATCATAAGCAAATTTAGCATCATCTTTTATATAATATTTTCGTTCTACCGTTCCTGTACCACCTGGCTTATCCCAATATCTTTTATCCGCATTATCATACACATATTTGAAAAAATCTCTGGAAATCCAATCATAATAAATAAATGGCTCTTTTGCATATTGATATGAAAGCATAAAATTATACGCAATAGAATCGATCAAAATTCCACTCATCAGAACCATCTTGTTTTCTTTCCATGCTCTGGCCATTCTACATAATTTTTTCAAATTTCTATTAGTTTCATTGTTTCCATAATTAAATGCTCCAATCTCCATTCCTGGATCCATGCTTCTCCAGGATCCTCCGTTATTAGTATCCGGATAACAAAATCCTGATCCATCAGAATATCTGAATGCCGGAACTACTTCAAACTTAATTCCATCTGAAAACACAATATCAACCACTTGTCCATCTGCACTAACCTTTGATGAACTATAAGTTTTTAATAAACTATTTCTTAGTGTTGCAAGAAGAGATGACTGTCCATTATATAAATAATTGTCATATCTGTCATATTCTGTCCATGGAATTTCCACTACTATATCAATATCACTAGTGTAAATACTGGTTCCCCGTCCATATGAACCTACATACCAGCTGTGTGAAACAACTGAACCACTATTCCAAAAGTCCTGATTAATCCTTTTAGTAATCATATGGTATCTATTACGCACATTTGATACTGTATTATCCGACATTCTAAGTGAATTACAAAATTTTTGAAAATCTGCGGAGATATTAATTTCACTCAATAATGTATCCCTCCAAAATCAATTATATAATTCATAATATATCATATTTCAAAGCCATTTTCTACTTATGTATACCAAACAAGTGACGTATTGTATGTAGACTTATTGTATTCTTTTTGTCATAATATAAATCAAGAATTTGTTGGAGGTTACACTATGTCGTTACTACACATATTTGCTATCAATGTAAGAAAATATCGTCTACAGCAAAATCTTTCACAGGAAAAGTTAGCTGAACTCTCTGGTCTACACCGAACATATATCAGTTCCATCGAAAGAGAGCAGCGAAATATATCTATAGATAATATCGCAAAAATTGCATCTGCCCTAAAAATTGATCCATATTTACTACTGAAAAAATCCATTGAACAAACGGAGGAAAAACATGGCCAAAACAAAACATCCCATACTAAATGAATATAATTTATTAAAAGACTCTTTTAATCAAAACCCCCTTTCATCTGCAGTTACTGATATAATAATAAACATTCACAACGAATGCCAAAATGAATTAAAATCCAAACAAAAGCACAATCTTAAGCCAGGTAATGGAACTGTTGGCAAAACTTACTTTTATTTTTCAGATGATAAAAAACATTCCCGTCCTGTAAATCAAGCGCTTTTTGAAGATGGCTATCAACCTGCTACTGATTTTTCTGGTAATCCAGTTAAGAATCAAGAAGGCTTGACCATGACCAAAGCAGACTGGTTTTTACATAATCTTAAAAACAATACAATTAAAGATCAGTCTGCTGATGACATAACTTCTGCATTATATGCCATATCAATGGAATTTTGCTGTACTACTGATTTAATTGCGTCAAACTCTCAAAAAATTTGTGGTACCTATTTTGAAAAATTAATAGGTCATATCTATTCTCGGCATTTAAATGTAGCTCCAAGCAGTACTCAATATGCCTGTGAACTTGATTCTACCAGCATCAAAATTCCTACCGATTTTATTTTCAATCTTGGTCCTAATATGCCCAAATTTGATGTTCCTGTAAAAACTTCTACCCGTGAACGTTGTGCAGAAGTATGGGCACAACAGCGTATCCTCGATGGTGCGTACGGTGCTGGAAGATTCTTAGGATTACTCACATGTATATCCGAGGCAAAAATGAACTCAGAAAGCAAAGATCATTCCAAGTGGAAAGTAGATGATGTATGCGTTCCAAATCAATGGATCAATTACCAATTATTTATTGCACAAATTAAGCGAGCCTATTACTTAGATGTTCCTAATCGTTATGAGCAATTAAATAATTCTTTTCCACGAATCCATGTAAAAAAATTTGGTGAATTCTTCTTTGAATGGGAAAATTTGCTAGACTAATTAAAAGCAGGCACTTTGCCTGCTTTTAATTTCCGTTAATCCAATAATCCTTTTATTTTGATTCCCCAAGCATATGCCAATAACGGTGGAACCGCATCACCAATCTGTTCGTATTTATCCTGTTCTTCTCTGTTATCATGTGCAGTTAAATATTTTCCACCTACGAAATCATATGAATCCGGAAACGATTGTAAGCGGGCACATTCCCGAACTGTTAATGCCCTTGGTTGTACAGGATGAACAAATTCATCTAAGCAATGGCTCGTTACTGTAGGTGAAGCCTCATCCCATTTTAAACGATAATTTCTTTTCACATAGATTGTTTTAGGAATAACCTTTCTTGATTGATATTCTGCCAACTCTTCTGCTGTTAATCTTTCAAACAATCCCTTTAGACCTTCGCCTTGTTGTAAAATCGTAAATCTTTCTAATATATTTTTTCTATGGTTCATTGGAAGATGATTAAGTAATTTCTTTTCTTTTGTAATTCTTTTCCAAAAAGAGTCATTTTTCATTAACCGTGTATATTCAGATTCTTCTTCCAAATAATTCGGATTCTCTGTCCATGTATTTGCTATAACTTCTGGTATATCAATAAACGCATCCCGCACAGTTACTTCTTTATCCGGTGTCGTCTCTACCGGAATCTGGCTTACATCAATTTGAGAATCTTTACTTGCTAAAATAAAAAATCTTTTTCTCTTTTGAGGTACCCCATATTTGCTTGCATCCAAGACAAATTCTCTAAAATTCCCATATCCGGCTTCCTCTAATTCCTTCTTTAAATAATCTATGACCAGTTCTTTTGAATCCTTTGCAATCCTCTTATTTTGTATATTTGGAACATTTTCAAACAGTATCATTTTTGCCTTAACAATCTGTGCGATTCTAATTCCCTCTCTAAATAGAAATTGCCGATCATCATACGCAGCTCTTGATGAATTACCCGCAGTAGAAAAAGTTTCACATGGCATTCCAGATGTTACTAAATCAATTCCCTCTTTTGGAATATAAGGTAATATCTGATCAGCTGTTACCTCTCGAATATCTGAATGAATAACATGTACCTCTGGATGATTTGCTGAATATGTATCTACACAACTTTTTATATATTCAATCGCAACTTTTGTTTCAAATCCTGCTGCATGCAAACCAGTGCAAAAGCCACCCGGACCACTAAAACAATCAACATGTGTATATGGCATTGTTACTCTCCTTTAACCTTGTTTTTTTTATTTTACTCTATTATTTTGATTATCAGAATTTCTCAAAATAATCTCTTTTGTAATTGCATCAAAATATACATCTAATCGTGTTTCTCCAGCCTTGCCATCAATATTAACCAAAACCGATTTTGGTAACCTAATTCTCATATCTTGTTGAAGCAAAACAGAATCTAAAAATACCAGTTTTTTATCCATTTTATCTCTCCTGATTTGTCAAATTATAGGTCTATATTAAACTATATTCATTAAAATATCAACCTAAAATCAGGGCAAATCAAGGGCAACTATTTTCTCCCACCCATCTGCCACTTATCATGTTTCTTAATGCTCCGCACAGCCTGCCGCAGTGTATTACTGCGACCATGCTGATGGTACGGATGGGACACCTTATGTTTATGAAATATGATACAGGATCCCATCAATGGATATTCCGGATTATGTATATACCACATATGCCTTGTATTCCGGGACATGATGGTCACATCCCGGTCATCCATATAAATAATCTCAAAATACTCCAGATCCAGACATTCAAGATCTTCCCTGCTAAACACCTGCTGCCTCCTTCCCAAAATACCCTTCCAATGCCTTCTCCATAATCTCCTGCACTGCTCCGGCATCCATCTGCCCAAAATACCTCTCATACAATTCC
>ERZ836760.2636-NODE-2636-length-13561-cov-2.668222_pt1 | contig 13561 bp, 15 predicted proteins | sample MGYA00519941_ERZ836760 | MGnify/ENA primary metagenome ERZ836760 (study PRJEB31850, sample SAMEA3708807) | human gut metagenome | biome: human gut; feature: human-associated habitat; material: faeces | place: China | collected 2014 ... | reverse complement strand
AGGATGATCCGGTCTGCCGCCCGGAGGCGGCCGGCGTCGCCGGTGACCTCCGCCTCCAGGTCCAGGGCCCTCAGGCTGGAGAGCAGGGAGAACAAGTTCCCCACGCCGTAGTCTACAATTGCAATCATTTACAGCACACCCTTCGTGCTGGGAATTTCATCCCGGTGTTTTTCGTCCGGGGCCACAGCCATCTTCAAGGCCCGGCCCGCGCCCTTGAACACGGCCTCCAGAATGTGGTGGGTGTTCTGCCGGATGTGGAGGGACATGGGGCACGCCCGGACGAAGGCCAGGAAGAACTCCTTGCCCAGCTCCGTATCGAAGTCCCCCACCCTTTGGGCGGGCAGGTCCACGGACCAGCCCAGATAGTCCCGGCCGGAAAGGTCGCAGGCCACCAGCACCAGCGTCTCGTCCATGGGCAGGAGGAACTGGCCGTAGCGCGTGATACCCCGCTTGTCCCCCAGGGCCTCTGCAAAGGCCCGGCCCAGGCAGATGCCGATGTCCTCCACGCTGTGGTGGCCGTCCACCTGAGTGTCCCCCTGGCAGCGGATGGTCAGGTCAAAATCCCCATGCCGGGCGAACAGCTCCAGCATGTGGTCCAGGAACCCCACGCCGGTGGCGATGTCCGCCTTCCCAGTGCCGTCCAGGTTTAAAGAGAGCTGGATCCGGGTCTCCCGGGTGTCCCGCCTGATATCAGCAGTGCGCATCTCTCCGCCTCCTTACAGCTCTTCCAGGATGGCCGTCAGCTCCTCCACCAGGGTCTCCATCTGCTCCATGGATCCGATGGTAATGCGGATATAGTCCCGGATCCGGTCCGCGTCGAACCAGCGGACCAGGACGCCGTTCTCCTTCAGCTTCCGGTACAGGGTCTCGCCGGGAAGCTGGCTGTGGCGGACAAAGACGAAGTTGGCCTGGGAGGGCAGGACAGTGAAGCCCAAATTCTCCAGCTCTCCCACGGTCCAGGCCCGGGTCTGCCGGATGGCAGCGGTGCAGGCGGCGAAGTACGCCTCGTCCGCCACAGCGGCGGCCCCTGCCGCGATGGACAGCCGGTTTACATTGTAGGGATGGAAGCTGTATTTCACCCGGTTCAGGTCCGCGATCAACTCCGGGCTGCCCAATGCGTAGCCCACCCGACCGCCGGCCAGGGACCGGCTCTTGGACATAGTCTGGGTCACCAGCAGGTTGTCATAACGGTAGATCATGGGCACGCAGCTCTCGGCGCCGAAGTCCACATACGCCTCGTCCACGATCACCACTCGGTCTGGGTTCGCCTCCAGCAGCCGCTGGATGTCGTTCCGGGGCGCGGCAATACCGGTGGGGGCATTGGGGTTGGCGATGACAATGGTGCCGGGGAAATCCATATAGTCGTCCACATGTAAGGTGAAGTCCTCCCGCAGGGGGATTATCTTCACATCCAGATCGAACAGGGCAGCCTGGGACTTATAGAACCCATAGGTAACATCCGCAAAGGCCACGGGTTGCCCCGCTCCGCAGAAGGCCCGGAAGGCAAAGGCCAGCACCTCGTCAGAGCCGTTGCCCGCCAGCACGTTCTTGGCTTTCAGCTCATAGCGCCTGGCGATGGCCTCCGTCAGCGCGGCACAGGTGGGGTCGGAGTACAGGTTCAGTTTCAGGATCTCCGCCCGGTTGATGGCCTTGAGAACCTTGGGCGACGGGGGGAAGGGGCTCTCATTGGTGTTCAGCTTTACATACTGCTGATCCTGGGGCTGCTCGCCGGGGGTGTAGGGGGCAAGGCGCTCCGCCTCCTGGGAAATCCAGCGGCTCATGGGATCACTCTCCTTTCTCTTCCGTGCGGGACAGGGCAGACCGGGCGTGGCCGTGGAGGCCCTCCCGCTCTGCAAAGTCCGCGATCCGGGGGGCGGCGTCTGCCAGCGCCTCCCGGGTGTAGTAGATGAACTGGGTCTTCTTCACAAAGTCGTCTACGCTGAGGGGACTGGAAAACCGGGCCGTACCGCTGGTGGGCAGGGTGTGGTTGGGACCCGCGAAATAGTCCCCCAGCGCCTCTGGCGTGTGGCGGCCCAGAAAAACGCTGCCGGCGTTTTTGACCAGGGGCAGCAGGGCAAAGGGATCGTCCACGCACAACTCCAGATGCTCCGGAGCGATGCGGTTGGCGGCCTCCACTGCCGCGGCCAGGTCCTTTGTCACCAGGATCTTACCGTTGGCCTCTAAGGACTTTTGAGCGATATCTCGCCGGGGCAGGTCCGTCAGCTGGCGCTCCACCTCGTTTTGGACGGCCTCCGCCAGAGGGCGGCTGTCCGTCACCAGCACGGCGGCGGCGTGGGCGTCGTGCTCCGCCTGGCTCAACAGGTCCGCCGCCACCCAGGCGGGGTCGCTCTTCCCGTCCGCCACCACCAGGATCTCACTGGGGCCGGCGATCATGTCGATGTCCACCTGTCCGAACACCTTCCGCTTGGCGGCAGCCACAAAGACGCCGCCGGGACCCACGATCTTGTCCACCTGGGGGACTGTCTCCGTGCCGTAGGCCAGGGCCGCCACCGCCTGGGCGCCGCCGATCTTGAACACCCGGTCCGCCCCGGCGATTTTTACCGCTGCCAGAGCTTCTGCAGAGATGGCGCCGTTTTGGTTCGGCGGCGTCACCACCGCGATCTCTTTTACCCCGGCGATCCTGGCAGGGATGACGTTCATCAAAATGGTGGAGGGAAAAGCCACCGGGCTGCCGGGTACGCAGATGCCCACCCGCTCGACAGGCGTGTATCGCTGGCCCAGCACCACGCCGGGCCGGTCCGTCAGGCAGAAGTCCCGGTGGACCTGTGCCTCATGGAAGTGCCGGATATTGTCCGCCGCCTGCCGCAGCGTCTCCCGGAAATTCCCGTCCACACAGTCCCAGGCGGCGCGCAGCTCCTCCGCCGTCACCTCAAACCGCTCCAGATCTGCGCCGTCGAACCGGCGGGTGTTCCCGCAGGGCCTCATCCCCCCAGGTGCGGACGTCCGCCAGAATGGCGGCCACCGCCGCATCCACGTCCTCCTCCGCCTGGGGGGGGCGGTCAAAGAGGGGCAGGTCCTCCAGGCGGTCCGCCTCATAGATGGGAATCATGCCTCCGTCACCTCCTTCAGCCTGCCCAGAAGCGCCTCGATCTCCTGGTGCTTGAACTGGTAGCTGGCCCGGTTGGCGATGAAGCGGGCCGAGATGGGCATGAACTCCGTCAGCACCTTCAGATCGTTCTCCCGCAGGGTGGTGCCCGTCTCCACGATGTCCACAATCACATCGGAGAGGCCCAGGATGGGGGCCAGCTCAATGGAGCCGTTCAGCTGGATGATGTCGATGTCCCGGCCCTGGGCGGCGTAGTACCGCTTGGCGATATTCCCGAATTTGGTGGCCACCCGCAGGGCCCGGCTCTGGTCCTCGGTAAAGTCTTTCGGCCCGGCCACGCACATGCGGCACCTGCCCAAGCCCGTGTCCAGCAGCTCATACACATCCGCGCCGGACTCGGCCAGGATGTCCTTGCCTACGATGCCGATGTCCGCCGCGCCGTGCTCCACGTAGATGGCCACGTCGCTGGGCTTCACCAAGAAGTAGCGGATGCCCGCCTTTCGGTTCTCCACCACCAGCTTCCGGGTGTCGGCGTAGTTTTCCGGGCAGCCGTAGCCCACGCCCGCCAGCAGGTCGTAAACCTTGTCTCCCAGGCGGCCCTTGGGCAGGGCCACGTTCAGCATCACCAGGCCAGCCGGCTCCGCCGCCGCGTCGGACAGCCGGTCCAGCTCGTCTAAGTACAGCGCAAAGCCGATGGCCCGGGCGCCGGGGCGGAACTGCTCCGCCAGGGGGTCATACTGCCCGCCCCGGAGCACTGCCCGGGGCGCTCCCGCCAGATATCCCTGGAGCACCAAGCCGTTGTAATACTCCATATCGTTCACCAGGGAGAAGTCCAGCTTCCAGTGGTCCGTCTGCCCCTGGTCCTCCAGCGCCCGACACAGGCCCCGCAGCTCTTCCAGCGCCGCCCCCATGGCGGCGTTCAGGGCCAGCACCTCCGCGGCAGCAAGAACCTCCTGCCAGGGCCCTGCCAGAGTCCCCAGGCGGCAGAGTGCGTCCGTCCCCTGGCGGGAGAGGCCCGCGGCCTCAGCGGCTTTGCGCAGCTCATGGACGTTTTTGTCCCGGATGCAGGTGAGGAGCCTGGGCCGCACAGCCTCCTGGGCGCCCACCGCGTCAAAGAGGCCGGTGACGAAGCCCATGTGGCTGATCTCCAGCACGAAGTCCCGCCCGGTCAGGGCCAGGCTCCGCAGGGCCAGGGACACCACCTGGGCCGCAGCGGCATCATCCACGGCACCGATGCACTCCAGGCCCATCTGACTGATCTCCCGGAAGGTATGGCTCTCCTGGCTGGGGCGGTAGACGTTTTCCTGATAGTAGTACCGGCCGCAGCCGCCGGGCCCCACCTGGGCATTCTTGGCGATGGAGAGGGTCACGTCCGGCTTCAGCGCCAGCAGCCGCCCGTCCAGGTCCGTAAAGGTGATGACCTGCTCGCTGGAAAGAAAACGGCGGTTCTCCTGATAGAGACCGTATTCCTCGAACCGACCCATGTGGTATTTGCGGAAGCCCTCCTGTTCATACAGCAGCCGCAGCTGCAGCGATGCCCGCTCCTGGGGCCGCAGGACGTTCAGATCCAGTTCCATGGGGACTCTCCTCCCGGCGGACTATCAGCCCGCGTTGATTTCAGCATTTATTTTACTTTATTTTATTAGCAAAGTAAAGTGGTAATTCGGTAGTAAGAAAAATTCTATGCTTTTAACAAATTCAACTTCGCACAAAATAGAAGTTAACGTGATTTTACACCCAGGATGGTGTTTTTGCAATCTCCCTTTCCCCTGTTCCCGCCCTGACATTTCCAGCCCTAAAAATGAAATTTTCTTCATAGATAGAGGATTTCCGACAAATGCTCCTTTTATCATTTAAAGAAAACCCATGATTCTATGGAGTATGGCAATGAAAAGAAGTACCCCTCTGACCCGCAACATCGGCGCGAAAGTGAAATACTACCGGAAGCTCCGCGGCCTTTCCCAGAAGCAGCTGGCCGCCCAGCTGCAGACCAACGGCTGCGATATCACGGAGACCATGCTGGGCCACATCGAGACGGGCTACCGCTCCACTTCCATTTTTGAGATCGACAAGCTGGCCGAGGCGTTGAAAGTGGACTACAACGCCCTGTTTGCCCAGGATTAACGGCACGGTACGGAGAGATCTCCGCGCCGTGCCGTTTTGCTTCCGGTCATCCGTTGTCCAGGGCTACGGTGTAGGTGAAGGAAAGTGCGTTTTCCGGCTGCTCCGCATGCCAATCACAGAAAGAATTTGCATGATAGGAGAGTCCGGACTGTTGGATGTCCGATGTGATGACCACCCCCGGCTGATGGATCACAAAGTCCTTGGACCAGTCTCGCCGCTCCAGCTCCATCATCTGGGCCTGCCGGGCGAGGGACCAGAAGGAGGCCTCCTCCCGCCCCCAGGCCAGGGACATGACGATGCGCGGCACCAGGCCATTGGGGGTGTCCACCCCCTCCTCCACATTCTCGATGGTCCCCGTCAGCGTGATGGCCGTGATGTGGCCGTCCTCCAAGGTGAAGTGGAGCTCCCGGGCCTCGGGCCAGGGCTCGATGCCGAAGTCGCCCACCGTCACGGCGTTTGGGTTTCCGGGCTCCTCCTGCCACTGCCCCGTCTCATCCAGATACGTCCTGCCGCCAAAGCCCAGATAGTCAGCCTGGCGGTTGTAGTTCTCCGCGAACTCCGCCACCGTCACGTCTCCCCGGTTGGGCGGCGTCTGGGACCAGCTGTTGGCGGCCTCTCCCGCCGTCAGCACCAGGAGGGTCGCCAGCACCAGGCCCACGCCGTACCGGGCCCGGAAGGGCTTGGCGATGTAGGCCACCTCCACATCCCAGGGCTGGGGCTCGTCATCCCAGCACCGCCGGACAGAGCGGTACCCTTGGATCAGGGACCAGACGGGAATCTCAAAGCCCTGGCCGTACCACATCATCAAAAAATACCGGGCCAGCCCCTCAGTATAGGGCACATTCTTCCCATCCGGGCCTGTCAGGCGCATCCCCAGCAGGGCCTTGCCCGGCGTGGTGCCCCACAGCCGCAGGAACAGCGGCTCCACAAAGGCTAGGAGCACCACAGCCGTCAGGCTCACCACAAAGCTGCTCACAGCCGCCAGGTTGATTCCCGCCAGACACAGCCCGGAGGCTATGAGAACCCGCACCAGCATCTCATCGAACATCCGGGCGAACAGCCGCCGGGAGGCGCTGCACACCGTAGGCAGCCGGTCCGTCTCCGGCAGGGCCGAAGCAGATGCCTTCTCCCACCAGGGGCCGCCCTCCCCCGGCAGGGCCGGGGCGTCCAGGTCCGCCAGGTACCTCCCCGGGTCCAGGCCGGTGAATGTGGCGCCTGTCCGCCGCAGGTCGCCGCAGACCCGCTCCACCCGGCCCAGGGCGGCCTGTTCGCCGCCCACCTCCGCCAGCCGCCGGTCCAGCACGGCAGAAAGTTCCGCCCTGCCGTCCCGCAAGGCCCGAAGCGCCTCGATGGTTACTCCCAGCCGCCGCAGCAGCTTGATCTTCTCCAGGGTCCGCAGGTCCTCCTCGCTGTAATCCCGGTAGCCGTTACCGGACCGGGCGGGGGCCAGCAGCCCCTCCGCCTCGTAGTAGCGGATATTGGCCCGGGGCACGCCGGACCGGGCCTCCATCTCCTTGCTGGTCAATGATACCGCCTCCTTTGGCCTCAGGATAAAGTATCAAGGGACTTGACAGTCAAGCCTTTTTCGCAAAAAAGCCGCCCGCCGCCGGAGATTTCCCGGCTGGACATTCCCCTTTGCCTCTGCTATGATGGTATCATCTTCGCCGGGGCTCTGCAAGACCACCGGCAGATCAATAAAAAGGAGAGACTGCCATGTTCACCCCATCCGACAAGTGCCCCCGTCGGGATGCCTGCGTCCAGAACGGCAAGGGCCTCATCCACATGAAGGACCTGACGGACAAGGAGGGCCTCTATAACCACGGCCGCCTGTTCGCCCACGTCACCGTGGACCCAGGCTGCTCCATCGGCGACCACCCCCACGACCATGAGACCGAGTTTTACTACATCATCAAGGGCGAGGGCGTGTTCAACGACAATGGCAAGGAGATCGTGGTCCGCCCCGGCGACATCTGCGCCACCGGCTACGGCGAGGTCCACGGCCTGGAGAACCGGGGCACGGAACCCGTGGAGCTGATTGCTTTAATCGTGGGAGAATAAAACCGGATCCAAGCGGCCCCAGGGGCCGCTTTTTCCTGCCCTGAAAAAAACTTTCCCCTCCCTGAAAGTTTTTTCCCCGCCGGATCGTATCCTGGGTGAGAGCGCTCCAAAGGAGTTGAGATACATGGACGATATGGAACAGGCGGAGCGGCTGGCCAACACATACGCCGACGCGATCCTCCGCCTCAGTTACACCTATCTGAAAAACACCCACGATGCCCAGGATATCTGCCAGACGGTCTTCGTGAAGCTGCTGATGGAGCCCCGGGAGTTTAAGAGCCCGGAGCACGAGCGGGCCTACATCCTGCGGATGGCGGCCAACGCCTGCAAGGACCTGCTGAAAAGCCCCTGGCGGCAGCGGTCCCAATCCCTGGACGTCGGACTGGAGGTCCCCGCCCCCCAGGCGGGCGACGGGTCTGTGCTGGAGGCGGTAAATCAGCTGCCGCCCCACTACCGGGCCGTCATTTACCTGTTCTATTACGAGGGTTACCAGGCTGCCGAGATCGGTCAAATCCTGGGCATCCCCACCGCAACCGTCCACACCCGGCTGGCCCGGGGACGGACGAAGCTGAAAGAACTTTTGGGAGGATATGGCTATGAACAGCCCGTTTGAATATCAGGAGTCCCTGAACAGCCTGCACTTTACAGAGGAGGAAAAGGCCGCCATCGCCCGCCGGGCCGCGGAGGCGGCGCGGAAGCAGACCCGGCCCGCCCGCCGCCCCGTCCGCCGGATAGCCCTGATCGCCGCTGCGGCGGTGCTGGTGCTGGCAGTGGGCACCGCCGGCGCCACCGGCATCCTGCGGTCCGCTGCGGAGGTCTTCTCTCCCCTCTTCGGCGGGGCACCCGCTCAGACGGAGATCATCGACAAGATCGGCTATCCCGTGGGCGCCAGCGACACGGACAACGGCGTCACCGTCACCGCCGACGCCGTCATGGGCGATGCGTATAATGCCGTTATCGTCTACACCATCAGTCGGGACGACGGTACCCGCCTGCTGCCGGAGGACATCACAGGCGAAATGCTGCTGGTCCACGGCAACGGCACGGACCTGAGCATTCTGGGCGGAAGCCACGGCAGCAGCTATTTTGTGGTGGAGGATCCCGCAGCCAGCTCCATCCAGATGGTGGAGACGGTCAGCGCCGACAAGCCCATCAACGACTGCACCGCCACCGGTGTGTTCGAGAACCTCTACAAGTGGGACGAGGAGGCCGGCGAGGCCGTACCCATCATCGAGGGCAAGTGGAGGCTCAAGTTTGAGATGACCTACGAGGACAGCTCCGTCACCCTGAGCGGCGGCGAGACCTTCACCCAGGACGGCATGACCTTCACCATCGACTCCATCACCCTCTCTCCCGTGGCCTACAAGGTGGACTACACCGTGGACAGCGAGGTGGTGTGGAGCAACTCCGGCAGCGGCCGGCAAAGCGAAGAGGACCGCCTCACCACACAGCGGTACTTCGAAAACGTGGAAATCCTGCTGACCCTCACCGACGGCACGGTGATCGACCTGTCCAACGCCGGCGGCAGCATCGGCCCGGAGGATGGCGTCACTGTCTGCTCCAAGGGCGAGGTGTTCTCTGAGGTCCTCCCCATGGAGGACATGGCCTCCATCTCTGTGGGCGGCGTGGTGTACGATCTGACAGTGGAGTGAGCTGAGGCATTCCCAGGCAGGCCGAACCGTTCCGGAAGCAGCGCAGAGAACTGTGCGGCCGCCTCTATCGGACGGCTCTCAGACGAAGGGGCCCGCACTGCTCTAAATTAAAACTTTGCCTGTCCTGTCAAAACGTTTTTTGCAGAAGAAGGACCCGCCGGGGCACACGCCCCAGCGGGTCCTTATCTTTTGCAGTTCCGGTTACTGGGGCGCCACGTGCTCCGGCTTTACCAGATCCGCCAGCAGCTCCTTCGCCCGCTCCACGTCCTCCGGCTTCACGGAGATGTAGTAGGTCAGCCGGTCGATCTTCCCGTTGGGGCCGAAGTCCCGGTGGTCCAGCTTGGCGCCGCAGCCGCACGCCGGCGCCTCCGTCTCATAGAAACCGGTCTCCATGACCTTGATGCCAGCATCCTTCAGCCGCTGCCGGGCTTCCTTCCACCGGGGTTTGTCGCCCCAGACCTCATAGGCCTTCTCACGCTTTCCGAACAGCGCCATACGTCAGCCCTCCAGGGACTTCCAGGCAGTCTCCAGGGCGATCTCCATCATCTCGTGGAAGGAGTCCTGCCGCTCCTGGGCGGAAAGGGACTCCCCGGTGAAGATGTGGTCGGAGATGGTCAGCAGGGACAGCGCCCGCTTCCCCAGCCGCTGGGCCGTCCAGTAGAGGCCAGCCGTCTCCATCTCCAGCGCCAGGATGCCGAACTTCCGGTACATGGCCCCGGCGTCGGGGTTGTCGTTGTAGAACTGGTCCGCCGTGAACACCTGACCCACATCTGCCCGGACGCCCATGGCCTCCGCCGTCTCCACCGCGTCCCGGAGGAGCCGGAAGTCGGCGGTGGCGCACAGCTGGCCGGGGAACCGGTACTGGTCGGCGAAGTGGGAGTTGGTAGAGGCCCCCAGGGCGATGACCACATCCCGGACCTTCACATCATCCCCGATGCCGCCGGCGGAGCCGATGCGGATGATGGTATCCACACCGAAGAATTGGTACAGCTCATAGCTGTAAATACCCATAGAGGGCACGCCCATACCGTGGCCCATGACGGAGATGCGCTTGCCCTTGTAGGTGCCGGTGTAGCCCAGCATGTTCCGGACGGTGTTGAAGCACACCACCTCCTCCAGATAGTGGTCCGCCACGTACTTGGCCCGCAGGGGGTCGCCGGACATCAGCACAGCTTTTGCAATCTGGCTCTCTTCCGCCGCGATAGAGGCGGATGGGGATTCCTTGATGGCCATTTTTGATTCCTCCTTGTAATGTAGATGTCAGATATTCCATTTCGTTGTCACTTCTTGTCGTCAAACAGCGCCTTCAGGCTCTTGGTATAAGGCGGGCGGCAGATGCCCTTCTCTGTGACGATGCCGGCGATCAGCTCATGGTCCGTCACATCGAAGGCGGGGTTGTAGCACTTCACCTCGGGCAGAGCCATAGGCTTTTCGTACCACATGGTCTTGATCTCCTCGCCTTCCCGCTCCTCGATGGGGATGTGGTCCCCGTCGGGGCAGGCCATATCAATCGTGGAGGTGGGGCCCAGCACGTAGACGGGAATGCCGTAGTGCTTAGCCAGAATCGCCACGCCGGAGGTACCGATCTTGTTGGCGGTGTCGCCGTTGGCGGCCACCCGGTCGCAGCCCACGAAGCAGGCCTGGACCCAGCCGTTCTTCATGACAATGGAGGCCATGTTGTCGCAGATCAGCGTCACGTCCACCCCGGCCCGCTGGAGCTCATAGCTGGTGAGCCGGGCGCCCTGGAGCAGGGGGCGGGTCTCGTCGGCGAATACCCGGATGTGCATCCCTCGCTCCGCCGCCAGCAGGAAGGGGCCCTGGGCCGTGCCGTATCGGGAGGTGGCAAGGGGCCCGGCATTACAGTGTGTCAGGACGCCGTCGCCCTCCTTCAGCAGACTCAGACCGTATTCGGAGATGGCCCTGCATTTGGCGATGTCGTCCTCATGGATGGCTACTGCCCGCTCGTACAAAGCGTCCAGCATTTGGCCCCGGGTATCGTGGACATGCTCCAAGGCGGTGCGCATCATCTCCCGGATGGCCCAGCCCAGATTCACCGCCGTGGGACGGGCCGCGTCCAGCTGCTGGCCATAGTCGCTGAGGCGCTTCAAAAACGTGGGACGGTCCTCGGTCCGGATGGACTTGGCCAGCACATACATGCAGTAGGCGGCGCAGATGCCGATGGCCGGGGCCCCCCGCACCCGCAGGGCCCGGATGGCCTCCACCATCTCGTCAATGGTCTGGAGGCGGATCTCCTTCTCCTCCCCCGGCAGCAGGGTCTGGTCGATGATGTAAAGGGCCTCCGCCTTCCGGTCGTAGCGGATGTTCTGGGCATGGGTTACCGCGGTGATATCTGGCATGGTGGTTCTTCCTTTCCAAACGGCGGCCGCCCCTCCGGTCTCCCGGGGCAGCGCCTTCGTGTTCTCCCGTCCAGTGTATCGCAATTTCCCCGCCGACGCAAGGGGGGGAGGTCCGCAGTTCCCTTTTCAAGCTCCGTTGTGATGGCCTGAACTCCGTCTTTCACCAACCGACCTTGTGAAAAATGGGTCTGTATGATAAAATAGGGGTGTTTCCAGTGAGCTTGTGTATCAGGAGGGATTGTATGCGCCAGCCCCAAACGATCTGGTCCTTATGCGCTTTTATATTTGGGTTGATGGGAATCATTTTTGTTTTCCTCGGGATGCTCTTTTATATCACAGACATCCCTGTGAATGGCGGCTGCAATTGGTTTTTTATCCCAATCGGGGCGATCCTTTTATTGGGCAGTGTTGTCTGTTTGGCGAGGTGCGGTCTGCAGGAGCAGCGCAGAAAGCACCTAAAAACAAACGGCATTTCAGTGGTCGGAAAAATTCAATCCGTTCGACATCTAGTTTGGATCAACTGGAACACAAAGACATTTGTAAACTGGCCCGGGCAATGCTCTCCGTGGGTCGTTCAATGCTCCTACTGTTATGGCGGACGGACTTATACAGTCAAAAGCCTCTTGTCATGGATAAAGCCGGCTACTGATTTTCAGCAGCCCGTTATTTATCTTGATCCACGCAATCCAGTACATGCCTATGTGGATATGGATACAATCAAGTGGGAACTTTCATCTTTTTGAGCGCAATCACAAGCCGATCATATCTACAGGCCTCTCTGTTGATTTCACCAAATGAAGCGATTGCATACGATTCGCCAAGGGCTACCGCAGCAAAACAGCAGGGCGGCGGGAATGCTCCCGCCGCCCTGTGTATCTGTCACACGCGGAGGATCCAGCCGTCCTTCCGGGGCTTGGGGGCGGGCAGGTCCCCCTCCACATACCCCAGGATGCAGTTGCCCACACCACGGTAGGTCTCCGGCAGCCCCCACTTCTTCAGCAGTTCCTTGCCCTCCGGCCGGTCAAAAAGCTCCATGGCCCGGTTGATCCAGCAGGAGCCCAGTCCCAAAGCCGCGGCAGCGGTCATCAGGTTTCCCATCACCAGGGAGCCGTCCTGCAGCCAGTTCAGCTTCTCTCCGTCCCCCAGAACCACCACCACGGTGGGGGCACCGTAGAAGGGATCCGTGCCGGGATTGCCCTGGATCTCCGCGTTCAGCTTGGACATCCAGGCAATGGTCTCCGGGTCCTGGACCACCACCATGACAGAGGTCTGGAGTCCCTTGGCGGAAGGCGCCCAGGTGCCCGCCTCCAGAATGGCGTTCAGCTCCTCGTCCCTGATCTGCTCCGCCTTGTACTTGCGGACGCTCCGGCGCTCCTTCAAAACCTTCAATGTCTCGTTCATGTTCGCAGCTTCCTTTCTATCGTTATGTTGCTTTGAAAATCAAATGGCTCCGGGTTCCAGCACCTGCCCCATAATCTCCCGGCACTTTTGGTACATCAGGATGGTGTCGCGCAGGCCAGGACGCACAGGTCCGCCGCTTCCCCGGCCCGGACCATCTCCACAGTTTTCTCCGGGCCGTAATAGGTGTGCTCCAGATCCACGGTCAAGAACCGGAACCCGGCGTAGCCCGCGGCCTCCACAAACTCCGGTGCAGCGGACTGGATGAAGGTCCCCAGAAAAGGCCGCCCCTCCGCCAGCAGAGCGGAAAATGCAACGTGCATGGCCGTGCCCCTTTCTCATCTATTATAGCACATCCCCCCGGAATTCCCAACGTTTTTTCGCATCAGGTATCGCCCCTTTGCGGATTCCGGAGGTGACAGCTGTCCCGTGACGTGCTATACTGATAAAAATATTGCGCTTTGGCAGGACTTTTTCCCAACTGTTCCAAATTAAGGAGTGATTTTGACCATGCCCCAGCCTCTTTCTGAACGCACCGCCAGTTTCACCGATTCCGTGATCCGGCGGATGACCCGCGTCTCCCTGAAGTACGGCGCGGTGAACCTGTCCCAGGGCTTCCCCGACTTCGACCCGCCCCAGGCGATCCTGGAACGGCTGGCCCAGGTGGCCCGGGAGGGCCCCCATCAGTACTCCGTCACCTGGGGGGCCCAGAACTTCCGAGAGGCCCTGGCCCGCAAGCAGTCCCGCTATATGGGCCGCACCATCGACCCGGACAAGGAAATCGTGGCCACCTGCGGCTCCACCGAGGCTATGATGTGCGCCATGATGACCGTGACCAACCCCGGGGACAAGGTCATCGTCTTCTCCCCCTTCTATGAGAACTATGGGGCAGACACCATCCTCTC
>ERZ836760.2631-NODE-2631-length-13594-cov-6.191299_pt1 | contig 13594 bp, 12 predicted proteins | sample MGYA00519941_ERZ836760 | MGnify/ENA primary metagenome ERZ836760 (study PRJEB31850, sample SAMEA3708807) | human gut metagenome | biome: human gut; feature: human-associated habitat; material: faeces | place: China | collected 2014 ... | reverse complement strand
TTGCATATCTCTGTTATAATAATGTTCTAATGTATCAAATAAAAAATCCGCAATATAAGGGATAAATTTATCATAAATATCTTTATCGGTAAAGATCACTTCTTTTTCATTTTGATAAAACCCACTTGAAACGCCATATGATACATTTTTCTCTATATATTCTTGAAAAGTTTTATAATGTGAATTGGTATGTACAATTTCTTTGTAAGGCAATTCTGTAAACAAACACTGGGTATATGATTTGGGAGTATGATCTAATTGGAATACATTCGTTCATAAGCCGATTTCAGCTTGTCGTACAGTGATTGGCTAAATTCTCCAGATAATCCTTTATAGAGACTATGCATTGTCTGTTGATCTTTTATCAGAGCAATTAGTTTATCTATTTTTGAGTTGGCTAAGAAACTATTTAATTGTTCAGAACAATAGTTGTTTTCTTGCAATTTAAGAATGGCACTCTTATTTAGACCAGTGACTTTATTGATGTCTGTTTCTAAATGGGATTCACAATCTTCAATTCCAAGCAAATAGTCTATAGATACTTCTAAAGCATTTGAAATAGCAATGAGGTTATTTACGCTAAGTGCTCGGAGTTTCTTAGTTGGATTGTATTTCGTACATTCTGTAAGGGTACTTGTGGATAAGGAAAAATCGTCAGGAAGTAAATTAAATCGGTTTGTTTTAGGAGTTACACGTTCTGCAACATCTTTTTTTTGAAGATCTTTAATTTGAAGTTGTTCAAAAAAACGTATAACAAAATTTTTTTTCCATTTTTCAAGATAGCTATCATTTTGTAGTTGTTCGAGTTCCTCCGTATCTAATTGGTCATAACGCATGTGCTTTCTCATCAAATATCACCCCTTTTATTCTGAATTAAGAATTAAATACATTATATAATTCTTTTTTGAGAATATCAAGAATATTTCTGTAAAATTTTTGGGGATAGATTATAGTAAAAATACAATATGACTCAAGTACACGGGAATCGTATTTATTTTAAATAAGGAAAAGGAGAATTTCATAATGTGGAATAGACAAAAGTTTAAAGATACTTGTGATAAGATTGTTACAGATCAGCATGAATTTAATGGAAATCCTATCTTTAGTAGAGAATGCCTTTATGAGTATTTGGAATCAAAGATTCATGTTAATAAGGAAACTATTAAACGATGGACACAAACAGGCTCTAAAGGACCAAGAAATTTAGAAGATTTAAGAAAAATAGAGGAGGTTTTTGGAATGGAATTTTGGGAATCAGAAAAAGATACAGCAAAAAAAATTCGATGTAGTGAATTAGGAAAAGAAAATATTCAGAAATGTTATGAATTATTAAAAGACCATATTGCATCTATGGAGATGGAAGATGAACAAAGACTTGCCGATTTGTCAGCAGAAATTGATAAATTAAAACTTGCAATCCCACCAGAAATTTATAAAAAAATTGAATCCTTTATTAAAGAAGAGTTCTCTCCGATGGTTTATGAATATGAACGTGTTTTTGAAACATTACATAAGAAAGAATATGGAGAATATGATGAGAATCATACATTTTGTGTAAAAGGGGAAGAAGAAATGCAAAAAATAATAATGGAATATTTTAAAATTCTGCTTTCCGTTGATGAGAAATTAGAAAAATTTGCATCGGAAGAACTAGCACCGCTAGTAAGACAGTAAAAATAAGGCTACTCCTATAAATTAGGGGTAGCTTTATTTTCTAAGGGTATAAAAAACTATTTTTTCTCTGTCTTTGATGTGTTTAGGTTATCAAGAGCATAACGGCACGCCTGTAATACAAAACCTGAAAAGGTGACATCGTTTTCACGAATAACTTCTTCAATTTCTTCGATCAATGGTACAGGAAAGCGAATCGTCTTGTTTTCTGTCTCTTTTTTATCAGATCTTAGTTGGAACATATTAGCACCTGCCTTTCAAAAATAAGTGTATTGCAAAAAGGTTTAATAATATGCACTGCAATTAGCATTACAAATAGAATTGCATCGAAAGAAAAACAGTGGTATTATGAAGTAAAAAGATCAGAGGGGAGTGTTAAACGTGTATTGTCTGGGAAATTGATTTGTGATAAAGTAAACATTAAGAAGACAAAGGAGAAGAAGTATGGAAAATAAGAAAAAGAAAGTTGTCCTTATAACAACCATTGTTATAATTTTAGCTGTTATTTGTTCTGTTGGTGGATATACCGTTTACAACCAGAATAAAATTAAAGAGAGATCAGCCGAAGTAAAAGCTGAAATTGTGGGAAACTGGGAAAAGTTTGATAAAGAAGAGGAACGAAGTAAAAAACTTGAAATTTTTGAGAAAGTAGAAACAGATAAAAGTGCATATCAAAAAGAAAAAGATTATCAAGAAGAGGTAGTAAAAGAATTTGATAATCTTTTGAAAAAAATGAAATCATTCTTTTCAGACGATTATGATAAAGCGATTGCAGAAAATACATTGGCAGATATTGAAAAAAATACCGATAAAGAAAAAATTACTACTGCAAAAGGGAATTTAGAAAATGTTTTGAATATCATTGAAAGTGAAAAAAGTATTTTAAAGTTGGAAAAAGCTGAAGAAAAAATATCTGATATCCAAGAACTGATAACGCAATACACTGATCGAATGAAAGCTATTGAGGAGGAAGAAGCTAAGAAGAAGGCTGAAGAGGAGGCTAGAAAGAAAGCCGAGGCTGAAGTAGCAGCTCAGGCTCAGAATAATTCTGAAAGTAGTTCAAATAACGGAAATTATGATTCATCAAGTACTAATAATTGGTCTGGCGATGGTTCTTCTGATTCTTCTGGTGGAGGAGCAAGTTCTAATAACGGAGGTGGTAGCTCTTCTAGTGGAAGATATGTAATTAGAACTGAATATTTTACAGTAAATGGAAAATCTGGAACACGTTATTTTTATAATGATGGAACAGTTGAAATTGTCATGGATGATGGTACAATTGAAAATGTTGAAGATCCAAATGGAGATATTTATGGTTAAATAAAAATAATCAAGGGATATTTCAAGGTGTGTATTGAAATATCCCTTAGTTCTATTTTGGAGTGTGTCCATGCTGAACGACTGTCTGTAAATCCCCACTCTGCGAGTGCCTACGGTAAAGGGATTGACAGACATATATCATAGATGATGTGCGTTATACCTCCATAGTTATTTAAAATAGAACATAGCAGAACATGGTAGAACACAAGAATTTCAAATATCAAAAGGATAAAAACGTTGAAAATTCAAGCAAAAATAGAGTTTTCAAACTTTTTGGTTTTGAGTTCGATTCTCTCATCCCCTGTTCTTAGGAAGTCGTGAAAAGTTCTAGAAATGGAAGATTTTACGGCTTTTATTTATTATCAAAAATATAGAGGTAATCAAAGTTCCTCTTGAACAGAACCAACGATAAAAAGTTTTGACTTTTTCTAAAACATGTGATAAAATTTATAAGGTTAAAATAAAGTGTGAATGATAAGTACATTTGCACTTTTTTTATGCCTTGAGAACAAAAGAGTGAAAGATACAAAAGAGAGGAGAAGAATTTTGCTTACGATTACAGATTATGTGAAAGCAAAGACTTTGGAAGAAGCTTACGAATTGAACCAGGCGAGAAACAGCCGTGTAATGGGCGGAATGATGTGGATGCGTCTTGGAAATGCGAGAGTAAAGACAGTAATCGATCTGTCAGAGCTTGGTCTTGATCAGATTGAAGAGACAGACCATGTATTTAAAATCGGGGCGATGTGTACTTTGAGACAGCTGGAGTTGCATCAGGGATTACGTGAAATGTATGGCGACGGAATTGCAGAGTGTGTCCGCCACATTGTTGGAGTGCAGTTTCGAAATCAGGCGACAGTCGGCGGAAGTATATATGGAAGATTTGGATTTTCAGATGTACTGACGGCATTATTGGCTTTGGATACATTTGTGGAGTTATATAATGGAGGAATTATTCGACTTTCGGAATTTGTAAATCGTAAAAAAGATAAGGATCTTCTTCTCTCTATTATAATAAGAAAAAGCAAGCGTTCCTTCCGCTATGATTCAGTACGGCAAACCAAAACAGATTTTCCGGTGATTGCATGTTCTGTTGTCACTGGAATGGTCAACGGAGTAGAGTCCTGGTACTTTTCAGTGGGAGCAAGACCGATGAAAGCAGCACTGTTAGAAAAGCAGTGGGAGATTCCGGCAGATATTTCGGAAGAAGAAATCCGGGAATATGCAAAAATAGTAGCTTCAGAATTTGAGTATGGAACCAATATGAGAGGAAGTGCAAAGTATCGTCAGCATCTGGCAGAGGTACTGATCTTCAGAGAGATGCGTTCAATCATCACGGAGGGAAGAGCATGGAAGTAAGGTTTAAATTAAATGGAAAACAGGTATCGGCAGAAGTATCCGGAGATACCATACTTCTGGATGTATTGAGAAATTTAGGATGCTACAGTGTGAAATGTGGGTGCGAGACAACAAACTGCGGACTTTGTACAGTCTGGATCAATGGAAAATCCAGACTTTCCTGCTCGATTCTGGCAGCAGGGATCGAGGGGCAGGAAGTGACGACTCTGGAAGGGCTGAAAGAGGAAGCAGAAGAGTTCGGTGCATTTCTTGCACAGGAAGGTGCAGAACAGTGTGGATTCTGCTCTCCGGGATTTATTATGAATGTGCTGGCAATGGTGCGGGAGTTAGAAAATCCAACGATTGAAGAAATGAAAGAATATTTATCAGGAAATTTGTGCAGATGTACCGGATATATGGGACAGCTTCGGGCAATCCGGAAATATATGGCGGTGAAAAAGCAGAGTGAGAAAGAGAAGGAGGTGCAGGCATGGGGAACAGAGTGGTAAGTCAGGCCATTCCGAAAGTGGATTATAAGGCGCTGGTAACAGGAAAGGCAGTTTACACAGATGATCTGGCGGCAAAAGACAGTCTTGTTGTTAAAGTATTAAGGAGTCCTCATGCACATGCATTGATTCAGGATATCAATCTGACAAGGGCAGAACTGGTTCCGGATATTGAATGTATTCTGACATACAAAGATTGTCCGGACAAGCGGTTTACGATGGCGGGACAAACATATCCGGAGCCGAGTCCTTATGACAGACTGATCCTGGATCAGAGAGTCCGTTTTGTAGGAGATGCAGTTGCGATCGTTGCCGGACGGACAAAAGAAGCGGTAAATAAGGCGTTAAAATTGATCAAAGTAAAGTATGAGGTATTAGAGCCTGTACTTGATTTTCATAAAGCCAAAGACAATCCGATTCTGGTGCATCCGGAAGAAAACTGGAAGAGTCTGTGTCCGGTAGGGGCAGACAACAAGCGAAATCTCTGTGCACATGACAGCTGTGAAGAGGGAGATATAGAAGCGGTTCTGGCAAACTGTGAGTATATCATTGATCAGGTGTATCATACAAAGGCAAACCAGCAGGCAATGATGGAAACATTCAGAACATATACATATCTGGATACGTATGGAAGATTGAATGTCCTTTCGTCCACACAGGTTCCGTTCCATGTACGGCGGATTCTTGCAAATGCATTGGATATTCCAAAGTCGAAGATTCGTGTGATCAAGCCAAGGATCGGAGGCGGTTTCGGGGCAAAACAGTCTGTTGTCTCAGAAGTTTATCCGGCACTGGTAACATGGAAAACGGGAAAACCGGCAAAGATGATTTTTACAAGAGAAGAATCTATGATTGCATCCTCTCCGCGGCATGAGATGGAGGTTCATGTCCGTCTTGGAGCTGATAAAGACGGAATTATTCAGGGAATAGATGTCTATACGCTTTCCAATACAGGAGCGTTTGGGGAACACGGACCGACAACAGTTGGACTTTCCGGTCACAAATCGATTCCTCTGTACGGGAAGGCGAAAGCATTCCGTTTTGCTTATGACGTGGTATACACGAATGTAATGTCAGCCGGTGCTTATCGTGGATATGGTGCAACACAGGGCTTGTTTGCAGTAGAGTCTGCAGTCAATGAGCTGGCAGAAAAAATGAATATGGATCCGGTCACGCTGCGTGAGAAAAATATGGTTCGTCAGGGGCAGGTAATGCCTGCATATTACGGGGAGACGGCAAACAGCTGTGCCCTGGATAAGTGTATGGAAAAGGCAAAAGAAATGATGAAATGGGATGAAAAATTCCCGAGCCGTGATATGGGAAATGGAAAAGTCAGAGGTGTCGGTGTGGCAATGGCAATGCAGGGCTCAGGTATTTCCGCTGTAGATACAGCATCTGTTGGAATTAAAGTGAACGATGATGGATTCTACAGTCTCTTGATTGGTGCTTCAGATATGGGAACAGGGTGTGACACGATTTTGTCACAGATGGCAGCAGAATGTCTGGACTGTGAGATGGATGAGATTATTGTGCATGGAGTGGATACAGATTCTTCTCCTTATGATACAGGTTCCTATGCATCAAGTACTACATATGTGACAGGAATGGCAGTCGTACGTACCTGTGAAACACTAAAAGACAAACTTTGCGAAAAAGGTGCACAGTACCTGGGATGTGATGTGGACGATGTGGATTTTGACGGACAGTGTGTTGTGAATATCAAAACAGGTACATCCATTTCGAGAGCGGAAATCGGAAACCGTGTGATGTGCAACAATGAAGAGGCGCTCTATGCCAGTGAGGCATACAGCTCACCGATTTCACCGCCGCCGTTTATGGTTGGAATGGCGGAAGTGGAGATTGACAAAGAAACCGGAGAACTGGAATTGATTGATTATGTGGCAGTAGTAGATTGTGGAACGGTAGTGAATCCAAGTCTGGCGAGAGTACAGACAGAGGGAGGACTTGCGCAGGGAATCGGAATGGCCATGTATGAAGATGTCATCTATAATGCAAAAGGAAAAAATTACAGCAATTCCTTTATGCAGTATAAAATCCCAAGCCGTCTGGATGTGGGCAATATCCGGGTGGAATTTGAAAGCAGCTACGAGCCGACAGGCCCGTTTGGAGCGAAATCGATAGGCGAGATTGTGATCAATACGCCGTCCCCTGCGATTGCAAGTGCAGTCAGCCATGCGGTCGGAGTAAAAGTGAGAGAACTTCCGATCACCGCAGAAAAAGTATTCTGGGGGATGCAGGAAGAAGATTAAGAAAAATCTCCATATCCGATGAAAATTGGATGTGGAGATTTTTTTAGAAAGTGACTTTGTGAAAGAGTAACAAAAACGAGAAAAATAGAAAAAACAGCTGTACTGCTCTACAGAAGCATGTTATAATCATCTACATCAATAAGAACAAATCTGGTAAATTCTTATTCTTATTAATCTGCATACATTTCTTAATGTTGTAAAAATCTCAGTCAAATAAACAATGCATTGCTTATGAAAATATGTTTCCAAAAAACAATATAAAAATAAAAGAAGGAGTTTATTGTATGGGTATGACAAATGAACAATTGCTGCAGTCTATCACTACGGTTATTGTAGACCGTTTTGATATGCTGGATGGAAGAATCGAGAGGTTGGAACAGCGGGTAGATAAAATGGACACCGAGTTCCGACAGAAATTTGAACAAATAGATCAGAAGTTTGAACAGATAGGCCAGAAATTCGAACAGATAGACCGGAAGTTCGAGCAGATAGACCGGAAGTTCGAGCAGATAGACCGGAAGTTCGAGCAGATAGATCAGAAGTTCGAACAGATAGACCAGAAGTTTGAACAGATAGACCGGAAGTTTGAGCAAATAGATCAGAAGTTTGATCAGATGGATCGAAAGTTGGAACAAATAGATCAGAAGTTCGAACAGATAGATCGAAGATTACAGGATATGAACCAAAGACTAGAGGGTACGAATCGAAGATTAGATGGTGTGGAGCAAAAATTAAAGGATATGGAGCATACGATCATAGAAGTGGAAAGCAATGTCCTGTCAGAATTGGATACAGTGCAGGAACATGCGAACAATCGATCTGAGCGTATTGAAAACCGTTTGGTGTGTCTTGAACGCAATGGCAATAGTGCGCCAAATTGCGCACTTGCTTTGCGGACAGAAAAGTTGGAAGAGCGAGTAGAAGCTTTAGAACGAAAGGTATCATGAGGATAAGTTTATTTGCTGTCCTGTTTCTGATAAGCAATTCGGCTTGATCCATCTTCTGTCAGGATGGTTCCGCATTTTTTGAAATCCAGTTTAGCGAGAAGACTCTGCATGACGAGATTATCCTGATGGGTGTCAATTTTCAGATTGTGACATTGTGAGAATGCCCAGCTTAAACAAAAAGAAGCTGCACCTTTTACTGTACCGTCAGAAGCAATTCGGTGAACGACTCCGTAAGGTGCGTCATTTAACCAGTTCCCGTCGTAGATTGTGGTATAAGTGACATCATTTTCAAATGCATAGTAAAAAACAGCAATAACGCGATTGTTTTCTTCGCAGACATAGGCGTTGCCCATCCGGATATCATGTTCTATCATATCAACAGGAGGATATGTGGTTCCCCATTGAGTCGGATTTCCATGAGACGCCATAAAAGAACGGGCATGTTCATAAATGCGAAGGATAGAATCTAAATCTTTTAAAGTAGCAATTCTGATTTTCATAAGTGCAATTTCCTTTCCCTGATATATTAGATTTTATTGTAAGTGATAAGAAGAAAAAATGCAAATTGAAGAAAAAAATAGGGGGGGGGGGAAAAATGATGGTAGAAGCTGGAGAATGTGAAAAAAATATGGAAAAATTGTGAATAAAATGGATGTAAAGTGTTGACAAACTGTGCTAAGAGGAATACCATGATAATACCAAATAGAGGGATTATTAGGCTTACCAAGCCTAAGTTTATACACGTTTGGGAGTATAAATATAGGCACGACTAGAATTTGTAGCTTAGAAAATGAAAGGGAAAAGTCGGAATTGTGCTGTTTGGGTAAAACTTATTAATTAAGAGAATGTTTAGGAGGAAAGAAACATGTATAGGAAAAAGTTAATGCGCGCATGCTTAACAGGACTTATGGTTGTGACTGTTGCAACAGCAAATGTAGCGCCAGTATTTGCAGCTGAAGCACCAGCAGGAACAGAGACGACAACTTCAAAAACATCTGTTGTAAAAGCACAGTTTGTAGATGCAGCAGGAACAGTCGTAGCAGGTGGAGACTACTTTGTAGATGCAGATGGAGATGGAATTTTCAACGTGAGTGAACTTCCAGTACCAGAAGGATACAAAGCAGAGACAGGTGGAGATTTCTTTACAAAAGATTACGCAGACACAGCACTTCAGGTAACAGTTGACAAAATTGCAAAAGCATCTATTATTAACGTACAGTTTATGGACGGAAATAAAGTCGTAGCAGGTGGAGACTATTTTGTAGATGCAGATGGAGATGGAATTTTTAATCTTAGTGAACTTCCGGTGCCAGAAGGATATGAATTGTCTTTGGCAGGTGATCAGTTCGTAAAAGATTATGTAGGAAAAACAACACAGTTGAAAGTGAAAGCGGTAAAGGCTGCAACTATGAAGGTGGTGTACAAAGATCAGACAACACAGGAAGTAGTTGGAGAAGAAACATTAACAGGTTCACGTCAGGATGCAGATGGAAATTATGTATTTGATGCAGCAGTTGATTTTAATATTCCATTTGGATACCAGCTGGCAGTAGATTATCCTGTAGAGACATTGAAAGCGGGAGAAACTAAAACAACAGAATGTCTGGTAACAGCAAGAGAAACTGTTCTTCATATTACATTTGAAACACAGGATGGAGAAGTAGTAGGAACAAAGACAGTATCTACAACATCTCAGGGAGCAGACGGAGAGTGTTGGACATTCATGCTGGGAACAGATTTTGACCTTCCAGAAGGATATAAACTGGCAGAAGGAGTGGATCAGATCACAAACATCCAAATTCCATTTGGATCCACAGGCGGATTTACAATGATTGTAGAAAAAGAAGATAAATCTTCTATCGTAAAAGCACAGTTTGTAGATGAAGCAGGTGTAGTACTTGCAGGCGGAGACTATTTTGTAGATGCAGACGGAGATGGAATCTTTAATGTAAATGAACTGACAGTGTGGCTTCCTGAAGGATACAAACCAATGGTTCTTGGAGATTTCTTTGTAGCGGATTACAAAGACTGTCCATTACAGATCAAAGTAGAGAAGATTGCAAAAGAATCAATCGTGAAGATTCAGTTTGTAGATGCTGAAACAGATGAAGTCGTAGCAGGCGGAGACTATTTTGTAGATGCAGACGGAGATGGAATCTTCAATCATACAGAAGTATTAGAGTGGGTACCGGAAGGATATGAATTACAGGAATTTGGAGATTTCCAGGTAGAGTTTTATAAAGAAACTCCATTGCAGCTTAGTGTGACAAAGATTGCAGAAGAGCCAGAGAATCCAGATCCGGAAGATCCAAACAAACCAGAGAAACCAGAAGATACAGGAAAAGAAGACACAAATAAAAAAGACGACAAAAAAGAGGATACTAAGAAAGAAGATAAGAAGAAAACTTCTCCAAAGACTGGAGATGAGACAAGTGCAGCAACCGCAGCATTACCTGTAGGTGTGAGCCTTGCAGCAATTCTTGCAGTATTAGTGAAAAAATTTAAATAATCTGAAAAACGCATAGACGGATTTAGGTTATAAAAAATGGAAATATTGCCAAAAATGCATTGCGTTTTTGGCAATATTTTTCTATGGGGAGTACATGAAAGACAGGGGTATAAGCCAGGTGGCGAAAGGAACAAGGATTACAATGAGAAAATACATAAGATTGGTATTGATGATATGTATATTGGGAATTCTGACATGTGGATGTGGGAAAAAAGATAAGGAAGAAAAAACAGTACCGTTGACAATATATGAACAGCTGAAAGTTACAGAGGAGTCCCTTCCAGATGAAGAAACAAAAGTAATACAAAAAGGTGTCAATAGTTGGGCAAAAGCATTTTTGGCGGTAAATAGTGATGCTCAAGATAAAGAAATAACAGATCAGAGTTTGTATCAAAGTATTGCAAATACAGAACATAGAAGATTATTAAAAGAAGAAAGAGATGCTTTTTATAAAGAAAGCGTGGTTAATATCAATGAAGTGTCTACACAAGTAAAAAGTGCAAAGAAAGCGCAATATGGTAAAACAGATGTAGGTGTTGTGGAATGTGATATAGATGTGAAAGGCACAAGAAATGACCAGGCATTTGAAAAGATATATACTATGCAGATGGTAGTCAATTATCAGACAAATGTTGTATCAGTGTATGAGGTTGAGGATATTACGTGGGAATAAGAAATACCGGTAAAGGGATATCAGTTTTGGAGAGATATCAGGTTACCGGTATTTTTTATGACAAAGAATATAAAAAATGCAGCAATTTTTCATAGAATATTGGAAAGTATTGACAAAAAAAAGATTCGAATATACACTAGAAGTGTTTAGGTAGCAAACGTTACGGAAATTTGAAATGGTTTGTTATTTAAGGGGAAACTAAAAGTTATAATAGGAGGAAAGTAGTATGTACAGGAAAAAATTAATGCGCGTATGCCTGACGGGTGTTATGGTTGTTTCAATTGCAACAGCGAACGTTGCACCAGTGTTTGCAGCAGAGCCAGTGGAAAAGGTGGAGACGGAGAGCGATAGTTGGGATAGTATTTCTGGTGAAATTAATTTTAGAGATACAGACAACAATGAATCTATCTTTGTGCAATTTAACAATGAAAAAGTGGAGGATTATCGTTGGGGTGATGATCCGAAAGATACATATGAAGTATTGCCGGCAGAAACTGTGAAAAAATATCTTCCAGAAGGATATGAATTGGTAGAAGGTATCTATTCGGTAGCAGGTGGAGAGACACAGGATTCTTATTTTGTATATGCCGAGGTAAAGAAAGTACTTGTCGAAGAAACACAGGATGTGAAAATCAATTATTATGATGAAGCAGCTGGAAAACAGGTAGCAGAAGTGCCGGTACAGGTATCAATTGATACATCGTGTGTAAATATGGCAATCCTGACAAGATACCTGCCAGAAGGATATACACTTGAAGGTTCTGATTGTATCATCAGAGACGGATATGTATATGTATCCGTAGCGCCAGCAGAAGAAGTACAGAATGTAAAAATCAATTACTATGATGAAGCAGCAAAGAAACAGGTAGCAGAAGTACCGGTACAGGTATCAATTGATACATCATGTGTAAATATGGCAATCCTGACAAGATATCTTCCAGAAGGATATACAATCGAAGGTACAGACTGTATCATCAGAGACGGATATGTATATGTTTCTGTAAAGAAAGATGTAGAGATCAGAGAAGCAGTGCTTCACATTACATTTGAAACTCCGAACGGAGAAGTTGTTACAACAGAAACAGTAACAGCAGAAGGCGCTGATGGAGAAGACGCGGTATTCAGACTTGGTGTAGACTTCAATCTTCCAACAGGATACAAGCTGTCCAACGACAGAGATCAGGTAACAGAAATCACAATTCCATTTGGATCCACAGGCGGACATACAATGGTTGTAGAAAAAGGTGACCTTTCTTCCATCGTAAAAATCCAGTTTGTAGATGCAGAGAACAACGATGAAGTAGTAGCTGGCAGAGACTACTTTGTAGATGGAGACGGAGACGGAATCTTCCACACAAGAGAGATCACAGAGTGGGTACCGGAAGGATATGAGTTACAGGAAGTTGGAGATTTCCAGGTAGAGCTGTACAAAGAGACACCATTACAGCTGAGCGTAACAAAGATCAAAGAGGATAAACCAGAAAAACCAAACAAAGAAGACGATAAAAAAGAAGACAAAAAAGACGAGAAGAAGAATTCTCCAAAAACAGGAGATGAGACAAATGCAGCAGCTGCAGCATTACCGGCAGGTGTCAGTCTTGCAGCAATCCTTGCAGTATTAGTAAAAAAATTCAAATAATCTGAAAAACGAATAGACGGTTTTCGGTTATAAGAAATGAGAATATTGCCAAAAATGCAGTGCGTTTTTGGCAATATTTTTTTAAAATTTTCAGATTGTACTAAATCAAATACAAACGAGAATCATTCCTGTTTTCTCTTGTCTTTCTTTTAACATAATGGTATACTAAAGCTCGTAAGAAAGAGAAAATTATTCATGTACATTGAAGGAGGATTTTAAACGATGGCACAGTTTGAACAGTGGTCAGGATTTAACGGAAGACTCTGGAAAGAGGAAGTTAACGTTCGTGACTTCATCCAGAACAACTACACACCATATGAAGGTGATGAATCTTTCCTGGTTGGACCTACAGAGGCAACTGACAAATTATGGGGAGAGCTTCAGAAACTGCAGAAAGAAGAGCGTGCAAAAGGCGGCGTTCTGGATATGGAGACAGAAGTAGTTTCTGGACTGACAGCATATGGCCCGGGATATATTAACGAAGAAATGAAAGATTTAGAGCAGGTTGTTGGTCTTCAGACAGACAAACCGCTGAAGAGAGCATTTATGCCATACGGTGGTATTAAAATGGCTGAGCAGGCTTGTACAACATACGGATATGAGCCAAGCCCGAAACTGCACGAGATCTTTACAAAATATCATAAAACACACAATCAGGGAGTATTCGATATCTACACACCTGAGATGAAAAAAGCTCGTCACAGCAAGATCATCACAGGAC
>ERZ836760.2629-NODE-2629-length-13607-cov-2.821060_pt1 | contig 13607 bp, 7 predicted proteins | sample MGYA00519941_ERZ836760 | MGnify/ENA primary metagenome ERZ836760 (study PRJEB31850, sample SAMEA3708807) | human gut metagenome | biome: human gut; feature: human-associated habitat; material: faeces | place: China | collected 2014 ... | reverse complement strand
GATGGCGTTGAACAGGGCCTCCTTGCTGGAAAAATAGCCGTAGAAGGCGCCGGTGGTCACCCCGGCATTCTTCACGATCTGCCGCAGGGAGGCCCCCTGGAAGCCTTTATCCAGGAATTCCGCCATAGCGGCCTCCTGAATTTTTTCCAATGTGGTAACAGATGTTTCTTCCACTGGAATCTCTCCTGTAACATCGTTATATAACGGTGTTATAATACAACCAGCCCCACAATTTGTCAAGGGGGGAAAGCCGAAAAAGCCCGGCGCAAGTGCGCCGGGCTTTTCGATCAAAATCTTTGCCCTGATTTGGGAAGGGGCAGAGCACGCATGCTGTGGAGGCTGACGCCCAGAGTGGACAGGTTGTGGAGCATGGCCGATGTGGCCGGCGGCAGCACACCCGCCGCGCCAAGGCCGATCAGCGCCCCGTTGAACCCGATGACGAATCGGTAGTTGGCTTGGATGCGGTTCATGAGGGCCATGGCCAGCTGCCGCAGCTGCACCAGCTCCCACAGGCTGTCGGCGGCGATGGTGATATCGGCGATCTCTCTGGCGATGGCCGCCCCGTCGCTGATGGCGATGCCCGCGTCCGCTTCGGAGAGGGCAGGGGAATCGTTGATGCCGTCTCCCACCATGAGGACTGTGTGCCCCTCCCGCCGCAGGGCTGTCACATACTCCGCCTTGTCCGCCGGAAGCACCCCGGCCCGGAAGTCATCTACCCCCAGCTGGGCCGCAATGGCGGCGGCGGTGCGGGGGCTGTCCCCGGTGAGCATGACAGTCTTTTTCACGCCCAGTCTCCGCAGAGCGGAGAACACATCTTTTGCCTCCTCCCGCAGGGGGTCGGAGATACAGATCACGGCGGAGAGCACTCCGTCGATTGCCAGGTAGAGCTGGGAGAACTCCGGAGGCAGGGTGTCGAACTTTTCCTGCTCGCCTTCCGGAATGCGCACCTTCTCGTCCTCGAAGATAAAATGGGCACTGCCGATGCGCACTTGTTCCCCATCCACCGAGCTGGCGATGCCGTGCGCCACCAGATACTCCACCTTGGCATGGCGTTCCTCATGGCGCAGGCCTCGGCGGCGGGCCGCTTCCACTACGGCGTTGGCCATGGAGTGGGGGAAGTGTTCCTCCAGGCAGGCGGCCAGGCGGAGCATCTCCGCCTCATTCTTGCCGTTGAAGGGGATGATCTGGGCCACCTGGGGACAGGCGTGGGTAAGGGTGCCGGTCTTATCAAAGATGATGGTGTCCGCTTTGGCTGTGGCTTCCAGAAACCTGCCGCCCTTGACGGTGATGTGCTCACGCCCGGCCTCCCGCATGGCAGACATGACTGCCAAAGGCATCGCCAGCTTTAAGGCACAGGAGAAGTCCACCATGAGCACCGACAGGGCTCGGGTCACATTCCGGGTGAGGAGCAAATCCAGCAGGCTCCCGGCGAAGGTATAGGGCACCAGCTTGTCGGCCAGGTTGGACGCCTTGGCTTCAGCGGCAGACTTCATCTGCTCCGACCGCTGGATCATGTCCACAATCTGGTCGTACCGGCCCTGGCCGGATGCCTGCTTCACCTCCAGGACGCACTCGCCCTCCTCCACCACGGTGCCGGCGTACAGCGCCCCTCCGGGACGCTTGGCCACAGGGACGGACTCGCCTGTGAGGGAGACTTGATTGACGGTGATCTCACCCTCCGCCACCACGCCGTCCAGAGGGATGACGCCCCCGGCCCGGACCACAACCAGATCGCCGGGCTTCACTTGTCCAATGGAGACCAGTACCTCGTCGTTCCCGTTTTTCAGCCACACCCGGTCTACGTGAAGGGACAAACTCTCCGCCAGGTCGGCCACAGACTTCTTCCTTGTCCAGTCTTCCAGCAGCTCCCCGATCTCCAGCAGGAACATGACGGTGCCGGCGGTGCCAAAGTCCCGGCGGCAGGCCGAAATCCCGATGGACAGGGCATCCAGCAGCTCCACCTTGATCTGACGCCGTCCCAGACAGCGAAGGCCCTTGCGCAGGAAAGGCGCCATGTGCCAAATCACCCGGGCAATCCGCAGCGGCGCAGGCAGGAACAGGGTGGCCGCCGCCTTTACTGCCACCTTACCCACCAGTTTCTCCTGGAACTCCCGGTTCATAGCCCGGGTGCTGTGATCGGGGAGGGCGACAGACGCTTCTGCCCCGGCCCAGGTGAACGCGCCGAGTGCGGAGAGAACCGTTTCCCGCTCCCCTGTAAAGGTCACGATGAGACAGCCTGTGCGCTCATGGACAGCGGCTTCCCGGACCCAGGGCTGGCCCTTCAGCCAGGTCTCCAGCAGGTCGGCCTGACGCAAGGTCAGGTTTTTCTGCCGGAGGCGCAGACGTAGCCGCCCCCGGCTCTCGTGTACGATGGTTGCTCGCATACAGGTACTCCTTCCTATGAAAAAGGGAGCCGCTTTCCGGCTCCCTTCCGCAGCTTTTAAGCCTCCTGACCCTCCACCTGGGTTTCGGCCTCCTTGGAGGCCCGGGCCTCATTGATGTCTTTGGCGGAGGCCACAATGTCGGCGGCGTTCTCTTGGACGGCGGTGACCGTCTCCATCACGCTGTCCTTCATCCGCAGGCCGGCGGCGGTGATGTGGATGTAGGCATTCTTGGCATCCTTGCTGGTCAGCAGCTTCACGCCGGCAGAGCCGAACAGAGCACCGCCCACAAAGCAGGCCAGTCTGACGTAATGCTTCATCATAGGATTCTTCCTTTCCGTGATTGGTTATTTGCGTTTGTAACCTGTGATCATCACCATGATCATGCAGATCACGGCGCCCCAGGCCCAGAAGCGATGTTGTTTCATCAAGATCTCCTCCTGTCTGGAAACAAGCCCGTCTCTTCGCGTATTAAAGCATTATAGCAGATGAAACGCCCGGTGTATCACCAAAACAGACGATGTTGTGCCGGTTCAGACATCCTTCCGGTACTTGGCCGGCGTCATACCGTACTGCCGGCGGAAGGCGGCGGTGAACTGGCTGGCACTGCCATATCCGACTGACTGAGCCACCCCCAGAACACTGAGGGAGGAGTCCCGCAGCAGCTCTGCCGCCCGTTCCATCCGCCGCTGCCGCAGCCAGGCGTGGACCGGCAGGCCGTACAGACGGCGGAAAGCATCCTTGAATGTTGTGGCGGAGAGCATGGCCATGCGGCTCAGGGCTGGGATGGTCAGGGGATCGGCCAGGTGATCCTCCATATAACGGCGCGTCTTTCCTAAAACCCGGACTACCTCCCGATCCAGTGCCGGGACCGGGAGGACATTCAGCGCATTTCCCTCTGGGGCGGAGAGCAGATAGAGCAGCTCTGCCGATTTCCACACGCACCAGCGGGCCTGCTCGCTCTGGGGCAGGCAGTCCAGGTTGGCAAAGACCGCCCGGCTCCAGGTGCTGGGCCCCTCTACGGCACAGCCGTTCCGGCTGGCCATCCATCGCCGTACCTGCTCTGTGTCCAGAAAGAGGCCCCCCAGCAGCGCACACAGGGCCTCCAGGCTGTCCCGGGCGCTGCGGGCGTCCACTGCTACCAGGACTCCCTCCAGGGAGGTGCCGACCTTGACGGCGGACAGGCTGGAGGCGTCCGTGAGAAGAAGCACCTGCCGGGCACCTGCCGTCAGGGCCGATCCGTCCCGCCGGGTCAGTGTTACCGTCCCGGCAACACAGAACAAGGCCTCGAAATGCAGAGGCTCCAGTCGAAGGGGCAGGGGGAGAGGGCTCTTTTCCAGAGAGAACAGGCAGGCCCGGACGCCGGGCATCACCTGCGACCAGTCTCCACGGTCCGCCAGAACCTCTGCCAGCATCCGTCTGCCTCCTCTCTCTGCTGATCTGTGTCCCGGCCGCTTACCGGCCGAACAGCCCCTTCTTCCCCCAGGGCTCTTTCCGAATCTCCCCTGCGTCATAGCCGGTGGCCCGGATGGCTTCCCGCAGGGCTGCCTCATCCAACTCTGTTTCTGCGATCACCGTGGTCTCCTTTTTGCTCCGGGACGAGGTGACTTTCTTCACCGGAAAGGCTCTGCGCACCGCGTCGTTCACATGGCTCTCACACATGCCGCACATCATACCTGTCACCCGCACAGTATATTTCCACATATTCTGCCGCCTCCACTGCTGCTTCTATTAGTTAACGCTAACCGCAGGACAATCTTTTCCTGTCAGGGGAATTGTCCAGGTAATATCAGTCTGCTTTCCCATACAAATCAGTTAGCCAAATCTAACCAAAAACATTATAGAGCCGCATCTTCTGGTTTGTCAAGCCCCGGGACCGCGCAAGCATTGGCACCCGGCATGGTATTCCGGCAGGGACCTCTTAAAACCGGCTACGACCGTCTGGCAAACGGTACGCAAAGCGGCTGCTTTGAGAGAGGGGCGACCATACAAAAGCATTTGAACGGCGTGGCGCTCGAAAGAGGGGAAATTACGGATGTGCCTGCCTTTTATCGGCGTGTTGATTCCGTTTGCAGGAACCGCTTTCCGGCCTGCACCTTACTTTGGCCGGTGTCGGAGCAACGGCTCCCCCACCTCCGCCAAAAGAGCCGGCAGGTGAAAGGGCCCCACACCCATCTACGATGCTCCGCCACGATGGCGCTGGATGCATGGTGCCGGGCTAACAAGGAACATGCCCGGAACGAAGGACTTTCCTGCTCTCGACGGCCCTGCAGATTCTGAGCCGTGTTTCAGCCTGCGGCCCGATCTCCAGTTCTGCAGACGGCGGCAGAATCTCCTGGTCCTGCCGGGTTGACGTCTCTTCCAGATCTGATAAATTCGTCCTCGACTATCTGTCTCTTGCAGTTTGCCCTCTTTACCATGGCTGAAAATAGCGATTGCAGTCCTCTTGGGCCTGCTTCAGCGCTTCTTCTGGGGAACATACCCCCAAAACTGCCTGCTGGACATGGGCCGCCAGAATGGTCTCTAGTTGCAGCTCGCTGAAGTTCTGGTAGTAAGTGCTGTTGCTGCGGCGCTGCGCTGTGGGAAAGCTCTTTCGCGCAGTGGAGAGCTAGGGGTATTGCTCGCTGATATCGCGGTTGCTGTATGCGGAACGGCAGGGAGACAGGCCGCCCAGCATCGTGAAGACCGGTGCCACCAAGTCCATATCCTCCCGTTCTGCCCGTCGTGGCGGGATAGAATGCTGCTTCCGGCCTGACGTCTGCTGTCATACGCTTTCTGCTTTTTGCGTCACAGTTGGCCGACGCGATACCGCCCGGAGGAGACTCTGCGCTCTTGTACCGGGACGTTTTTTGCCTTTTACGGGGCCATGTAAAACAAGCTCAAATTGGTCTGGCAGACCCAACCTGGCTTTATAGCTGCTTGAAACAGCATCGGCTCATAGATGGAAATCTCAGGCTTATCTCTGCCGCACCTTGAGCAGTGGGCATTGCCCCTTTTTCTCTGCCTTTTCAAAGTGGACACAGGCTACCGCCTGGTATTGCATTCCGCTTCTCTCCCGGCTGATTTCCAAAGAAATCAGCCGGGTTTCCTGCGCCTTCAAAGAATTAGATGGTATCTGGAAGAATTTTTGCGTGGTTTTGCCGTATTCTGAGCTGCTGTGATAAGCATTTGTTGGCTTCATAGCCGAGACGATGATCTGGTGAATGGTTTGCGCTGTCTTAGGGCTCAAGCCCTTGAATGGTCTCTTGCTCCGGTTCCAGTCCACCCGGCCCTTTTCCGTGTCGCTTATACCTTTTACAGCAACATAACAGATGGCACCGCGGTGTCATTCTCAAACTGCTGGTTTTAAATACGACAGAAAAAATATTACGTTAAAAAATATGGCGGCTGAGGAGCGGGTTTATCACTCCATAGCCTGCATAAGCATATAAGCATTACCTATGCGCTATACGCACTGTTTCCAATGGAGAGACGGAGGGAGGCGGCGCGCTTCCCCGGCTTCATCCAGCTAAAAATAATTTGATTCAAAAATAATATTATGTCTTATTTTTTGCTTGTTTTCTGCGAAGTCATGAAGTATGATAGGGGTGTAAGAGACCGGCGTCCTCCAAAACGGTATATACCGTTTTATTTCCGCTTTGCGGAAATAAGGAGCTTTGTTTTCCGGCGAAAATAACAGAAGAAGGAGCGAGAAAGATGAAAACAGGTAAGAAACTGCTGGCTCTGCTGTTGGCGGTCGTCATGACGATGAGTCTGCTGACCGTGGGGGCGTTTGCGGAGGAGACCCCTTCGTCCGAGACGCCTTTGGAGCAGCAGGATTCCGGCAGCGGGAACATCCCGGACGATCCGGCAGAGGGACCTGCGGATGACCTGACAGGCAATTCTGAGGATGGGGCCGCAGGCGAGTCCGACGCAGCCCTGACGGCGGCAGACACTTCGTATGTGGCAGAGGTCGACGGTCAGCAGTATGAAACACTGCAGGCTGCTGTTGACGCTGTGCAGGGCAGCGGCACGATTGAATTGACGAGCAGTATTGCATTGTCAGATCAGGTGACCATTGACAGCGGAAAGACGATCATTTTAGACATGAATGGTGAGACGTTGTCTATTGGCTTTTCGGACAGCAGTAAAAATTTGATCGTAAACAATGGCACACTTACAATTACAGGCGACGGTACCTTTGATGCAACTGAGGCGACAAGCTACAAGGGCTTCATCAATAACTATGGCACGTTGACTGTGGAAAACGGAACATTTCAGATAGCTGATAAAGCCATGACCGTTCATCTGAGAAATCAGGATGGCGGTAAGGCTGTGATTAATGGCGGAACTTTTAGCGGTGGGGCAACGATTGTTCGCAGCTTTGAAGGCTCCAATACGACAATTACCGGCGGAAGCTTTACAAATAGTGTTTATCCCGCTGTTGATGTAAACGGAGAAACGCTGATTACCGGCGGAATTTTTACGAATACGTCTTGCAGCAGGTGCGATAGCCAAAATTGGGGATATACGGTCCGCAGCGGCGTGGACAACGATCCTGATGCCAAGCTGACGATTACGCCGTCGTCTGAGGGAAGCGTTGTTGTGACCGGCACGCAGGGAGCCCTTAGTGCGACCGCTGGGACAATGGAAGTCAATGGCGGCAGCTATAAGACGGTAGATTGCGCCCAGAAGCATGGCGCTGTATTCTATGCGCTTTATGTGGCCGGAGAAGCCGGTGCCGTACAGGTTGTTGTAAATGACGGTACATTTGTGACGGAGGGGAAGCAGACTGCCGTTCTGGTTGGAAACAGCAACGACGGAGGCCTGAAAGAACAGGCGGTTCTCCAAATCAGAGGCGGTCAATTCAGCGCACCTGAAGGAATTCCGGCCTACAAGGTAGATGTAGCCTTGGGCGGATTGAACATCACTGGCGGCACATTCTCCAGCAAAGTCGATGAACAGTATCTGGCCGAGGGCTATGTGCAGAACGCCAACGGCGAGGTCGGCTCCCGGGAAGAGATGATGGTTGCCGAGGTCACAACCGCAGAGGGGGTGGAACAGTATACCTCCCTGGCAGAGGCTGTGGAAGCGGCTGCGGACAAGTCTGTCATTACGCTGCTCAAAGATACAGAGGGCGACGGAATTGTGATCGATACATCCAAAAAGAACCTGACGATCGACTTCAATACCCACTCCTATACGGTCAGCGGAAGCATGGTGGGGTCTTCCGGTACAGAAACCAACGCGTTTCAGTTCTTGACGGGTGGTTCCCTGACGCTGAAAAACGGGTCCATCATCTTTGCCAATCAGAAGACCCTGCTGATCGGCCTGCAGAACTATTGCAACCTGACGCTTGAGAATATGGTGATTGATGCCAGTCAGGCAAGCGCACCCTGTCAGTATGCGATTTCCAACAACTGCGGTACTGTTCAGTTTATCGGAAATACGAGTATAAAGGCATATAAAAACCAAACGGCTTTTGATTCCTGCAAGTTTGGCAGTTACGAGATTCCCACGGTGAAGATCCATACCACAGGCACCATTACCGGCGATATTGAATTGAGCGGCGGCAAGCTGGAGATTTCTGCCGGCACGTTTGAGGGAAATATTCGTACGGTCAGCGGTTACGCAGAGGGTGATGCAATCATCACCGGCGGCACGTTCTCCAGCGATGTGAGCGAGTATCTGGACGAGGGTCTTGGACAGGATGCCAACGGTACTGTGGGCAAGGTCGAAGAGGGATTTGCTGCCGTCAGAATCGGCGATACCTATTATCAGACGCTGGCCAAGGCCATCGCCGAAGCAAAAGAAAATGATACCATCACGCTGCTGAGAGAGGTGGATCTTGGCAGCGACAGAGTTACGATCAACAAAGCGGTCACTCTGGATCTGAATGGCTGCACGCTTACAAGTTCTAACGCGACCAATACGCTGTGGCTGGAAGCCAGCCGTGTGACCGTTCAGGACAGCAAGGGGAACGGCAAGATCCAGAATACTGGCTCCGGCAGCAACAATATTGCAGTTGTTGTCAATGGTCAGGGCACTGAGGCGTATTTCAAAAGCGGTACGGTTTCCGGTAACTATGCCGTCTTTATTCAGAACGGAGCAAAGGCCGTAATTGACGGCGGCAAATACACAGGCACCTATGGTATCAACACAGTTGGTACAGGTAATGAGGCAAACAAAACCGCTGTGGAGATCAACGGCGGGGAGATACAGGCGGTCGCATTTGCGGTTGCCGGAAATGGCTCTGCCGACTATACGGAGACAGTGATTACCGGCGGCAGACTGGAATCCACTGAGGGAAATGTCATCTATCATCCCCAGGTAGGCGACCTGACGATCAAGGGTGATGCAGAACTGATCGGCCCGAACGGCGTGCAGTATTGCGGCGCCGGTACGCTGACCATTGCTGAAAATGCTGTGATTACCGCAACGCTGCCCTTTACGGAATTTCCCACCAAGCCCGCTTCCCAGGGGGATGGCAGCACCGATGATGGCGCGGCCCTGTCTGTTGTTTCCCGCGGCGGCGGTTACCAGGGCGAGGGGCAGACCATGACCGTGAATATCACCGGCGGTACGCTGACCAGCCGCAACAATGCGGCGATTGCCGTATACCGTTTGGAACGTGTAGACGGCCAGTGGACAACAAATGAGAATACCAAGATTGTCAGCTACCTTGCGGCGCTGACAGTCAGCGGAGGCAACTTCTCTGCCGGCAGCAAAAAGGACGCTTTTGAGATTGATACCCGGGCTGCCGACAAAATCAGTGTTACCGGCGGCTACTTCACCTCTGATCCCAGCGATTACGTACCGGAAAATGCGGAACCCAAGCTCTTTGTGGTCGCTTCCGACAAGACGGGCTACGCCTACATGGTGACCACCACGGCGCCTACGGAGGTCGATCCCATTGTCACGGAGAAGACGGAGACTGAAGTAAGCGAGAGTATCAAGACGGAAGACAAGGAAAAGATCGAAGCGGTCATCGACAATGCGCAGGTCAGCGGCGTTTCTGACGCGGTGACGGAGTCCGCGCAGAATGCCATTATCAATCAGGTAGAGGAAGCACTGAAGCCCGAGGATAAAGTGGTGGTGGAGATCACCGTGAGTCTGACCGCCGATAAAGCGGATTTGACCACAGAGGACAAGATGTATGTCTCCTATAAGGCAGAGCCTGTGGCGAAGGTCATAGTCAACGGCGAAGACAAAGCGGAGAATATTGCCGTTCCCAACGACTATCTGGACGGCCAGACCCTCATTGAGGTCCGCCTGCCGATTCCGGTGGACTTGGAGCCCCAGGAGATCATGCACATTGCGGATGACGGCACCCGTGAGCGATATCTGAATGGTTCCGGCTTCACTGTGGAGGATGGCTGCGCGGTGCTGCATGTTAAGCATTTCAGCACCTTTGTGCTCAACGGCCAGCTGACAGTTGCCGCCAAGATCGGTGAGAGCGAGTACGGCACGCTGCAGGAGGCTGTGAACGCCGCGAAGTCCGGCGATACCATCGTTTTGACGCAGGATTGTGACGAGAAGATCTCTGTCTCCGGTAAGAGCGTGACCATTGACCTCGATGGACACACTTATGATAAGGACAAGATCACGCTGGGCAGCCGCTGCAGCATGAGCGTGAGCGATGATAAGATCACGATTACTTATTCCGCTCCCTCCGGCGGCGGATCCTCTTCCTCCAGCAGCGGTGATTACACCGTCAGCGTGGAGAACAGCAAGCACGGCACCGTCACCGTCAGTCCCAAGCGGGCGGACAAGGGCGATACCGTGACCATCACCGTCAAGCCCGACAATGGCTATGAGCTGGACGAGTTGACTGTCACCGACAAGGACGGCGACACTGTGAAGCTCCAGAGCAAGGGCGGCAACAAGTACACGTTTACCATGCCCGGCAGCAAGGTCACTGTGGAGGCCACGTTCACTCTGGAGAAAGAGGAGAACCTGCCCTTTGCCGACGTGGCGGAGGACTATTGGGCCGTGGAGGAGATCACCTGGGCCTATGAAAACGGCTATATGAACGGTGTCAGCGCCGAGCGGTTCGCCCCCGGCAGCACGGTGACCCGCCAGCAGCTGTGGATGGTTTTGGCCCGTCTGACGGAGTTCAATCCCTCCAACATGACCGAGGCGCAGCACTGGGCCGTGGAGAGCAAGATTTCCGACGGCAGCAACCCCGGCGGCGCCCTGACCCGCCAGCAGATGGTGACCATCCTGTACCGCTGGGCGCAGCAGATGGGCTATGACGTGTCCGGGCGGGCCGATCTGTCCGCGTTCCCGGACAACGCCTCCGTGGCCGCTTACGCCACGGAACCCATGACCTGGGCTATCGCAGAGGGGATCATCTCCGGCACCACTGAGGGCCTGCTGAACCCTGCCGGCACGGCCACTCGCGCCCAGTTTGCGGTGATTTTGTACCGGTTCTTTGAAAATGTGATGTAAGTACCATGCTTTGCTTCAGGGCGGTCCTTCGGGGCCGCCCTGTTTTTCTGTCCGATGGCGGGATGCAAAGCCATCAAGATACGAGATGAATGGATATATCTCCTGCATGTGCCGCAATGTCTATGAAACTCCCTGGGACGCACTGTGCGTCCCGGGGAGTTTCGGGCATAGAGGGGCGTCCCATGAAGTCGCTGGCCGTACGGCAGGACACGGCAGCGAGGGGCCAGACAAGGAGCAAAGAGGGATCCATTCAACCGTTAGGCCGGCGGCGGTTCCTGAAATAGAACCGGAGGGCGGCAGGCAGACGCGATCCGCTTCTCTGCATGTCAGCTTTGACGGCCCAAGGCAGGAGGCTGGACCTCGTCCGGAACTGCCGCTGACATGCAGATGGAGGGGATGTGTTCCTTCCCGAGGGGGGACCTGCTCCTTGACGGAAGAGAATCCTTCCAGCACAGCTTTAACTTCGATTTTACAAACAGGGGGTGGAGCGACCCCCGCCTCTCCCTTTATACTGGTATCAACCGACGGGCCGGCCTTGTTGGAGAAAAATATTTCGCCTCTTCTACAAGCGGCCGATTCCCGCTGAGGGGGGGCTTTTCATGAGAACAGGCACCGCCTTGTAAGTTTGCTACGGGATAGGAGAGATCAGATCATGCGGCAGGATATTCGGGTTTTGGACCGGGTGCGCGGCGCCTACGCCTCCCTGCGGCCATCGGAGCAGCGGGTGGCGGACTATGTGCTGAAGGACCCGGAGACCTGTACCCGGTGCACCATTTCGGAGCTGGCAGACCAGGTGCAGGTGAGCCAGCCCACAGTGATCCGTTTCGTGCAGGCCCTTGGATTTGACGGCTACCGCAACTTCAAATACTGCCTCATCCGGGACCGCAGCGGCGGCGCGGCCCGGGAGGCCTGCTTCGACCACTTGGGAGGCTTCGACTTGAAGCCCTGGGACCAGCTGGAGGACCTCCCCCTGAAAGAGGTTCGGGTGTCCGGCGGCCTGCTGGAGGAGGCACTGAAGTCCCTGTCCGTCCAGGAGCTGGACCGGGCCGGGCGGATGCTTGCCACTGCCCGGACCATCGACATCTACGGGGTGGAGAACTCCTGCACGCCGGCCAGTGATCTCCTGACCAAGCTGACCTATCTGGGGCTCTGCTGCCGGATGCACACCGACGCCTATCTCCAGCAGATCGCCGCCGCCCATCTGGGGGTGGCAGACGTGGCGGTAGCCTTTTCCCACTCCGGCTGCTCCATGGATACGGTGAAGGCGCTGAGACTGGCCAGAAGGGCGGGGGCAAACACCATCGCCGTCACCAGTCGGAAGAATCCTCTCTTGGCCAAGTACGCCGACGTGTGCCTGTATACCGGGGGAGAGGACACTGTGATCTACGGCACAGCCATCTTCTCCCGCATCCCCGATCTGGCGGTGGTGGATCTGCTGTACATGGGGATCATTCAGAGCGACTATGAGCGGTTCTCCCGCAGTCTGGACAAAAGCGGAGCGGTCATTGCCGACCGAGGCTATCCGGAGGCGTGAGATTCCCCGGCGGGGGCTTTCTTTGTAATTTTTCTACAAGGAAGGCCCCCTGTTTTTGATGCCTTTTTACATTTCTCTAACGGAAAATTAAACCTTTCACGCTTGTTTTGCGGAGCTGGAATTTGCTAGGATTACACCGTCGCCGGACGTGCGGCGGCGCCCACAAGAACTTTTGAAACCGAGAAAGGAGCGGTTTTCATGCTGGAACTGGAGCATATCCAGAAGGCATTTGACGGCGTGCCTGTACTCAAGGACCTCTCTCTCCAGGTGGAGGACGGAGAGATCGTCTCCATCCTGGGGCCCTCTGGCTGCGGCAAGACCACCCTGCTCAATATCATCTTGGGCATCGTGGATGCCGACCAGGGAGAGATCCGATACAGCGGGGAGGATCTGACCCGCACCCCCATGGAGAAGCGGGGCTTCAACATCGTCTTCCAGGACTACGCCCTCTTTCCCAATTTAAACGTACAGCAGAACATCACCTACGGCCTGCGGAACAAGCCCGGCATCTCCTCCCGGGAGGAGGTGGATGAGCTCATCGACCTGCTGGGCCTGCGGGAGCACCTGGGCAAGCGCATCGACCAGCTCTCCGGCGGCCAGAAGCAGCGGGTGGCCCTGGCCCGCACCCTGGTGATGAAACCCCGGATTCTCCTGCTGGACGAGCCCCTGTCCGCCCTGGACGGAGTCATCAAGGAATCCATCAAGGGCCGGATCAAGACCATCGCCCGGGAGTACCACCTGACCACCATCATCGTCACCCATGACCCGGAGGAGGCCCTCACCCTGTCCGACCGGGTGCTCATCATCGATCAGGGGTCCATCTCCCAGTACGCCAAGCCGGACGAGATCGTCCACCAGCCCAGGAACGACTTCGTGCGCAAGTTCATCCTCCGCCAGCTGGAGATCAAGCGCGGCAACATCTACGCCCTGTTCGGCGACCGCCCGCAGCTGGCCGGCGAGGCTGTTTGAGGAAAGGCGCCATGAGACGGAAAAATTGGGAGCTGAAGGGGATTTTCTGGATCATCACCCTTCTGTTCGTGGGCTTCCTGGCCGCCCCCATCCTCCTGCTGCTGGGCAAGTCCCTGGTGGGGGAGGGCGGATTTACCTGGGAGTTCTATGCCTCGGTGGTGACCCGGGAGGGATTTCTCACGGCCCTTGGCAACAGCTTTGCGGTGGCGGCCGCATCGGCCGTGACGGCCACGGTCATCGCCTTCCTGATGGCCTATGCGGTCCACTACACCGGATTGCCCAGGTGGGCCAAG
>ERZ836760.2612-NODE-2612-length-13704-cov-3.610887_pt1 | contig 13704 bp, 10 predicted proteins | sample MGYA00519941_ERZ836760 | MGnify/ENA primary metagenome ERZ836760 (study PRJEB31850, sample SAMEA3708807) | human gut metagenome | biome: human gut; feature: human-associated habitat; material: faeces | place: China | collected 2014 ... | reverse complement strand
AGACTTTGAAGAGGAAGACTTTGAGGATGAAGACTTTGAAGAAGCTGATTTTGAGGATGAAGACTTTGAAGAAGCCGATTTTGAAGAAGAAGACTTCGAAGCTGATTTTGCGGATGTAGAGGACGAAGAAGAAGACTTCGACGATGATTTTGCAGATGTAGACGATGAAGAGACAGATTTTGATGACGAAGACTTAGAGATTGAAGACGACGAAGAAGCGGATGAAGAGTTAGAAATCGAAGAGCCATCGGAGGAAGAGATTCAGGCAAGAATCAAGAAATCTAAAGGCGGTGTTCCGTTCGATACAGGATTTGTTGTAACCGGAAGATATGATCTGAGTGCTACGAGTGAGATCGGTCTGAAAGCCGGACTTACAGAAGAACAGAAGAAGCTGTTCTCATATTTTGTACCGGTGAGAGGAATGAGCGAACAGATCGTTGAAGTACTGGATAACGATAGAAGGGCACAGAGAGAAGGAACATCCAAGACAGGTAACCTTCTTGTGATTGGTAGAAAAGGATCTGGTAAGACAGTCCTTGCGGTTGATATTGTAAAAGCAATTCAGAAACAGAGAAGTCTGAAACAGGGTAAAGTAGCAATCGTTACAGGTGAATCTCTTAATAAGAAAGAGCTTACGAATATTATTCAGAAGCTGCGCGGCGGAGCGATCATCATCGAGCATGCAGGAAAATTGAATGCGAGAACTGTAAAAGAGTTAAATTATCTGATGGAGAAGAAAACAGGAGAATTGCTCTTTGTACTGGAAGATCAGAGAAAACCTCTGGAGCGTCTGATGACAGCAAACCCGGAATTCAAGAAGAAGTTCAGTTCTAAGCTGGAGCTTCCGGTATTCATCAATGATGAGCTGGTAACATTCGGTCAGACATATGCGAAAGAGAATGGATACAAATTGGATGAGATGGGAATCCTTGCACTGTACAGCCGTATCGATGTAATGCAGAGAGAAGATCATGCAGTATCAGTTGCTGAAGTAAAAGAGATCATGGATGAAGCAATCTCACATTCACAGAAAGCAAATGTAAAACATCTTGCACGAAGAGTATTCGGCAAGGGAACCGACGATTCTGACAGAATTATTCTGAAAGAAGAAGACTTTAGAATTTAACAAAAACGAATACCTGTAAGAGGCTGTCGAGAACAGGATTTACAGGTCGGATTTTGAAAGAGTTTTGACAAACTAAACGGTCAAAGCTCTTTCTTTTTGCCTGTTTGTAAAGTATAATGTTCTTATAAATATGCAGCAGAATGCGAGGGGTAATTATGGCTGAAAAAAAGAAAAAACCATATGAAATAGGTGAATTGGATCAATACCTTTTCGGACAGGGCAATCATTATGAGATTTATGAGAAGCTGGGCGCACATCTGGTACAGAACGGAAAACAAAAAGGTGTGTATTTTGCAGTGTGGGCACCGCATGCGCAGGCGGTATCGGTAGTCGGAGAGTTCAATGAATGGGACACAGAGGCAAATCCGATGAAGAGGGAAGAGCCGCTCGGGATCTATACCTGTTTTATACCAGGTGTGAAGAAGGATCAGATGTATAAATATTGTATCGAGACTTATTCGGGAGAACAGATATTTAAGGCAGATCCATATGCCAATTATGCGGAGTTAAGACCGGGAACAGCATCCAGGGTCGCAGATATTGAGAATATCAAATGGACAGATACAGAGTGGATGACACGTAGAAAGACCTGGAATCATAAGCACGAGCCAATGTCTGTCTATGAGGCACACATTGGTTCCTGGATGCGTCATCCGGGAAGGGAAGATGAAGGATTCTATACATATAGAGAATTTGCCAGGGCAATTACCAAATACATAAAAGAAATGGGTTACACACATGTGGAACTGATGGGAATTGCCGAGCATCCGTTTGACGGATCCTGGGGATATCAGGTGACCGGATACTATGCACCGACATCCAGATATGGGTCGCCGGAAGATTTTGCATGGATGATCAATTATCTGCATAGAAATAAAATCGGTATCATTCTCGACTGGGTACCGGCACATTTCCCGAAGGATGCACACGGACTGGCAGATTTTGACGGAACACCGACGTACGAATATGCAGATCCAAGATTGGGAGAACATCCGGACTGGGGAACGAAAGTATTTGATTTTGGAAAGAATGAAGTACGGAACTTCCTGATCTCAAATGCGTTATTCTGGGTTGAGAAGTTCCATATAGACGGATTGCGTGTGGATGCGGTTGCTTCGATGTTGTATCTGGATTACGGACGGAAGGACGGAGAATGGGTTGCAAACAAATATGGTGATAATAAGAACCTGGAGGCAATCGATTTCTTCAGACATCTGAATTCTGTTGTACTTGGAAGAAATCCGGGAGCACTTATGATCGCAGAGGAATCTACGGCATGGCCGCAGGTTACCGGAGATGTAGAAGAAGGTGGACTGGGATTCAGTCTGAAGTGGAATATGGGATGGATGCATGACTTCACAGAATATATGAAATTGGATCCATATTTCCGAAAGGATAACCATCATCTGATGACATTTGCCATGAGTTATGCATACAGTGAGAATTATATTCTGGTATTGTCGCATGATGAGGTGGTACATCTCAAGTGTTCGATGCTGAATAAGATGCCGGGACTTGGATTTGATAAATATGCGAATCTGAAAGCTGGATATGCATTTATGATGGGACACGCAGGAAAGAAACTTCTGTTTATGGGACAGGAATTTGCACAGCTTCGTGAATGGAGTGAAGAACGGGAACTGGACTGGTTCCTGCTGGCCGAACCGGCACATCAGCAGATGAAGATGTGGGTAAAAGACCTCTTACACCTGTATAAGAGGCATAAGGCAATGTACGAGATGGATCAGAGCTGGGAAGGATTCGAATGGATCAATGCGGATGACGGATACAGAAGTATCTACAGCTTTATGAGACATTCGAAAGGTGCAAAGAAGAATCTGTTGTTCGTCTGCAACTTTACGCCAATGGCTAGAGATGATTACAGAGTCGGAGTGCCGAGAAAGAAACAGTATAAACTGATCCTGAACAGTGATGAGGAGAAATACGGCGGAACCGGAGCAGATCGTAAGAAGATATACAAAGCGGAGAAGAAAGAATGTGATGGAAGACCGTATTCATTCGCATACAAATTGCCGCCTTATGGAGTTGCTGTATTCGAGTTTTAATTATATGAAGTCAGTGGCAAAAAACTTTGATGCCTGCGGATAAAAATGCCGGGAAGTGTTGAAACTTCCCGGCATTTTTCGTTTTACTATACATCTTTATTAATGACTGTATTTAGTTGGAAGAACTGTCGGCTGAGGAATCAGAAGTATCGGAACCAGAGGCATCGGATTCACTGCTGTTTTGTGTGTTGCTCTGGTTATCAGACTGGTTATCTGTACTGTCATTCAATGAAGAATCATCAGCAGAGTTGTCTGTTGTGCCGTCATCTGAAGAATCAGCATCATTGTTCAGAGAATCGTTCTGTGTGTCGCCAGACGGCTCATCAGTGTTATCAGAGTTATCTTCTGTAATGGCATCATCGTTACTCTTGTCTGTGTCGTCTTTCTTAGAATTGCTTCCACCGAACAGATCTTTGAAGAAATTCTTGATCTTGCCCCAGAATCCGCTGTCATCACTGTTGTCATCCGAAGTATCATCCGAAGCGGCATCTGAACTGTCTGTGCTGTTGGAAGAATTGTCGGAAGAATCCAGTGTACTGTTAGTTACGACATCATCACCGAGTGCGCTGTCATCCGTGCCGTTAATGATTCCACCATCGGAACTGTCATCGCCGCTGAAGATACCTTTGATAGAACTCCAGAGGTTGGAGAAGAATCCACCACTCTTTCCGTCAATGTTATCTAATGTATTCTTCAGAGCTTTGACATCATAGTCATACTGGGAAATGTTTTTCATCAGATCGGAGATCTTGTCGATCTGTTCCTGTGTCAGCGTGACGTTGTTATCCTTGGCAGCGTTTTCAACTGCATTCTGAATGTCATCTGCATCCGTTAATTTGCCCTCGATCACATCTTTTTTTACATCGTTCATGACACTTTCCGCTTTGTCCTGGCCGATGTTATTGGCCAGGTCTCCTGTGGTGACAAGTTCATCGGTCGCAGCTGCTTTCTGATCGTCATTCAGAGTTGTTCCGGTGGCTTTCTCATAAGCCATCATGATACCTGTCAGTGCACCGGTTCCGGATACTTCGATCGGAGAAGCGGCAACGACATTACAGTTTTCAACACCGGATGTCAGAAGCGTACTGGAGATCATAGAGCTTGTAACATAAGTTAAGTTGGAAACCTTTACCTGGATTCCGCCGCTTGTGGTCGGTTCTACATAAGAACAGCTGTAGGTACGGGTACCGATTTGTTCGTCGGGAGCGACTCCTTCCAGATATTTTCTTTCGTCTGCATTGGTAACTTCGATGACTTCTGCTTTGTCAGATGAAGTTCCGAAATACTCATACATAGAATTCTTCTGTGAATCAGTCAGATTGGCGCCAAGTGTTACAACTTTGGATGAATCTGCTCTTACAACCAGTGGTGCCGCAGTAGATCCAAGTACGATTGCCATGGCAACTGGTAATGCTCTTTTTAATTTTTTCATAATGCGTGGTGTGTTCACCATGCCCCCTTTTTATTAAATATTTTTATCCCTGTTACTTTTTTAATATAACATAAAACAGTGTGTTTTCCTAGAAAATATAAATTAACTATTTCTAAAGATTTTCTGTAGATTGCGTCCGCATCTGCACAGTCAACAACTTCTGCAGGCGTGAGTCCAGCTCCTTTTGCGGTATCATTCCCTGCATGGTGGCGATCAGTTCCCGGTCTTTGAAAATGAGAAATGCCGGAAGAAGAGCGGTCTGATATTGCGCAGCAAGAAGTGCGGATTCAGAGGTCTCTACTTCAAAAAAGCAGATGCTGCCGAAATATTTCTTCTGATATTTCTTTTCCAGATCTTCTATGACAGGGCGCATCATTGCACATTTTCCACACCAGACAGCGTAGAACATGACTACAGCCAGTGTGGGATGCTCCGGTCCAGCCTTTGCCGGTGTATCGGAAGAAAACTGCCAGTGGTTCATCCGGCAGATATCAAAGTTCTGTGTCGTCAGATGTAACATAAGCTTCCACCCTTTCCCATAAGAAACAGGAGCATAAGATATGCTTTCTATTAATATATGAAAGGAAAGGGAAGAAGTGCAGGCAGACAGGATCGGTATATAAGTCCGGATATTGCAGCATGTTATCTGCGCTTTGCGATCAGTTTACAGATCGGATTGCCCATAGAAGAGAACTTGGCTTCATATTCAGTCATAATATTGCCCTGATTCATCGTACTGTCGTTATGAAGATCATAGGATAGCTGATCCAGAACGAAAAGTTCGGAAGTTTCGAGTTCTTCTACTGAAAAGTCAAAGAGCGGCCGGTTGTCGGTCTTGAATTCTACCGTTCCATCTGCGGTCAGGACTTGGTCATAAAGCTTGAAGAATTCATTGGAAGTCAGTCTTCTTCTTGCATGGCGGGCTTTCGGCCACGGATCGGAGAAGTTCAGGTAGATACGTGATACTTCTGCCGGGGCGAATACGGTCGGCAGGTCATTTGCATCCATACAGATGAACCGGATGTTGGCAGGAGCTTTCCCCTCCGCTTCCAGTTCCTGGAATTTCTCAACGGCACGCAGCAGAACGCTGGAATAACGCTCAATGCCGATGTAGTTGATCTGTGGGTTTTGGGCTGCCAGGGTCAGAAGAAACTGACCTTTTCCCATGCCGATCTCGATATGCAGGGGCTGCTCTTTTTTAAACGTCTGGTTCCAGTCTCCGCGTAAGCTTTCCGGATCTTTCACAACTTCTTTGCAGGCTTCGAGAACGCTCTCTGCACGTGGTATATTTCTAAGACGCATACGTGTATTCCTCCTTATAATCACTGGATTTGCAAATCGTTCTTAGTTTAGCGTCTGTGCAGGAAAAAGTCAATGGAAGCAGAAATTGTCAGAAGAATTGAGAAGAAATAATACAATATATACAAAATAATTGTGGCAATTTAAAAAAATAGGTGTATTATTATAACATGGATAAAAAAATAACAATTATTTATTGTGAAATATGCGAAAAGGAGGGCGGCTTATGAACTCTGTAATTGAAAAATTGGCTGAAGTAGAGACGACGGCGGAGACGATCGTAGAGCATGCCAGACAGCAGAAGAGTGAAATTGAAAGACAGATACAGGAAGAAAGAGATCAATTTGATCGGAATCTGGAAGAAGAGACACAGAAAAAACTGAAGAAGATAAAAGAAAAGTCGCAGCAGGAAGTGGAGAAAGTTCTGGACCGGGAGCGGAAGAAGAACCAGACTGCAATTGATGCGCTGAAGCAGGAATATGAAGAAAATCACGAGATTTATGCAGAGGAAATCGTAAGACATATGATCGAGGTGTAGCGTATGGGAAATGTGATGGCTTACAGTGGGATTACGACAAAGGTACGTGCAATGTCGGCAAAGCTTTTGGCAGCGGAGGATTATGACACAATTGCCGGACTTGGGACAGTAACGGAAGCAATTGAATATCTGAAAGACAAGACGGCATATGCACCTTATGTGAACCGGATGGATATTTCTCTGTATCACAGGGGAAATGTGGAGAAGATCCTGTATCAGTCTCTGTTCGATGATTATTCGAGACTCTTCCGTTTTGCCGGAATGAAACAGAAAACATTCTTAAAATTATACTGGAAACGTTATGAGATTGATCTGATCAATTATTGTCTGAGAATTGTGTTCAATCATTATGACAAGCCGTTTGACCTGGAATATAAGAAAGAGTTTTTTGACAGATATTCACAGATTTCCATTGACCGGTTGATAACTTCGAAAAATATTGATGAGCTTGTGGATAACTTACGGGATACGGAGTATTATGATGCACTTGCCAGAATTAAAGATTCCGGAGCGGGAACGCTTTTTGATTATGATCTGGCACTGGATTTGTATTATTTTTCCACCATGTGGAAAAAGGGAAAAAGGGTTCTGAAAGGACATGAACAGAAGATATTTTTAAAAGATTACGGAACGAAGATCGACCTTCTGAATCTACAGTGGATCTACCGTGCGAAGAAGTATTATCATATGCTTCCGCCGGACATTTATTCGATGACGATCCCGATTCATTACCGGGTTCGTGTGGAAAAGTTCAAGAGCCTGGTAGAGACTCCGACACTGGAACAGTTCGAAACTGAAGTGGGAAAACCGTACTATGCGGGAAAGTATGATTATATGCAGGCAGATAAGACACTGGAACAGATGTACCGTGACTGTCTGCGGAAATTGTACCTGACCGATAAAAGGAATGATCCGTATTCGATCGCGATCGTCAATACGTATCTGTTCCTGAAAGAAGAAGAAATCTATAAACTAACGACAGCCCTTGAGTGTATCCGTTACGGTTTGACGAAGGGAGAGACATTAGGATACTTAGGAGGTGTGAATCAATGATTGTTAAGATGAAGTTCTTAAGCATCAGCGGACCGAAGAATGACATCGACCGTGTCTGCGAGGTGTATCTGTCGAAATACGAAATGCAGCTTGAAAATGCGGCGGCGGAGCTTAAGACGACCGACAACCTGCAGCCTTTTGTGGAAGTCAATCCATACAAAGAGCCGCTTGCGAAGGCAGAACAGTTCAGCGCACTGTTAGCGGATGAAGACCAGAGGATCGATGTATCGATGAATCAGGAGGATATGCTGAACCTGATCCGGGATGTCAATCATGACTATCTGGATCTTGTGGAAAAGAAAGAGTTAACGAAGAAGCAGGTAGACGAATACAAAGAAAAGCTTCTGATCATGGAGCCGTTCCGGACATTGGAACTGGATATACAGAAATCACTGAAGTACAAATACATGAAAGTACGTTTCGGCCGGGTGGATGTGAATTATTACAAACGTCTGGAGAAATATTTGTTTGATGATTTGAATGCGGTATTTATCGAAGGTATAAGGAATGAAAATTATGTGTACGGATGTTATTTCGTATCGAATGCAGATTCCAGTAAAGTAGATTCGGTATTCAATTCTTTGCATTTTGAAAGGATTGCAATTCCGTCCGAGTACATAGGAACACCGGAGCAGGCCTGTGAAGAGCTTGAAAAGGCAATCGAAGAAAAGCAAAAAGAGATTGCAGAGATAGAAAAACAGATCAGGGAGCTGATGGCGAAGAATGCCGCAAAGCTCCGTGGTGCGAAAAGGCGTCTGGAAGAACTGTCTACAAACTTTGATGTACGTAAGCTGGCGGCAAGGATCGAAGAGGGAGATAATAAAGAAGATTATTACATCCTGTGTGGCTGGATGGGTGAAGAAGATGTGAAAAAATTCCTGGCGGAATCGAAGAACGATGATAAGGTATTCGTTGTTGTAGAAGAAGATAAGGAGAAGTTTTTCGGAGAACCGCCGACGAAGCTTAAGAATCCAAGATTCTTCAAGCCATTCGAGATGTTCATACGGATGTACGGACTTCCGGCAAATGATGAGATAGATCCGACGATGTTTGTGGCACTGACGTATACATTTATCTTCGGTGCGATGTTCGGGGATGTCGGGCAGGGCTTATGTCTGTTCGTATTCGGCGGGCTTTTGTATCTGATCAAGAAGATCAACCTGGCAGGGATTATATCCATTGCGGGACTGTTCTCGACATTTTTTGGATTCATGTTCGGAAGTATCTTCGGATTTGAAGATGTGATACAGGCACGCTGGTTAAGACCTGTGGATGCGATGACGAACCTGCCGTTTATCGGACAGCTCAACACAGTATTTGTGGTTGCCATTGCATTTGGCATGGGACTGAATATCCTGGTGATGATCTTTAACGTGATCAACGCAGTTAAGAGTCATGATCCGGGAAATATGTTATTTTCCCACAACGGAATCGCAGGGCTGGTGTTCTATGGATTCCTGGTGCTGACGATCGTGCTTTATATGACGGGACATAAGGTTCCGGGTAATATCATGATGGTAATTTTCCTGGGGGTTCCGGTGCTCTTGTTCGTATTCAAGGAACCGTTGGGCAATCTGGTGACAAAGCAGCATAAGAAGATGGAAGAGGGAAAGGTGATGTTTTTCGTGCAGGCGTTCTTCGAACTGTTCGAGACGATGCTGAGTTATTTTTCCAATACTATTTCTTATGTGCGTATCGGTGCATTTGCCGTCAGTCATGCGGCGATGATGGAGGTTGTGCTGATGTTATCGGGCGCAAGTGCGGGGCATACGAACTGGATCGTGTTCGTGCTTGGAAATGTGCTGGTGTGCGGACTGGAAGGGCTGGTCGTCGGTATCCAGGTACTGCGTCTGGAATACTATGAGATGTTCAGCCGTTTCTATAAAGGAACCGGACGGGAATTTAAGCCGTTCCACAGTCAGAGTGACAGAAAGTAATAAAATTCAAAGATATATTTACAGGAGGACAAAAATATGAGCCTGACAGTTAGAGTATTATTCGTTGTAACATTGTTGCTGAGTATTGTAATTCCATTTGGATATTTTCTGATCGGACAGAGGACGAAGAAGCGTTATAAGAGGGCTATCGGCACAAATATATTCTTTTTCTTCAGCACTGTTCTGATCGCAGGAATCATGCTTTTTGCGGGAGATCCGGTACAGGCAGCGGAAGCAGCCGGCAATACGGCGTCAAACGCAACAGGATTCGGATACCTGGCAGCAGCACTTTCAACCGGTCTTTCCTGCGTCGGCGGTGGTATCGCCGTTGCAAGTGCAGCAAGTGCGGCTCTGGGTGCAATTAGTGAAGATTCCAGTGCACTTGGTAAGTCACTGATCTTCGTAGGTCTTGCAGAAGGTGTGTGTCTGTACGGACTGATCATTTCCTTCATGATCTTGGGTAAATTGTAAGATGAAGATGTATCTGATCAGTGATAATATCGATACTCTGACAGGAATGCGTCTCGCAGGGGTAGACGGAATCGTGGTACATGAAAGAGAAGAACTCCGGTGTGCGATCGAGAATGCCATGGAGGATAAAGATGTAGGTGTGATTCTGTTGACGGAGAAATTCGGAAGAGAATTCCCGGACCTGATTGACGAGATCAAGCTGGAGCGGACAATGCCGCTTCTGATCGAGATTCCTGACAGACACGGGACCGGACGTAAGAAAGATTTTATCACGTCGTATGTAAATGAAGCGATAGGGTTGAAATTATAGACAGGAAGAAGGTGGCACATTTGACAAACGAAGAAAAGATCACGCATATCCGCACGGCAGCGATGGAAGAGGCAAGAGCGGAGGCGAATGCGATCATAAAGCAGCATGAGGATGCGCTGAGAAGTGTGTTCGAGCAGCACTGGATCGAAGCCAGACGGCAGTCGGAGACGAGAGTGCGTGCGGAGAGTGTGACTGCAAAACAGCAGCTGAATATGGCGATGTCAAAGGCGCAGCTTGAATTAAAACGTGAGATGGGTAAGATACAGACAGAACTTAAGACAGAACTGTTCGAAGAAGTACAGTTAAAGCTTCTGGCATTTATGAGAACAGAAGAGTATAAAGAGGTTCTGATCCGTTATATAGAGAAAGCAGCACAGTTTGCATCCGGGATGGCGATGACGATCTATATCAATCCGTCCGATGCAGATAAGAAGACATATCTGGAGGAGCGCACGGGAATGACGCTGACGATCAGCAAAGTGGATTTCATCGGCGGTGTGCGTGCGGTTGTGCCTGAGAAGAATGTTCTGGTGGATTATGCATTCAAAGGGGCACTGGAAAATGAATACCAGAAATTCCGGTTCCGGGGAGGTGTAAAGGGTGAGTAGCGGAAAGACAGAAAAGATATATGGCATCAACGGCCCGGTCATTTACCTGAAAGGGAAGACGGATTTTAAGATGTCGGAAATGGTCCATGTGGGAGAGGAAAAGCTGGTTGGCGAAGTTATTTCCCTGGATAAGGACCGGACGACGGTACAGGTGTATGAGGAGACTTCCGGACTGCATCCGGGAGAACTTGTGGAAGGTACGGGAGCGGCAGTGTCGGTTACGCTGGCACCCGGTATCCTGAATAATATCTTTGACGGTATTGAGAGACCGCTGGAGCGGATCGCTGACAAGGGCGGGGCATTTATCACCCGTGGTGTCAGTGTGGATGCACTGGACCGCCAGAAGCTCTGGGAGACGCATATCACAGTGGCGGAAGGCGATATGGTACAGGGTGGAACAATCATTGCGGAAGTGCCGGAGACGCGGGCTATCGTGCACAAATGTATGGTGCCTCCGGGAGTGGAAGGAACTGTTATATCTGTGGTTCCGGATGGTGAATATACGATTGATGAGACGCTGGTTACGATTGAACTGCTCAGTGGAGAAAAACGGGAACTTTCGATGACACAGCACTGGCCGATCCGTGTACCGAGACCGGTGAGCCGGAGATTCCCGGCAAGTGTGCCGCTGGTAACAGGACAGCGAATTCTGGATACGATGTTCCCGATTGCAAAAGGTGGAACGGCTGCGATCCCGGGAGGATTCGGAACGGGTAAGACGATGACCCAGCATCAGATCGCAAAATGGTCGGATGCGGATATTATCATATATATTGGATGTGGCGAGCGTGGAAATGAGATGACCCAGGTTCTGGAAGAGTTTTCGGAGCTGGTCGATCCGAAATCAGGAAATCCTTTGATGGACAGAACGACGCTGATCGCCAATACCTCGAACATGCCGGTGGCTGCCCGCGAGGCATCCATTTATACCGGACTTACACTGGCGGAATATTACCGTGACATGGGTTATGATGTGGCGATCATGGCGGACTCGACATCCCGATGGGCAGAGGCACTGCGTGAGCTGTCCGGACGACTGGAAGAGATGCCGGCGGAGGAAGGGTTCCCGGCATATCTGGCATCGAGACTGTCGGCATTCTATGAAAGAGCCGGCATGATGCAGACGTTGAATGGTGCGACAGGATCTGTCTCTATCATCGGAGCGGTGTCTCCGCAGGGGGGAGATTTCTCCGAGCCGGTTACGCAGAATACGAAGCGTTTCGTGCGCTGCTTCTGGGGACTGGATAAATCCCTGGCGTATGCGAGACATTTCCCTGCGATCCACTGGCTGACGAGTTACAGTGAATATCTGAATGACTTAAGCGGCTGGTATTCGGATCATGTATCGCCGAAATTCGTTGATTACCGGAACCGTCTGATGGCGATCCTGAACCAGGAGAGCAGTCTGATGGAGATTGTAAAACTGATCGGCGGGGATGTGCTTCCGGATGATCAGAAACTGATCCTGGAGATCGCAAAGGTGATCCGTCTGGGATTCCTGCAGCAGAATGCATTTCATAAGGATGATACGTGCGTATCGCTGGAGAAGCAGTTCAAGATGATGGACGTGATCCTGTATCTGTATAAGACCAGCAGGAAACTGGTGGCAATGGGAATGCCGATGTCGGTACTGAAGGCGGAAGGTATATTTGAAAAGGTCATTGCGATCAAGTATGATGTGCCGAATGACAACCTGCAGTTACTGGATCTGTATAAATTAGACATTGATGACTTCTATAACCGCGTCATCGAGAAGAATGCGTAAAGGGAGGGACGTAAGATGGCAATAGAATATCTTGGACTGAGCAGTATAAATGGCCCTCTCGTCGTGCTGGAAGGCGTGGAAAATGCATTTTACGATGAGATCGTAGAATTTATTGTAGATCATAATACGAGGAAAATGGGGCGTATCGTAGAGCTGGATGAAGACAAGGCTGTGATCCAGGTATTTGAAGGGACAGAAAATATGTCACTGGATAATACCCATACAAGACTTACGGGACATCCGATGGAAGTTACTGTATCGGAGGAAATGCTGGGACGTACATTTAACGGAATCGGGGAAGCGATCGATGGACTTGGTCCGATTGCAGATGCAGAAAAAAGGGATGTAAACGGACTTCCGTTGAATCCTGTCAGACGGGAGTATCCACGAAACTATATCCGTACCGGAATCTCGGCGATTGACGGTCTGACGACACTGATCCGCGGGCAGAAGCTTCCGATATTCTCGGGAAACGGATTGCCGCATGACCAGCTCGCGGCACAGATCGTAAAGCAGGCTTCACTTGGAGACGATTCGGATGAACAGTTTGCGGTTGTATTCGGTGCGATGGGAGTCAAGCATGACGTGGCAGAATTCTTCCGTAAGACATTTGAGGAAAGCGGTGTGGCAGATCATGTGTGTATGTTCCTGAATCTGGCAAATGATCCGGTGGTGGAGCGTCTGATCACGCCGAAGGTTGCGCTGACGGTAGCGGAATATCTGGCATTTGAGAAAAATATGCACATTCTGGTTATCCTGACGGATATGACTTCTTTTGCGGAAGCCATGCGTGAAGTGTCTTCTTCCCGTGGCGAGATTCCGTCAAGAAAAGGATATCCGGGATATTTATACAGTGAACTGGCCACGATCTATGAACGTGCCGGTATTGTGGACGGGGCAAATGGTTCGGTGACGCAGCTTCCGATTCTGACGATGCCGAATGATGATATCACACATCCGATCCCGGACCTTACCGGATACATTACAGAAGGACAGATCGTACTGGACCGTAATCTTCACGGTCAGGCAGTCTATCCGCCGATCAGTATCCTGTCATCGCTTTCGCGTCTGATGAAGGACGGTATCGGCAAAGGATATA
>ERZ836760.2611-NODE-2611-length-13712-cov-10.007835_pt1 | contig 13712 bp, 8 predicted proteins | sample MGYA00519941_ERZ836760 | MGnify/ENA primary metagenome ERZ836760 (study PRJEB31850, sample SAMEA3708807) | human gut metagenome | biome: human gut; feature: human-associated habitat; material: faeces | place: China | collected 2014 ... | reverse complement strand
GAAGCCACTTGCTATACAGGTGGGATAAAAATAGTATAGTTTGTAAATGTTCCCCATCAGTGAATGCTGATGGGGAATTTTATCACATAGGAAAGGTTATTTATGGAGATACAACAGGGATATTCGTATCATATCAAGGATGAATTTTTTGACTTGGTTCAGGATAAATATTTGATGAGTAATAAGGAACAGGGGAACTATCGTCCTCATTACTATGCAATTCAGGATAGAAAAAATCCAAAATTGTATTGGATGATACCAATTAGCTCACAAGCTGAGAAATACAAGGAAATCGTTGAAAAGAAAAAGAAACGATATGGTAAATGCAATACGATAGTGATTGGATTATTTGCAGGGAAAGAAAATGCTTTTTTGATACAGAATACATTTCCTGTTATTGAAAAATATTTTGACCATGTTCATACGATTCAGGAACAGCCTGTAACGATACATAAAAAGTTGGATAAGGTACTTGTTGAAAATCTGAATGAAGTACTGGCTATGTATAATCGTGGAATAAAATTGACTTTTACGGGTATTAAAGCGATTAGGAATATTATGGAAGAAGAACTTGGAAAATAGAGAGGACACCATTGCTTATGCAAATGTAAGTAATGGTGTCCTTTTGTATGAGCAATGTTTATAAACCCACTGTAATTCCAACAAGAAAGGATTCCTCACCGGGAACAAGATCAAGATCACCGCCATGGCTTTCAATGATTTTTCGGACAGAGGAAAGCCCGATTCCATGATCAGCAGATGTACCCTTTCGGGAGAGAAATGTTTTTCCCTCTTGCAAGGCCAGACCGTCGTAAGTGTTTTCAATCTTCAAAAAGTACATATTGCCTCTGGTTTCGCCTGCAATGAAAACGCGGCGCACCCCTTGCTTTTGGCGGCTGCACGCCTCAACGGCATTGTCCAAAAGATTGCCCAGCACCGTACACAGTTCCACATCGGTAAGCGGCATATGATCGGGAAGATCGAGCCGCACCTGAAATTCTGTCCCTTGTGTCTGCGCCATGCCGTAGTAGTATTCAATCAGTGCATTTACGACGGGATTTTTGCAGAACTGGGCAGGGGAGTGACCCGATGATGCAGCAACCTGTTCCTCTACCTGTAACAGGAAGGAGCAGATCTCCGTCTGCCCACGTTCAGAGGCCATGCGGTCTATGGTGCGCAGATGGTGTTTGATGTCGTGGATCAGCCTTCTGTTTTCTGCCGCTGCTTCAGAAACCTGACGGCTGTATTCGGTCTGCATAGAAAGCTGACGGATGACCTGCTTGCGTTCTTCCTGGAAAATCAGGCTGTTTCCATATCCTTCTATCACATCGCGCCAGAGGGAATAACCGATGGCTGCTGCTATGAAAAAGCTGCCCCATTCCAAAAACCAACCGCCGATAACCGGCTCATAAACCGGCAGAAGGCGATCCCATATAAAGGCGCAGGTTGCGGCTGCCGCAGCATAGAAGATCGGCCTGCTCCGTTTTTCTCCTCTGTGAATGGCAAGCACAGCGATGATAAGCAGATAGAGCGCAGATGCCGCCTTATAACAAAAGACCGATGCAGAGAAAAAGCGAATGGCTCCAAGGGAGAGATGGGAAGCCATCATGCCATACACAAACGCATATACCAGAAAAGCAGCGCCCACCCCATTACTGATGGCCGCAGGCAGGAAGCCCGGTCTGCATATCCGGTTTTGCAGAACTACGATCAGCCAGGTAACCAGATAGATACAGAACAGTTCAATCGTGTACCAGGGGAATACGGGAACCGCAGCCAGCATATGAAGCACAGGATAGGATGACAGGCCGCACATGGCAAGGCAGATCAGTCCGAACAGGAATGTATTTTTCTGTTTCATCCGGCGGCTGAAATAAAAGGACAGCAGCGCACAGACAAAGGTAACTGTACAGCTGAACAGGCAGAATGCAAACCGGATTCCTCTGGTTGTATTGACCGCCAGCATCGTTCCGAAAGCAGGCGGATAGACAATTCCTCCGTAAAAGTGGTCATAGTTGCTGACCGCTATGGTGAGTGTGACCGGTTTTCCGCCATGAAAAGTGACCATGCGGTTTTGAACCAATGGTGTCCCCTGTGCCGGTTCCCCCATTTGCAGGATCAGGTCATGATCCAGATAAAGGTTGTAAGCAGAAAACACTTCTGGGATTTCCAGCGCATATGTTTCCTTCCGTTCCGGCAGAAAGAATGTCATCTGATAAGTCCCGCAGCCATAGGGAGAAGGGTTTGCAGGGCTGGAGAAATTGGTCTGCTCTCCGATGGAAAGGTAGCGCATATAATGGCTTTCATCCCGTATTTCTTCCGGGGTCAAAAGCGCGTCAGGATAAAATGCCCAGCCGGATACCAGAAAGCGCACCGGTGACTTTTGAAGTTCTTCCTCAGAAAGCGCCAGAATCCCATTTGCCGCCTGGATTGTGTTCTGGCTATATTTATTATTGAACTGATACAGGCCAAGAAAAAACAGGGATGAGCACAGGCAGACCATACATAAGGCAGCATATTTTTTTACCGCAGAAGATACCATCTTATTTTCGCCTCCTCCTTAGGAAAAACACACCGGCAGACAGAAGAAGCAGACAGGTCGGAATCAAAAGGAGTATGGGCGACCGGCTATGCTCTGTGTCGGCGGCCTGTGCCAGGGAAACGGCATCTTCCTTTCCCACAATGGTGTATGCCCCTGTATGGCTGATCTGAAAGGAGACGGCTTTTGCCGCATCGTCATAACCGGTCATGGGAATTTCCACGCCGCTTTCATCACAGAGGAACCATGTGCCGGCTGCCGGGTCATTTGGACAGGGCAGCATGACAGAAACATCCGGCAGGGAGCTGAGCGCAGTTCCATTGATGGAAAACGAAAAAGAAAAACCGCCGTCCGTATCCTTTTGGATGATGACTTCAATCTGATCTTCGTTTTGGATGCCCTCCGGCAAGGCGTCTTTTGGTATGTTGATAGTGATTCCCTGTTTGGAAAAGACGGCTCTTTGCTCCCCTGTTTGCAGCATCATCAAAAAGCGCGTGCCGGAAATCCGGTCGGTGGTTTCATCGAAGAACTCTGAAAAATCAGGGCTTTTGGAATCCGCATCTTCCTCTGTATCACCGTTTGCCTGTTCCGATGGGAAATCGTCTTTATCTATATCTATGGAATCATCCTTTCCCTCCCAGGATGGCTCGGAAGACTTGTGGGATGGTTCATGATCCGCAGGATCATTTTCTTCACTGACAGGTGGTGTTTTTTCAGAATCGTTGGAATCCACTCTGCCGCCATTTGTTGCAGGCGGTTTTGGAGGCTTTGTGGAGGGCCTGTCTGCGAAACCGTCATCCTGATCGTCGGTATCTTCAGGAGGCGGTTGAATGATGGTATCGGGAGGATTTCCGCCTGCATCCCCTCCATCCCGGTCGCCTTCATGATACCCTTCAAGGACAATTCCATCTGCGTAGGTAAAGGACAGGATGCCGGTCTGTCCGCCGTCATAATCCACCTGAAGGCGGTAACTGCTGCCCGGCATCAGCAGACGGGTAGCAATCGAGAGCATTTCCTGACCCACATAAACGCCACTTTCCAGACGGTTCCATGAACCGCTGTTTTCGGACAGCCATATACTGACCTTGTCCAGATTCCCCGGAGGTGTAACCCAGGGAAAATAAAGGCTTCCTCTGCGAACCAGGAAGCAGTTGATGTCTGGGCTGCCCGGAGCCTGAACAGAAACAGGAATTGAAATTTCAGGGAAATCGACACGATCCGCAAATATGGTATTTTCCGGTGCAGTCAGCCTTCCTGCTGCATGGTACAGTCCCACAGTATTCAAATCAATACCAGAAAAATCCCATTCCACCACAGCGGTGTAGCTGGTTCCATTTTCCGCATAGCATTCCAGATAGTAAGGGGAAAAGGCAAACAAATTTTCCAGCGTTTCGGTTTCGCTGCCCTCTTGAACCGCAAACGCGTCCGTATAAGGATACCATTGCTCTATGGAGGTGATGACAGCAGGCGACATTTCTTTCACCCGGACGGAAATCTGAAGCTCCTGCAAGACAGCTTCACCAAAGGCATACCCCTCCGGCAGTTCAATCCGGCCTGCTGCGGTATATTTGCCTGGAGTGGTCTGGTCAATGTCCGAAAAATCCCATGCGACAGAAAATGTTTCCTGCCGGATTTCTTCACCTGCTGTTACCGTGGCGCGGACGGTTTGATACCGAAGGGCCAGCTGATAAATTTCCTCCAGGTCATCATCAGACGGTGTGGTTCTAAGGGGCAGGGTGAAATCTGGCAGGGAGAGCAGTTCGTCTTCCTTTTGTATTTCTGTGACAAGGACGAGGAATACTTCTTCCGATGCTTCCGGGGTTTTGCTCTCCAGTGTCCCTGGAGTCTCGCTTTCTAAATCCGGCAAAATCTCCCTTCTTTCATCGGCATTGGATGGGGTTGCAGTTTCGGCGGCAAATGCTGGGATACTGCAGGTGAAGCAGAGGAGACAGGCCAGACAGCCCTCCAGAATACGCCTGTGCATTTGCTTCATTCTCATACGATACCCCCCATTCCAGAGAAAACATATTGACGGTAGGTTTCCCGCAGCTGTTTTCCATTGCGGAGGGCAATCGGAAGTTCCTCCCCGTTTATCAAACGGAAGGTCTGACTGTCAACCTGGCTGATGTAATCCATGTTGATTAAAATGCCCCGGTAGCAGGGCAAAAAACGCTTGTCCTTCTGCAATGCGGCAGTAACCTCCTGAAAGCCTCCGCTTACCGGTATCACGCGTTCTGCCGTATGAATCCGTGTCATACGGTTTTGATAATCTATGTATAGAATCTTCTCTGTGGGAAGTTCCAGCTTTTGACGGTCAGCCATAACCGAAAGTGTCATCACTTCATAGGGCGGTTTTAGCTGGCACAGCTCCATCGCTTCTTCAAAATCTGCCTGATGGAGCGAAAGCGGCTTCAGCAGATAATAGCTGGCGGACAGGCTGTACCCCATCCGGGCATAATCTTCTGTAATGGTCAGAAAAACAATCTTACAAAGCCTGTTTTTCTGGCGCAGCCTTCTGGCGGCCTCTATTCCATCCATGTTCTCCATATAGATGTCCATAAAGACAAGCTGAAAATTGACCTGGGCGGCAGCTTTCAGAAAATTCTCTCCGTCCTCAAATTCTGTCAGCGTATAGTCCAGCTGATGCTTTTTCATATAATTTTCCAGGCAGACAGACAGTTCTTCTCTGTCCTCTGCTCTGTCATCCACAATCGCAATCTGCATCGTGCCATCTCCTTTGCACAATAATCCAATATTAGTATAACATAAAACCGCAGGAAAAAACTTGCGTCTTAAACAGGAAACCTGCGTCTTAAACAAAGTCGGTTGCATTTCCCTTGACAAGATGCTACTCTAATTATACTACCAGACTTTCCGATGAGAAGGTCTGGTTTTTTTATGTCATAGGAACGTCCTATGACATAAAAACGCTCCGCGGGATGCGCACTCGCGCGAAGAAGAAACATGTCGCAAGCGACCGCGCTCGGCGCGAGAATGTGCCAAGGCACATTCTTTCTTGTTTTTCTTTTCAGGAAAGGAGGCTCAGCATGAAAATCGCACTTTGTACGGAATTAAGGAATGCAGAATGGTTTGAGAGCAGGCTGCGCTCCCTTTTTGCTGGGGACGGACAGCTTGTCATCGACGAGCTATGGAATGAGAAGCAGCTATCTCAGGCACTGCGGCGGAGCCGATATCATGCGGTTGTCATCGCCATGACCGGGGCAAGGGGATTGGAGGCTGCCATTCAGGCAAAGCAGCTGGCACCGGAAATACCGCTTGTCTGGTGGAGCGATGATAAAAACTTCGCCCTGATCGCATATCACCTGCGTATCCCTGCGTTCCTTTCGGCAGACTGCTCCGATCAGGAGCTATATGAGGCGATAAAACCCATCACAAAATGGAGGTGCGAAAATGCGAATTGCGCTGTGCAGTTATAGTCAGAAGGAGAAAGAAACGGCGTTACTGATGAAGCTTGGCAAAGTAGACCGCTTTGACAATGGCGTATTCTGCGTCTATGCCATGCAGCGGGATGGACCTTATGATGCTGTGGTGGTCATGGAGGACGGAGCCAGGGGAATGAATTTCTGCATGAGCATACGAGGGTACAGCAAGGATGTCCCGCTCCTGTGGATCAGCGACCAGGCAGAATTTGAACCCCAAAGCCGCAGGATGCAGGCGGACACCTTTTTGGTAAAGCCTGTGACAGAATATCAGCTGCGGGAGGCGGTATCCCAGCTGCTTCAGAAAACAACGAGAAGGAACGAACCGCGTGAGGAGGATGAATAAATGATATGGAAATGGAAACGGCCGGCCGCATTTTTACTGGCGGCGGCAATGATTTTTACGATGCCGGGAGTTCCGGCATCTGCGGTGGAAGCGGGTGTATCCGCCGTCCATACGGGGTTGTGCAAGCATCACCCGGAACATACAGAGGACTGCGGATATACGGAAGGAACCGAAGGGGCAGCCTGTAAACATGAGCATACTGAGGATTGCTACACCCTTGTGGAGAAGTGTATCCATAAACATGACGAAAGCTGTTACCCTGTTTTGGAAGGCAGCGTATCAGAAAATACGGCGACCTCATCTGAAGTAGAGGAGGTCCAGCCGACCGAGTGTACCCATAAATGCAGTGAGGAAAGCGGCTGTATCACAAAAAAATTAAGCTGTCCCCATGAGCATGACGAAAGCTGCGGCTACATCCCGGCCACAGAGGGGACGCCTTGCGGGTATATCTGTGAGCAGTGTAATTCTCAGGACAGTGGGCTTGTTCCCGGCGTGTCCGGGAATGCTCCGGCGGAGTGCATCTGCGAAATCCGCTGTGAGAAAGAGGCGGTCAATTCCGACTGTCCGGTCTGCTCTGCGGAAGATGCGGATCTCTCTGCCTGCAAGGGAACAGAGCAGGCAACGCCCCTGATGGCAGCTGCGGCAGACGATGGAACCATCTCCGGCAATGTTACCTGGGACAACCGGACCATAACTACCCCGGTGACGTTGAAGGGCGACACAACAATCACGCTGAGAGGCGAGAATTCCATTACAATTTCCGATACTGCTGAGGTCTCCGCTCTGGAAATGAATTATCGTAGTCTGACCATTCAGGGAAGCGGCAGTCTGACGGTCATTGTTCCTAAAGGGAAATATGGTATTGCGGATAGCAATTACGGCGACACCGCCGGCGGGACGCTTACCATAAAAGGCGGGGCAAAGATAACCACCAACGGCGGTTCGTTCGGCTTGAGCGCTAAAACCATCGTGATTGAGAATGGAACGCTGAATCTAAAAAATTCCGGTTACGGTATTGACACTGAATCCCTGACCATGAGCGGAGGAACCCTTTACGCCACCGGAAAATATGGTGCGATTTCGAATAGTCCACATGGAAAGACCCGAAACATTGACAGCAACCTGACCGTTCTGTATTCGGACAAACAGAATGCAAACACAGACGATATGTCGGTCGGCACAGCGGCCGATACGACAAGAGAAGGGGACGTCAAGACCATCTACATCGCCAAGATGGCGCCCCGAGCAAGCCTGACCGTCGGCGCGCAGCAGGGAACCATACAGGAAAGCTTAGGCCGTCAGACGGCGACCTTCTCCGTGACCGGCAGCAAGGTCCAGATGAATACCCTGAACGTGGAATGGGTGGGCGAGCACACCGGTCTGGCGTTCCAAAAGTCCGATAACGGCGCGACCATCACCGTTACCGCCGACAACACCGTCAAGGAGGGCCGCTATAAGCTGAAGCTGACCGCAGACGGCGTAGAAGGAACCAATCCTAACAAGGCGACCGCCACCGCAACGGTCACCGTCGCCGCCGCGCCCAAAAACCCCATTACCATAAGAACGCAGCCGCAGGTCAGCTATAAGAAAGGCGATGGGCAATTTAAGGCGGATGTCTGGGTAAGGGCCCAGCTGGACCGCGGTACGAATGGTAATATCACCTATCAGTGGTATGTGAACGGAAAGGAATTTAAAGGCACAGGCAGCGGCAGCAATAGAATCACCCTGACCCAATCCGACCTGGCCACAACGGAGAGCAAGGACTGGGAGTACAGCGGCCAGGTCTACTGCAAGCTGTCCTATCAGAGCTATACCGTAAAGACAGACACGGTCGCCGTTACCTTTAACACCTGCCCCCATGAAAGATACACCCACGACGGCAAATGCCAACGGTGCGGCGAACCGTGTAGCGAGGATGTGCTCTTTATTGACGAAGATGGTATCCCCTATTCGTTTGAACGCAATAACGATGGCTCTCAGGTTGGGGGCATTCTGGTCTCCGGCGGAACCTTTTATTTTGTGCGGGATACTGACGTAATCTTGAGAGCGGGGACAACGGGAGACGATGGGACGAACAAAAAGGACCTTACGCTGGACCTGCAGGGCCACAAGGTCAAGGCGCTGGATTTGCAAAATTGCCCGTACAACAGCGTCACCATCAAAAACGGCACGATAGAGAGCAGAGGAGAGGTCATTACCACCAAAGGCCCCACGGTATTGATATTAGACAGCGTTACAACAACATACGGGAATGTCGTTAGTAACCTGGTTACCCTGACGGTAAAGGGCAACTGCGTGTTTGAGCGTCAGGTGAATTTCCTCGGGAAAACCCAGCTCCAGGGCGGCACGTTCCAAGGTGGAATCAATGTAGCACTTGGTGAGGAGGCCCTGGCTCTGCTGGCGGACGGATATGCCTTTGCAGACGCTGATAGCGACGAAATTTTGAACGTTTCCCATGTAGATATTCCGGATAGAATGGTCAAGGTGGTCGCGCATACCGACCAATATCATAACGGCAAATGCGCCTGCGGCAGAATCTGCGACCATGCGGGCAAGGTGGACAGCGCCGGTTACTGCACCCGCTGCCAGATGCTGGTGGAGGCATTTGAAACCGGCGGCACACGATACACCAGTCTGGAAAACGCGCTGGCTGCCGCGCAGAACGGTGACACTATCACGCTGCGGGGGCCTTTGGACATCGAGAACGCAGACCCCATCGAGGTCAGCAAAAATATTATACTGAACCTGAATGGACACACCCTGAGCAAATCCCGTGAGGAGGCGCTTCTTTGTATCCTCGGCTCCAATGTAGTCATAGCGAACGGCACAGTGCAAAACACCTATCCCAACAAACCCCATCATGCGGTGGAGGTTGGAAAACTTAAACAGACAGGCGCAAAGCTGACGCTGGACAATGTCATTCTGAAGGGCAGTATGGACGGCGGAACTGGTTCCCGTGGACATGGGCTTTTCATTTGTACCGGGAACGAAGCCGTGGTAATGAGCGGCAAGGTCATCGGCGGCATCTACACGGAGGGAGCGCTGACCATGTCCGGCGGCAGCGCGGCTCAGCTGGAATTGGGACTTCTTGACAATATTTCAGTGACCCTGTCCGGCGGCTCCTTTGACAGCATCCAAATCGGGAATGACGCAGATTACCAGTCCCTGCTGGCAGGGGGCTATGCCTATCAGAAGCAAGGCGGCGCATTGCTCAAGCTGTCGGAGATGAAGGAGAATACCGCCGTAACCGTTGTGAAGTGCAGCCACCCGGATGACCCTTCCGGCGGGAAGGTTTGCCCCTACTGCGGCTGTGCCGCTGAGGTGACAAAGCCGGACGGCAGCATTTCCTACCATCTGACGGCAGATGACGCCATCGCCGCAGCCGGCGGCGGTACGGTGAAGCTGCTGGCAAATGCAGGCGAGATCACCATCGGCAGCCCGCTCAAGCTGGATCTGAACGGTAAGACGGCGGCAAAACTGACCGTCACCGGAGATGTCACGCTGGCATCCCTGCTGCCGGAGGGTTACGTGTTTAAGAGCGGCAGTACCTGGATCAGCGACCTTAGCAGTACGGAGCTGACCAATGTTTCTATGGCCAAGATCCCCATCAAGAGCATGAACTATCCCACCGAGATGAGCATGACTTATGGCGGTGCGGGGACACTTCTTGTCAATGTAACGAAGGAAACCGGCACAGGCGCTGTAAGCTTCCAGTGGTACAAGGTGGAGGACGGCAAGGCCACAGTGGTCGGCAGTGCGACAACAAGGAATCAATTTGATCTTTCTGCGCTAAAGCTGTCCGCAGGCCAGCACACCTTCCGCTTTTTGGCCACCTGCGACGGCTACGAGAAGATGAGCGAGGATATTGCTGTGACGGTACAAAAGGCCAACATCAGCGCAAGCCTCATCACGCCGCCCATAGCGCAGGAAAACCTGACCTATACCGGCCAGGAGCAGGCGCTGATTACCGCAGGTAGCGTGACGAAGTATGGCACTATGCAGTACAGCCTGACCGAGAACGGTACATACAGCCAGGTCATCCCTGCCGGCACCGATGCCGGAACGTATACCGTGTGGTATCGGGTGATTGGCGATGCAAACCACAATGATACCGCACCCGCCAGCGTGGAGGTCAGCATTGGAAAGAAACCGCTGACGATCAGCGGGGTAACGGCTGTGTCCAAGCCCTATGATGGCACGACAGACGCAGGCATTACCAGCGTAACCTTCGACGGCATGAACTTGAACCGAGGCACAGACTACACCGTGACCGCCAGCTTTGACGATGCCAGTGTGGGCAACGGCAAGAACGTCACTGCCACAGTGACCTTGACGGGGCAGGCCGCGAAGAATTACGCCCTGGAGCAGAGCAGCTTCCCTACGACTGGCAGCATCATCAAGGCCGCTGCGCCTGACTTCACCAAGGAAACCGCGCTGACCATTGTAAACGGCCACGAAAAGACCTACACTGTGACGCTCCCCGCCCTGCCCAAGCTGGAAACGCCCAAAGAGTACGGTGCACCCACCTATGAGATCGTCGAAATCAAACTCAATGACGGCTACTACACCAGCGGCGCGAAGGTGGAAAACGGCAAGCTGACCCTGCCGATTCAGAAAAATGACGTGGAAACCACCGGCTCTGTGGGCACAGTGACCGTAGTGATCAAGAGCACGAACTATAAGGACATCACGCTGACCGTCAATGTTAATGCGACCAACAAGCTTGTCCCCACTGTTACGGCACCTACGGTCAATACACTGACCTACAATGGTGCAGAACAGGCTCTGGTTACAGCGGGCAAGACCACTGGCGGCACAATGCTCTACCGGCTTGGCGATTCTGAGTGGAGTGAGCAGCTCCCCACAGCGAAAAATGCCGGGGAATACACTGTTTGGTATAAGGTTCAGGGAAACGCAGAGTACGCAGATGTGGCAGAACAGAACGTGACTGTGACCGTAGCGAAAAAGTCAGTTACCGTTACGGCGCTTGATAAGAGCGCCTACACCGGCAGCGCCGCGCCCGATCTGAGCAGCCCGGAAGCAGATAAGGATTACAAGGTGGAAGGTCTGGTTGGTGCAGATACCCTGAGCGGCACGGTAACGCTGGACTACGCACAGACACCGGATATGAGCAAAACCGGCAAAACTGCGATCAACATTACTGGTACGCTGTCAAATGACAATTATGCGATCACCTATGTTTCTGGAACGTTGACTGTTTCCAAGCAATCTTCCAGCGACGGCGGTTCCTCCTCTGGTGGTTCGGGCAGCGGTGGAGGCTCATCCTCCGGCGGTTCTAACGGTTCCGGAAGCAATGATAACACCAACCAGCCGGAGGACAAGCCTCAAGCCCCTGTCACCGGTGAAACCAAACCCATACAGCCGGATAAAAACGGCAATGCGGCAGTGGATAACAGCTCTGTCCAGTCCGCCATCGACAAGGCCAAACAGGATGCGAAAAAGAACGGCACCACAGAGAAAGGGATTGGCGTTACGGTTCCCATCACCCCGGCGGCAGGCCAGACCTCTTTTAACGTGACCATCAAGGCGCAGACACTGGATCTGCTGGTTAAAGAAAACGTCCGGCAGTTTACCGTAGCAACAGACCATCTGGTTTCGGTTAATATCGGCCTGGATACTCTGAAGCAGCTGGATACCGCCTCCGCTGGCGGGGACATCATTCTCCGGGCAGATAAGGTGGATGCACTGCGTTCCACTGAGGCCAAAGCCACCATCGGCACAAGACCGACCTATGACCTGTCGCTGGTCTACCTCTCCGGCGGCAAAGAAACACCGATTGCCAACTTAAATGGTCACACTATATCGGTGCGTTTGCCCTACACACCGGCAAAGGGTGAGCAGACAGGTAATCTCTATGCAGTCTATGTAGATGACGCTGGCAAGGTGGAATGGATCACCAAATCCAGTTACAATGCCAGCCTGAAAGCGGTGGTTTTTGAAACCGGTCATTTCAGCGTTTACGGCGTGGGCTACAAGAACCCTGCCCCGGCCTTTACCGATATTACCGGCCACTGGGCAGCAGATAACATCCTCTTTGCAGCCAGCCGGGGACTGCTCTCCGGCACCAGCGACACCACCTTTAGCCCGGACACCGGCATGACCAGAGGAATGTTTGTGACAGCTCTGGGGCGGTTGGCGGGCATCAACCCGGACAGTTACCAGACCGGGAAATTCACCGATGTGAAAGCCGACGCTTACTATGCCCCCTATGTGAACTGGGCGGCGCAGACCGGCATTGTGGAGGGCGTTACCGCCACCACCTTTGCACCGGACACCAACATCAACCGGGAACAGATGGCGGTGATTATGAAAAATTACGCTGCAAAGCTGGGCTATGACCTGCCCCAGACCTTGAAGGCTGTGACCTTTGCGGACAACACACAGATCAGCAGCTGGGCGAAGGATGCGGTCAAGTCCATGCAGCAGGCGGGCATCCTGACCGGGAAGAATGAAAATAAGTTTGACCCCAAGGGAACCGCCACCCGCGCTGAGGTCGCCACGGTTTTGCGGCGGTTTGTGGAAATCGTCATTGACCCGCAGGCCGCAAACGGCTGGCAGCAGAATGACAGCGGACAGTGGAACTATTACAGAAACGGGGAGTCAGTGAAGGGCTGGCTCTCCGAGGATCAGAAGTGGTACTGGCTGGACAAGGTCACCGGAATGATGTTTGCCGGAGGCTGGAAGCAGATTGATGGTAAGTGGTACTACTTCTATGCAGACGGGACGATGGCGGTGAATACCGCATCCGACAGATGAAAAATGAACCCGTAATGTAATGCAAAAATAATATCAATAAAGAGGGATGTGAACAATATGGGCAAGTTTCTGGTACTGTCGCTTACCGACCATGAAGAATATATACTCAGTAGAATTATGGAGATTATTGCGGTCGAGCCAGGATTTGACCATATTGTGACATCCCATCCTTGCAACACTCTTGTTTTTCCGGGCTTGGAGCTTCGGCTGAAGGAGAGAACAGCATACCGAAACGGTGAGTTGATTTCTATGACTCGTCGGGAATTTGCAACATTGGTATACTTGGCAAAACATCCATCCTGGGTATTTTCTGCCGGACAGATCTATGAAGAAGTATGGGGAGGATGGTGAAAATTGCGGAACGGCTGTTGCCTTCGTACCGAAAATCAATGCGAATCCGGTGTATAACGGAGGGTGAAGCCTGCTATATGTATGTAGCAATCATTATGATAACATAAAAGGCACGGCATAAAGCAATCTGATGTAAAATCTATCAGAATAATTTATGCCGTGTCTCTTTTTAATTTGATTGAAAAACGGCACACCGCATTCTCATTACTTTAGCCTGCAAATAAAAAGTCAAGACTTAATGGGAAAAAAAATATAAAAT
>ERZ836760.2605-NODE-2605-length-13747-cov-3.473926_pt1 | contig 13747 bp, 10 predicted proteins | sample MGYA00519941_ERZ836760 | MGnify/ENA primary metagenome ERZ836760 (study PRJEB31850, sample SAMEA3708807) | human gut metagenome | biome: human gut; feature: human-associated habitat; material: faeces | place: China | collected 2014 ... | reverse complement strand
GAGACGATGGCGTCGACGTTGCTCGACCGTGCAGGCTGGTCAGCAGGGGAACCCGATTCGGTTTTGGGTGCGTCGGTCACATCCTCGACGGCTGTTTTATTCATGTAGCAGACTCCTGAACATCGTATGACCGATGAAATCGTACGGTATTTTCTATACAATACTCTTTTGGTCGCCGAGCTTGTCGGCAAAATGATATCCATTCGCTTTTCCATTCGGGGACGAGGCTGGGTTTGGACGTTCGTATCACAAAAAGAACAGCGCTACTGCTACTGCTCGACATAGTTACAACATACGCCGCGTATTGGCTGGCATCTCTTCTCACCGATGTGGAAGGCGAGGTCTTCGTCAACAACGAGATCTACTTTATGCTGGGCATCTTGGCCATCATAAACGTCGTTGTGCTGGGAATGTTCCGCCTCTACAGCAACTTATGGGAGTATGCCAGCGTTGACGAGGCGATCCAGATCGTCTTGGCCGTGGTGCTTTCCACGTTGGGCGGCGCCGTGTTTCTTTGGGTCATCGACGTGCGCCTTCCCATACGCGTGTTCTTCGTGGCCTGCTTTCTGCTCATATTCTTCATGGGGGGCATTCGCTTCCTCTTCCGCGTCATGCGGCAGAAAGGCCGCGCGCTCGCCTCGGCGCAGCGCACGTGCGATCGCCCCCGGACGCTCGTGGTGGGCGCAGGCGAAACCGGCTCTCTGGCCATCGGCCGCATGGCCTCGATGGATCCGCTCATGCCCGGCATTCCGCTGGTGGCCACCGACGACGACCGATCCAAGCGAGGCAGCCGCATCCATGGCGTGAAGGTGGAGGGCACTACCGACGACATCGTTGCGCTGGTTGACAAGTACGACATCCGGCAGATCGTCGTGGCCATTCCGTCGTCGACGCCCGAGGAGCGCAAGCGCATTTACGGCGAATGCACGAAAACCGATTGCAAGCTGCGCACGCTGCCGAACGTGCGCGAGCTTTCGCTTGACGAGATCGGCGACGTCACCTTGCGCGACGTCGATGTGGCCGACCTGCTCGGCCGCGAGGAGATCGTGCTCAACACGCGAGCCGTGTCGGGCTACATCGCGGGCGAGACCGTGCTTGTCACGGGCGGTGGCGGTTCCATCGGCAGCGAGCTGTGCCGTCAGCTGTGCAAGGTGGCTCCTGCGCGCATCGTCATCTTCGACATTTACGAAAACGATGCGTATATGCTGCGCAACGAGCTGCTGTCCGAGTACGACGACATCGAAGTGGTTATCGAAATCGGAAGCGTATGCGAAGAAACGCGCATCGACGAGGTGTTCTCGAAGTACCGCCCTGCCGCGGTGTTTCATGCGGCCGCCCACAAGCACGTTCCCTTGATGGAGTCGTGCCCGCGCGAGGCCCTGCGCAACAACGTGTTCGGAACGCTCAACACCGTGCGCGCAGCCGATGCCTACGGCGCCGCCCGCTTCATCTTCATCTCCACCGACAAGGCGGTGAACCCCACCAGCGTCATGGGAGCCACCAAGCGCATGGGCGAAATGGTGGTCCAGTATTACGCACGCACGTCGAAGACCATCTTCTCGGCAGTTCGTTTCGGTAACGTCCTTGGCAGCAACGGCAGCGTCATCCCGGTGTTCCAGCGCCAGATCGCCGCGGGCGGGCCGGTTACGGTCACGCATCCTGAAATCGAGCGGTTCTTCATGACCATTCCGGAAGCCTCGCGTCTGGTCATCCAGGCTGGCGGCATGGCCCATGGCGGCGAGATCTTCATTCTTGACATGGGGGAGCCGGTCAAGATCGTCGACTTGGCGAAGGGCCTTATTCAGCTGCAGGGGCTCACGCCCGACGTGGACGTCAAAATCGTGTTCACGGGCCTGCGCGAAGGCGAGAAGATGTACGAAGAGCTGTTGATGGACGAAGAGAGCACGCTTCCCACCGACAACCAATCCATCATGATCTCTACCGGTCAGGACATCAGCTACAACGAGGTGGCGGCGAAGCTCGATGAGCTGAAGGTTGCTTTGGGTAAAAGCGACGAAGAAGCGGTGGCCATTCTGGAAAGCGCCGTGCCCACGTACCGCCACACGCCGAATAAGTAGCAGGGCAGCTGGAGTGTTTTCGAGCAGCTGCTCTGCTGCTCGTGTATCCTTTTCATTTCCATGCTTGTCAAACGGCCAGATCTTTTTTAGGATGGTCTCCGGTATTGAATCGCTTCTGTTTTGTGCAACCGCACAAAACAAGCGAGCCGAAACGTCGAGCCTGCGGTGCGGGCATACGGAAGACGGAGGGGATCGACATGGCGATCGCAACGGGAATCGTTGGAGCGGCCGGATTCGCAGGCATTGAGCTGACGAGGCTCATTTTACGTCACCCCGAGTTCGAACTGCGCGTGGTCACGTCCAACGAATTGGCCGGCTCGTCCGTCGCTTCCGAGTATCCCGGGTTCACCGGAGCTACCGATCTTGCGTTCTCCACGCACGATGATCCTGCGCTCGACGCATGCGACCTCGTGTTTCTTGCCGTGCCGCACACTGCGGCCATGGCCATGGCGCCGCGCCTTGTTGAGCGCGGGGCAACGGTGGTCGATCTTTCGGCTGATTTCCGTTTGAAGGATCCTGCGGTTTACGAGCAGTGGTATGCAACGCCCCATACGCAGACCGACTTGCTTGCGCGGGCTGCTTTCGGCCTGCCTGAGCTGTTCCCCGACGATCTTGCCCGTGCGGCTGTCGACCGGGCGGAAGGCAAGGGCGTGCTGGTCGCGTGCGCGGGCTGCTATCCTACGGCCACGTCGCTTGCGGCTGCGCCTGCGGTGCGCGCAGGGCTTGCCGCCGATGGCGCGCCGGTGGTGGTTGATGCTATTTCGGGCGTGACCGGCGCTGGCAAGAAGGCTTCTGCCCGCACGCACTTCTGCTTTGCGGACGAGAACCTGGAGGCGTACGGTGTCGCCACGCATCGCCATACGCCCGAGATCGAGCAGATCCTTGGCATGGACGGGCGGCTCGTGTTCACGCCGCACCTTGCGCCGCTTAACCGGGGGCTGCTTTCGACCGTCAACATTCCGCTTGCTGCCGATGTCGCCGACGATGCAGCCGCCGTCCTCGATCGTTACCGCGCGTTTTACCGCGATGCCCCGTTCGTGCAGGTGCTTGACGCCGGCTTGATGCCCAAGACATCGTCGGTCGCGGGCACGAACTATGCCCATATCGGGCTTGCCGTCAATGAACGCGCGCGTATGCTCATTGCGGTATGCGCTATCGACAACCTGGCGAAAGGCGCGGCCGGGCAGGCCGTGCAGTGCGCGAACGCGGTATGGGGAATACCCCAGACCTGCGGTCTTGAACCGATTGCCGTTCCGGTGTGATTCCCGTCGACCCTCACGAGAAAGAGGCTGTTATGACGCACCAGACCAATTCGCCGACATCGGCCACGGGCGATTCCGTGGCGCCTTTGCGCCCGGTTTCCGCGCCATTCGGCGCGACGGTGCCTCCGCCGGTCGAGGGCGGCGGCGTGACGTCCGCGCGCGGATTTCGAGCAGCCGGCGTGCATGCGGGCTTCCGCAAGGAGGTCGGTCGCTTGGATCTTGCGCTGGTCGCTGCCGACCAGCCGTGCGCCTGCGCCGCCGCATTCACGAAAAACGTGTTCTGCTCGGCTCCGGTCACGGTATCGCGCCGACACCTCGACGGCGTGGGTTACGGCACGGCGCGCGCGGTGGTGGTGAACTCGGGAAATGCGAACGCGGCAACGGGCGCTATCGGTCTTGAAGCTGCGGAAGAGACGGCTCGCCTTGCCGGCGACGCCGTGGGTTGCCCTGCTGACGAGGTGCTGGTGGCCTCCACTGGCGTCATCGGCGTGCACCTGCCCCTGGCTCCGTTCGGGACCGGCTTGCCCCAGGCGGTCGGCCAGCTTTCAGCGGAAGGCGGCGCCCAGGCGGCTCGCGCCATCATGACGACCGACACGCGGCCTAAGGAAGCTGCCGTCACGTTTTCGGGCGACGGCGTTGGCTACGACGGCTGCACGTTCACGGTGGGCGGCATGGCGAAGGGCTCCGGCATGATCATGCCGAACATGGCCACGATGATCGCCGTCATCACGACGGATGCGCCCATCGCGTCCAATGCGCTCCATGACGCGCTCGTTCGTGCGGTCGACGTCAGCTTCAACAAGGTGACGGTCGATTCCGACACGTCGACGAACGATTCGTGCTTCCTGTTCGCAAGCGGCGAGGCTGCACCGCAGGGCGCGCCGTCGTTCGATCCGTCCGGCTTGGCGTTCGCGCGCTTCGAGCAGGCGCTTCATGCGGTTTGCCAAAACCTTGCTCGCGCGATGGCTGCAGACGGCGAAGGGGCAACGCGTCTGGTCACGGTTAACGTGTCCGGTGCTGCGACCGACCAAGATGCTGACGCGGCGGCCCGCGCCGTGGCCAATTCGCCGCTGGTCAAGACGGCCGTGTTCGGTCACGACGCCAACTGGGGCCGCATTGCGGCGGCCATCGGGAAAAGCGGCGCCGCGTTTCGCCAGGAAGACGCTGCAATCGACATCATGGGCATGCCCGTGTGCCGGGGCGGCTTGACCGTCGCGTTCGACGAGGACGAGGCTTTGCGCCGGTTCGAGGAGGCCGAGATTGTCATCGACGTAGACCTCGGCGCAGGAAATTCGGAAACTACGGTTTGGACGTGCGACTTCACGCACGACTACATTACGATCAACGGAGATTACCGCTCATGAAATACGCGAAGGATACACGCCCCAAGGGCGCATCAACCAAGGCTGCCGAAGTCCTCGTCGAGGCGCTGCCGTGGATTAAGAACATTACAGGTAAAACCGTTGTCATCAAGTACGGCGGCTCCGCTATGGTCGACGGGCGGCTGCGCGCCGACGTCATGAACGATATCGTGCTGCTGAAGATCGTCGGCGTGAATCCCGTTATCGTGCACGGCGGCGGCAAAGCTATCACCGAAGCCATGGATCTCATGCAGTTTCCCGTGGAGTTTCGGGAAGGCCAGCGCGTCACCACGCCCGAGGCCATGGACCTGGTGCGCACGGTGCTCATGGGCAAGGTGAACCAGGAGCTTGTCGAGGCATTGAACGAGCATGGCAACTTCGCCGTAGGCGTGAGCGGCGCCGATGCGGGCGTCATCGTAGCCGAGCAGGCTTCGCCGGAACTGGGCCGCGTGGGCCGCATCACGCGCATCAACCGTCCTCTTCTGGACGACCTCGTAAGCGCTGATTACATTCCCGTGGTGGCCTCGGTGGCCCTTGGCGAGGACGGCGGCTTCTACAACGTGAACGCCGACATGGTCGCCGGTCATATAGCTGCGGCCATCGGCGCGCACAAGGTGGTGTTCCTCACCGACGTGGACGGCCTGTACGAGAACTTCGAGAATAAAGATTCGCTCATCTCGAACCTGACGCTGTTCGAGGCGCAGTACATGGTTGAGAACAATATCGTGTCCACGGGCATGATACCCAAGCTCAAGTCCTGCATTCACGCGTTGGATGCCGGCGTGTTCCGCGCTCACATCCTGAACGGGACAACTCCGCATTCTTTGCTGCTGGAGCTTTTGACCAGCACCGGCGTGGGAACCACCATGCATTCCACCGAGGAGGCATGCGCGTTCGATTCGCATCCGCTGGGTAACTTCGCTTCCAAGCTTTTAGAGAATCGCCAGGCAGCCAACGCGGTATCGTCGAACGGTTAGGAGCGCAATCATGGGCTTTCAAGAAGAACAGCAGCTGGAATCCGATTTCGTCATGGGAACGTATGCGCGCAAGCCTGTAGAGCTTGTACGCGGTTCGGGCATGCGGGTTGAAGACGCGCAGGGACGTTCGTACCTCGATTTCGTTTCCGGCGTAGGCGCGGTCAGCCTGGGGCATTGCCATCCGGCTCTCGTGTCGGCGCTCGAAGAGCAGGCCCGGTCGTTGATTCACGTGAGCAACTACTACTACATCGAGCATCGCGGGGAAGCGGCGCGCATGGTGTCCGACCTTCTGAACGCTTGCGTCCCCGAAGAGCTCCGCGCGCTGTGGAAGAGCTTCTTCTCCAATTCGGGCGCCGAGGCGAACGAGTGCGCGTTCAAGCTGGCCCGCCTGCATGCGAAGAAGCGCGCCCGCGCTGCCGCTTTGGCTTCCGGCGCCGACGAAGCTGCGGCGCATGCCGCCGCCGAGGCCGCACCGCGCATCATCGTCACGCTCGATCGCAGCTTCCACGGGCGAACGCTTGCCACGTTGGCGGCAACGGCCCAGCCTGCGAAGCAGGAGGCATTTCAGCCTTTGCCCGACGGGTTCGTGCGAACCCCTCTCAACGACGTCGAAGCGCTGGAAGCCTTGTTCGCAAGCCAGGGCGATGCGATTTGCGCGGTCATGGTGGAGTGCGTTCAAGGGGAAAGCGGCGTGCATCCGTGCACGACGGAATTCCTGCAAGCTGTTCGTCGCCTTACCGAAGAGCGCGGCGCCCTGTTCATGTGCGATGAGATCCAGTGCGGCATCTACCGTTGCGGAACGCACCCGTTCGGCTTCCAGCACTTCGGCGTGGTTCCCGATATCGTGACCATTGCGAAGGGCGTCGCGTCGGGCGTTCCCATGGGCATGTGCGCTGCCCGTGCGGAAGTGGCGGCCTCTTTCGGGGCAGGGGATCACGGATCCACGTTCGGCGGCAGCTGTTTGGCGGTTGCCGCTGCCGAGGCCACGCTCAGTACGCTGGCAAGCGAAGGCGCAGCTCAAAACGTCGAGCGGGTGGGCGCGTACCTGCGCGCGATGCTCGAAGGGCTTCCGCACGTGGTCGAGGTGCGCGGCCTGGGGCTGATGGTTGCCGCAGACCTTGAAGAGCACGTGAACGCGTCCGACGTCGTTTCCGCGGGGCTTGACAAGGGGTTGCTGCTCAACTGCACCGGCCCGCATACGCTTCGCTTCCTGCCTCCGCTCGTATGCACGGAAGCCGATGTCGATACGCTGGGGGAGCGCTTGCGCGACATCTTGAGTTCGTACTAGAAAAGACACGTCTTGGGACGAGTCGGTCCTGGGGCGCCTCGGTGAGAGCTGCACGCACGTGCGTGGTATTCGCGTGCAGCTCGCTTACCGGAAAAGTTTCGAGACTTTTGAAATTCTGGGCTAGAAAAGCCGAATTATGAGGTACTATTTAATGCATATTTTCGCTGAGTGTTTCGCAATTTTGCATACCTCATGCGAGAATGAATGAGCGGAATTGTATGTGATCGTTCTCGAGGAACAGAGGGTATCGCAGGCATGAGGAAGCGGCAACAACGGCATGACATTATTCGCGACATCATTCGCGAGCACAATGTCAAGACGCAGCGAGATCTCGCAAATCAGCTGCAGGCCGCTGGCTATGAGTGCACTCAGGCTACGATATCCCGCGACATCATGGACATGGGTCTGGTGAAGTCGCGCGAGGGCTATTACGTTCTCCCTGAGGAGATGCGACTCCAGCGTATGGTTTCCGAATTGGTCGAAGAGGTACACGTGGCAGGCAACATGGTCGTAGTCAAGACGTTTTCCGGCGGAGCTGCCGGCGTCTCTGCTGCGCTCGATAAGGCCAGCCTGCGCGGTGCTCTGGGAACAGTGGCAGGCGACAACACGATCATGATCGCAGCGGAAAGCCCCGAGGCTGCCGTTGAAGTTGAGCGCGCCATCGACCGACTGCGACGACGTTAGTCGTCTACTTTCTTTTGCGGGAGACGCTTTTCCTCCCCACCTTCACCCCAAGCTTAGTATAAGCACCCGCATCCAAGTCGCCCGGCTTGGCTGTGCCGCAGCGAAAAGCCGCGGTGCATGTACGGATCACGTGCGCTCGATTTTCCTCGACGCCTTCCTTGGCATACCTCCTTTCGGTTGAAGGGGGTGGCTTTCTGTACCTGCATTGCGAAACGGGCATGAAATCAGGTACAAGCCATCAAAGGAAGGAACACATAATCATGGCTGATCAGAAGGATAAAGTTGTACTTGCTTATTCGGGCGGGCTGGATACGTCGTGCTGCATCAAGTGGCTTCAGGTGGAAAAGAACCTCGACGTCATCGCAGTGGTGGGCGACGTGGGGCAAGAGCACGAAGGCCTCGAAAAGATCAAGCAGAAAGCGCTCAAATCGGGCGCGCTCGAATGTATCGTGGTGGACATGCGGCAGACGTTCGTTCAGGAGTACCTGAGCAAGGCGTTAGCCGCCAACGCGATGTACGAGAACAAGTACCCGCTGGTCTCCGCTTTGTCGCGGCCTCTGATATCCAAGCATCTCGTGGACGCAGCCCATGCGTTCGGCGCGAAGTACATTGCGCACGGCTGCACGGGCAAGGGCAATGATCAAGTGCGCTTCGAGGCCAGCATCACGATGCTCGACCCCGATCTCGAGATTCTGTCCCCGGTGCGCGAATGGGATCTGAAGACCCGCCCCGAGGAAATGGAATGGGCCCAGCAGCACGGCATCGAGGTGCCCACCACCAAAAAATCCCCGTACTCCATCGACGACAACCTGTGGGGCCGGGCAATTGAGTGCGGCGTGCTCGAAGACCCGTGGGCGGAGCCTCCGGCGGACATCTATGCCATGACCGTTGACCCCGTCGAGGCTCCTGACGAGCCGCAGTACGTCGAGATCGAGTTCATGCGCGGTTTGCCGTACATGCTCGATGGCAACCAGAAAAGCTTCCTCGGCATCATATACGCGCTGAACGAGATTGCGGGAAAGCACGGCTACGGTCGCATCGACATGATCGAGAACCGGCTGGTCGGCGTGAAGAGCCGGGAGTGTTATGAGGTGCCAGGTGCCCTGTCGCTCATTCAGGCGCACAAAGCGCTCGAAGACCTGGTGCTCGAGCGCGAAGTGCTGCACTTCAAGCTGGGCATGGAGCAGGCGTGGGCGAAGTGCGTGTACAACGGCCAGTGGTTCTCGCCCCTCAAGGAAGCCATCGACGCGTTCCTGCTCAACACGCAGCGTTGCCTGTGCGGTACCGTTCGGCTCAAGTTCTACAAGGGATCCTGCACGGTGGTCGGCCGGAGAAGCTCGTATTCGCTTTACGATTACGCGCTGGCAACCTACGACGCCGATGATGTGTTCGATCACGAGGCCGCCAAGGGCTTCATCCAGCTCAACACGCTGTCTGCGAAGACCTGGGCCTCGAATCGCCGGAAGGAAGGCGCTCCGGCCGAGCTGTTCGACGCCGAAAAGCAGGAGGGCCCTTTGACCAAGGGCAAGTACGAAGACGTGACTCCCATTTGGAAGCAGGTGGTCGCCGCCGAAGCCGAGCTGGCGTAGGCGCGCAGGTGTTCGGGCGGGGCGTTGCGGACGCCCGCCCGACGCGCGGAACTGAAACGATACGATAAAAGGGACGGTACCATGGCACTTTGGTCGGGTAGATTCACCCAGGACGTGAGCGAGTTCACGCAGCGGTTCGGAGCATCGCTGCCGGTTGACAAGGCGCTGTACGCGCAGGACATAGCAGGATCGCAGGCCCATGCGCGCATGCTCGCGAAAACGGGCGTCATCTCCAACGATGACGCGGCCGCGATCGTCGGCGGCCTTGATCGCATCAAGGCGCGCATCGATGCGGGGACGTTCGAGTTCAATATCAACGACGAGGACATTCACATGTCCGTGGAGCGTGCGCTTATCGCCGACATAGGGGACGCGGGCGCCCGCCTGCATACCGGGCGCAGCCGCAACGACCAGGTGGCAACCGACACGCGCCTGTTCGCGAAGCAGCGGTGCACGCAGCTTATGGAGGCGAACGTCATGCTGCGCAAGGCGCTCATCACGCAGGCAGAGGAGCACTTCGACGTCATTCTTCCCGGTTACACGCACCTGCAGCATGCGCAGCCCGTGCTGTTCTCCCATCACATGCTGGCGTACGTATGGATGCTCACGCGAGACTTCGAGCGTTTGGCCGCCGCTCGTCGCGCAGCGGATGCCAGCCCGCTGGGGTCCGCTGCTCTCGCGGGAACCACCTACCCGCTTGATCGGCAAATGACGGCAGATGACCTGGGATTTTCGAACGTGATCCCCAATTCTCTCGATGCGGTGTCCGATCGCGACTTTCTGCTGGATCTTTCGTACGCGTGCAGCGTTTCGTGCATGCACCTGTCGCGCTTGTGCGAAGAGATCGTGCTGTGGTCCACCTCCGAGTTCGATTTCATCGAGCTTTCGGATGCGTTTTCTACGGGCTCGTCCATCATGCCGCAGAAAAAGAACCCTGATTTCGCGGAGCTCATCCGCGGGAAAACAGGTCGCGTGGTGGGGGACCTGGTCGCGCTGCTCGTCACCATGAAGGCTTTGCCGCTGGCGTACAACAAGGACCTCCAGGAAGACAAGGAAGGTGCCGTCGACGCGGCAAAAACCCTCGAGGACTGCCTGGTGTGCGCAGCCGGCATGATCGAGACCATGGAGGTGAAGCCGGCTTCGATGCTCTCTCAAGCGAAGAAGGGCTATCTGGCGGCTACGGACGTGGCTGATTATCTGGCTAAGAAAGGCTTGCCGTTCAGAAACGCCCACGCGGTGGTTGGCCACTTGGTTTTGACGTGCGAACAGCGCGGATGCGACCTGAGCGATCTGTCGATCGAAGACTTCAAAGCAGCAAGCGACCTGTTCGAAGACGATATCGTGAACGAGCTTGACCTGGCAAGCATCGTTTCCGCGCGCATCACCGAAGGCGGAACCGGAGGCAGCGCCGTACGGGTGCAGCTGGAGCAAGCGAAGAGCGCGCTCGCTGCCGACGAGGCGTCTCTGTAGCCGTTTCGCTCCAAGGCGCATCCTTCGCAAAACGCTGGGCAACATGACCGCCCGGTCGGTACTTTTACGTTCCGACCGGGCGTTTTGCGTTATGCCCTTTTTCCAACAAGTTTATGTTGATTCATGGGGAGCCATGTCCCGATGATACAATTGGGCGAAGTTTTCTGGGAGGTGTCACGTGGCTTCACGTTCGATAAAAAACAGGCCGAGCATTAAAAAGAAGCATCCATCCATTGGCCTTTTGGTGATATTCACCGTGCTCGTTGCCGTCGTAACCGCTGGCGGCGTAGGTATATATGCGCTCGGAACGTCGTGGATCGGCGATTTGACTACGTATGACGTATCGCAAGTCGAGGACCTGAACGTTTCTCATCCGTCCGAAATGTACGCGAGCGATGAGACCACGCAGCTGGCGAAGCTGCAGCTGGAGAACCGCGACCCGGTTTCCTCGCTCGACGCGATCAGCCCGTACGTGGTGAAGGGCACGGTTGCCACCGAGGACGAGCGCTTCTACGAGCATGGCGGCTTTGATCTTTGGGGCATCATGCGCGCGGCCGTGGTGACGTTGACCGGCTCTGGCCGCGAAGGCGCGTCCACCATCACGCAGCAGTTCGTCCGCAACACCATCCTGTCCGACGAGATGACCGAGATCTCGCTCAAGCGCAAGGTGCGCGAGATGTACCTGTCCGTCAAGCTGGAAGAGGTGTACAGCAAGGACCAGATCCTGCTCATGTACCTCAACACCATCAACTACGGCAACGCTACCTACGGCATCGAGGCTGCGGCGGAGCGCTACTTCTCGAAGAACGCGGCCGACCTGACGCTGGCGGAATCAGCCGCGCTCGTCGGCATTCCCCAGTCGCCCACGTACAACGAACCGATCAACAACCTGGATAACTGCGTGTCTCGGCGCAACGTCGTGCTTGACCGCATGCTTTCGAACGGGGTCATCACCCAGGAGGAATGCGATGCGGCGAAGGCCGAGGAGCTTATTCTCAACCAAACCGTACCCACGAACGATGGCATCCTGGCCTACCAGTACTTCACCAGCTACGCCATCGACAAGCTTAAAGAGACGTACAGCGTAGCCGAGATCTTCGCCGGCGGCCTTACCATCGTCACGACGCTTGACGTGTCTGCGCAGCAGGCCGCCGAAGCCGCCATCGAGGAGAAGGAACAGAGGCTCGGCGGCACGATCCAAGGGGCTTTGGTTGCCGTCGATCCCAACACCGGTCATGTGAAGGCGCTGGTAGGGGGTCGTGGTGACAGCGAATTGAACCTCGCAACGGGCAAGGGCACGAACCCGACGAATCCCGGTCGTCCCTGCGGTTCCACGTTCAAAACGTTTACGCTCATTGCGGCGCTCGAGGCGGGGATCAATCCGAAGACCATGGTGGACTGCACGTCTCCGGCCGTTATACCTGATGCCGGCTATCCTGCGAGCAACCCGCTGAACAACATCAACAATCAAAGCTTCGGCAACATCTCCATGCAGAAGGCGTTTGCGAAGTCATCGAACACGGGCTTTGTGCGCTTGGAGATGGCGGTCGGCATCGACAAGGTTATCAACACTGCGAAGAACATGGGCATCACCTCGCCGCTGAACCCGGTAGGTTCGCTGACGCTGGGCCAGCAAAACGTGACGGTTCTCGACTTGGCGAAGTCGTATGCTCCCATCGCGAACGGCGGTACGAAGTACGATGCGCAGCCTATCTTGCGGATTTCCGACAAGAACGGCAATATCATTGCTGACAACTCGGCTCCCGGAGGCGAGCGCGTCATGTCTCCTGAAGTGGCGAAGGCAACAACCGATGTGATGAAGACCGTGGTTACCGATCCTGAGGGCACGGGCGGTAACGCTCGGTTGGCGAACGGCCAGGAAGTAGCTGCGAAAACCGGTACGTCGAGCGATTACAAGGACATCACGTTCTGCGGCATCACCCCGCAGCTGTCGGTGGCTATCTGGTTCGGCGATCCTTCCAACGTGGAGGAAATCCCCGTGAGCGTAAGCGCAGGGGACGTGTTCGCCAACTTCATGGACCAGGTGCTCGAAGGTCAGCCGGCCGAGAAGTTCCCGACGGCCAGCGATCCCAAGTACCTGCCGTCGTACTCCGATTCCAAGTATCATATTGGCGGAGCTTACGGCAGCGAGACGAAGGAAAAGGAAGAGGACGAGTCGAAGGAAGAGGAGAAGCCCTCTACCGGCACGGGCGACACCAAGCCCAAGCCTACGCCCACGCCCGATCCTACCCCCGACCCTACGCCCACGCCCGATCCGAAGCCCGATCCCGATCCGAAACCCGACCCGGAGCCTGATCCGAAACCGGATCCAAAGCCCCAGGCCGCCGCTGTTTCGATGCGCGTAGATGCGTGGATCAGGCAACCGTTCGGGTACGAGCATTTGCTGTATGCGGTGTAGCGGTTTCAAGACCGACGAAAACCGCTACGATACGATAACGACGATTCAATGCAGGAAAGCAGGTAGATAATGAAACGATCGAGATCCGCCCGAGTGCTCGTTGCTTTGTTCGCGGGCGTGCTCATGGTGTTCGCTTTGGGCGGTTGCGCGCAGCAGGATTCTGCGGCCGCTCAGCAGCAGTCCCAGAACCGTCAGTACATGACCCAGGTGAACCAGGTTATGGAGGATCTGAAAAGCAGGCTGGACAGCTTCACCGACGCGGTGTCGCGCGGCGACGTAGTGGGCATGCGCGCTCAGGCCGACAATGCGTTCAAGGCGATCGATTCGCTGGGCAAGCTTGAAGTTCCCGACGACCTGAAGGACATCCAGCAGGAATACGTCGACGGAGCGAACGGCTTGAAGGATGCGCTGAACTCGTACATCGACCTGTACACCGAAATCGACAGCGCAACGGAAGCCCAGCCTTTCGATTGGTCTACGTACGCGGACCGCGTCGCGCAGATCAAGCAGCAGTACGATGACGGCATCGGCAAGCTGCAGTCGGGCGACAACAAGGCATCGGAAAAGAACTAAGCAAAAGGAACCAAGCAAGAGACGGGGTCAACGGCCCGTTTTCGAC
>ERZ836760.2595-NODE-2595-length-13807-cov-6.094241_pt1 | contig 13807 bp, 16 predicted proteins | sample MGYA00519941_ERZ836760 | MGnify/ENA primary metagenome ERZ836760 (study PRJEB31850, sample SAMEA3708807) | human gut metagenome | biome: human gut; feature: human-associated habitat; material: faeces | place: China | collected 2014 ... | reverse complement strand
ATTATCAAAAAAACGACAATTTACATACAATATAATGAGGTAAAGTTAAATAAAGTAAAATAAATATAATAAAATACAATAAAAAATGTCTTTACTTTACTAATATTTAAAATAATAAATATACTTGATAATCTAACAATATTAGGAGTGAAGAAAATGGTAATAAAAAGAGGAGATATGTTTTATGCAGATTTAAGTCCAGTAGTGGGATCAGAGCAGGGCGGAGTAAGGCCAGTTCTTATTATACAAAATAATTTAGGGAATAAATATAGTCCAACAGTAATTGCAGCTGCAATTACATCACAAACAGACAAAACAAAACTACCTACACATATAGAAATTGATTCTTCAACTTGTGGATTAAAAAATAATTCAGTTGTTTTAGCAGAACAAATTAGAACAATAGATAAAAGTAGATTAAAAGAGAGAATAGGTCATATTGATGATGAAAATGTAATTAATAAAATAAATAATGCTTTGGGTGTAAGCTTTGGGCTTGAAGAATAAAAAACTATCATATAAATTTGTATTGAACCCAAAAAATGGATGATTTTAATTAGGCACTTTGTAACTTGAGAATGAACTCTACATTGTATAGAGTTCATTCCTTTCAACTTACCACTTATTCTTAATATTATAGATAGTTAATGAAAATATTTATAGAATATTAAGAAGTTTATGCTGTGATAATTATATGGTTAAACCTTTAATTTTTTTATTACTTTAATTTCTTTATATAAATTATCAATTATAGCTTTTCTAGTATTATATGCTTCAATATATTCATTATGTAGTGTTTCTAAATTTTCAATAGTTTCTCCGGATGATAAAAGCATTTTAATTCCTTCTAGATAATAATTTTTTTCTTTATCTTTTTTAGCTTTTTCCATTTTATTCTTATATTTTAGCATTTGTTCAATTCTTTTAATATCTGTTTTTAATTTATCTACATAACCTTGAGTACAATATATTTCATATTCAATGTCATCAACTACTACTTTAAAAAGAGTTCTTACAATAATAGGATTATTTTTACCTAATTTTGTGTTTTCGGCAACTTCATTCAAAGCTCCTGAATAGCGTGATGTAGCAGTTGGTTTTGAATTCTCAATTAATATTTTTAATGTATCTGAAATTCCAATATGTGACTTATATTGTCTTTTACTAACTATTGCATCATATTCATCAGCTACCCTTATAATTTGTCCTTCATATGGAATATCTTTTTTAGTCAAACCTTTAGGATATCCACTACCATTTAAAGCCTCATGGTGATATAAAGCACCTGCTGCATAAGGCCTTAATTTTAAGTCTTTCATACACATATTATAACCTAAAGTAGTATGAGTTTTCATTACTTCATATTCTTCATCTGTTAACTTACCTGGCTTTTGTAATATAGATGCAGGAATGAAAAGTTTTCCAATATCATGTAGATATGCACAAATAGTACAATATTCAGTAAAACCTTTATTACAATGCAAATATTCACAAAGTCTACAAGTTAAACTTGCAACATTTTCACAATGTTTTCTAGTAAATACATCTAAAGTATCTAACATATCTAATTGATATCTCATAGTTTTATCTAAGTTATATGACTTTAAACTTGTTTTATCATAAAAATCAAATTCTGGTTGTGCCATAAATAAATCACTCCTATCAACAATATGATAACATTAAATAATAAAAACTGCAATAAAAATTATTTATAAATTATCAAAAAAATAATGATTTTGATGGTTTGGGGCTGGGTAATTTTGGGGTCGGAGACAAAAATCAGTTTTCTAAAAGAAAAATGATGATTTTTGTCTCCGACCCCAAAATCACTATTGAAAATAAGCCCAAATTGTGATAATATATGAAAGACAAAATAAATGGAGGGAATTAGAAAATGTATAGAACAAAAACTTGTGGAGAATTAAATATTAATAATATAAAAGAAACAGTAGAGCTTGCTGGATGGGTACAAAAAATAAGAGATTTAGGTGGTATGATTTTTATAGATTTAAGAGATGAATTTGGAATTACACAAATAGTTATAAATGATGAGAGTTTACAAATCCAAGCCAAAGAATTAACAACAGAAAGTTGTATTCACATTGTAGGAGAAGTTGTGGAAAGAAGTAGCAAAAACCCACATATGAAAACAGGAGAAATAGAAGTAGTAGCAAGTAAAATAGAAGTTTTAGGAAAATGTAAAAATATTTTACCATTTGAAATAAATACAGAACAAGAAGTAAGAGAAGATTTAAGATTAGAATATAGATTTTTAGATTTAAGAAATGAAAAATTACATAATAATATATTATTACGTTCAAAAATATTAAAAACTTTAAGAGATAAAATGGATGAATTAGATTTTACAGAAATTCAAACACCAATATTAGCAAATTCATCACCAGAGGGAGCAAGAGATTATTTAGTTCCAAGCAGATTAAATCCAGGAGAGTTTTATGCATTACCACAAGCACCACAACAATTTAAACAATTGTTGATGGTATCAGGATTTAATAAATATTATCAAATAGCACCATGCTTTAGAGATGAAGATCCAAGAGCAGATAGAGCACCAGGAGAATTCTATCAATTAGATTTTGAAATGAGTTTTGCAACACAAGAAGATGTATTTAAGGTAATAGAAGAAGTAGTCCCATATACATTTGAAAAATTTACAAATTGGAAAGTAGATAAAGGGCCATTTATTCGTATTCCATACAGAGAAGCAATGGAAAAATACGGAATAGATAAACCAGATTTAAGAAATCCATTAATTATACAAGATGTAACAAAACTATTTGAAAATTCAGAATTTAATGCATTTAAAGATAAAACAATAAAAGCAATAATAGTGCCAAATGGAGCAGAACAAGGAAGAAAATTCTTTGATAAAATGGGAGAATTTGCAACAACAGAAGAAGTTGGAGGTAAAGGATTAGCATGGACTAAGTTAGATAATGAGGGAAATATACAAGGTGGAATTGCTAAATTTATAACAGAGGAAATAAAAGAAAAATTAGAAAAAGAATATGGATTAGAGAAAAATTCAAGTATTTTCTTTATTGCTGATGAATTTTCTAAAGCACAAAAAATAGCAGGTCTAGTAAGAATTGAATTAGGAAAGAGACTAGATTTAATAGAAAAAGGAGTATATAAATTCTGCTTTATAGTAGATTTTCCAATGTATGAATTATCAGACGAAGGAACAATAGACTTTAGTCATAATCCTTTCTCAATGCCACAAGGTGGATTAGAAGTATTAGAAAAAGAAAATCCACTAGATATATTAGCATATCAATATGATTTAGTATGTAATGGATATGAGATGGCATCAGGAGCAGTTAGAAATCACAATCCAGAAATTATGGTAAAAGCATTTGAAATAGCAGGATATAGTGAAGAAGATGTGAAAAATAGATTTGGTGCATTATATAATGCATTCCAATATGGAACACCACCACATGCAGGAGCAGCACCAGGAGTTGATAGAATGGTAATGTTAATTGCAGATTCACAAAATATAAGAGAAATAATAGCATTCCCAAAAAATAAAAAAGCAAGAGATTTATTAATGAGAGCACCTTCAAAAGTATCAGAACAACAATTAAAAGACGTTCATATTAATATTACAGTTAATGAGAAAAAATAAAACTAGTTCAAGAAAGTAAAAATTTTTAATTAGATAATTAGGATTGTATACATATAAAAGAACTAAGAAAGGAATGAGTTTAATATGGAATATATTTTTAAACCACAAGGAGTATGTTCAAGAGAAATGAAAATTGTTGTTGAAGACAATATAATAAAAGAAGTTAAAATCTTAGGTGGGTGTGCAGGAAATACAGTAGGAGTAGCAAGATTAATAGAAGGTATGAATTTAGATGAAGCGATAAGAAGATTAACAGGAATACCATGTGGGACTAGAGGAACATCATGTCCAGACCAATTGTCAATAGCATTAAAAGAAATAAAGATGAAAATGAATGTTTAGAAAAGTAAATTATTCTCTTTAAAATAGATTTTAATGTCAAATTTATTTTTACTTTGTGTTACAAAAATAAAAAGTTTCATAAATTTTCTTAGAAAATAAAAAGTCTTAAATAAAAAGAAGGATAACTAGAAGTTTAAAAATATTTCTAGATAATCCTTCTTTTTTGTGAGCTATTTGAAGGTAAATGGGAGTTTGTGCAAGCTTTATAGATTTATTCTAGCAATGATGCAATTAAAAATTCCCATCAAGAATCATTTTTGTTAAATAAGCAGATAACTATTATTTAATAGTATCTCAAATTTAATTTCCTAAGTTAAAACAATTCATTAAATGTTTTAAACTGATATCCTTGTTCTTTAATAAAACGAATACTATCCTTTAAAGCAGAAGCAGAATCACTAACATCAGTAGTATCATGCATTAATATAATAAGATTATTCTTACCCTTAGAAGATTTTTTTAAGTTTTGGAGTAAGTGATATTTACTATATTTTCTTTCAGAATCTTTATTCAAACAATTCCAATCAACATATGTATATCCTAATTCCTTCAATAATTCTACACAATGCAGCTTTTCTTTTTTGTAAACATGAGAATTAAATCCATAAGGAAATCTAAATAGATGCGAACAATAATTAGCTACACCTAAGGCTTTAGAAATTTCTATATCAGTACTAGTGATTTCATTAATAAAACTTTCATCACTTCCATATAACTTAGAATTACTATGATTATAGCCATGATTACCAATAAAATGACCTTCATCATGAATACGTTTTAATAAATCAGGATGATGATTTACATATTTTCCAATGACAAAAAAATTAGCTTTTATATTTTCTTCCTTTAATATATCAAGAACTCTAGGTGTAGAGCTTTTTGTAGGACCATCGTCAAAAGTTAAATAGGCGATTTTTTGATTTTCTTTGGCAATATTTTGAATCTTAGAATGAAATTCTTCAAGAGAAAAGTTATCAGAATTAGTTTCAATTATTTCAATATTATCTTTTGAAGTTAAGTAACAAATTGAAAAAAAGGTAAAGCATAATGTAAAAATAAAAAAACGCTTAATAAATTTTTTCCCATTTAAAGTAATAAATCTCATAAAAAAATCATTCCTTTCCTGTTTTACTAAAAAGGCATAAATAGCGATAAAAGATTTTTGTTTTACTTTAAACTAAAAACCTCTCATATAAAGTATATGAGAAGTTTTTCAAATTTATAATAAAAATAGACCTTTTGCTTATACAATAAGTGAAGGCTTTTCAGTATCTAACAAGCAAAAGAAACCTTAAAAAGACAAGTGATATTACTTATATATATTTGCCATATTTTTATAAATACTAAACTTATTTTATAATAGAATTTAACTCTGCCTCAGAAATATATCCGTATTCAACCATAGCATTTAGTACATGTTTTTGTCTTTTTTTTGCTAAATCAGGATTAACAGTAGGGGCATATATAGAAGGAGCATTTGGAACTCCTGCCAACATAGATGCTTCATCTAAATTTAAATCTTTGGGTTCTTTATTATAATATCCATGACTTGCTTCATAAATACCATAATAACCATCTCCAAAATAAGCTGTATTTACATATAAAGCAAAAATTTCTTCTTTAGAAAAATTTTTCTCTAAATCAAAAGCAGCAAATATTTCTCCTAATTTTCTTACAATAGTTTTATCTTGATTAAAAATTACATTTTTAGCAACTTGCTGTGTTATTGTACTACCACCCTCATCAAATTCTCCATCACGTATATTTGTATATAAAGCACGACCAATTCCTATAAAATCTACACCATTGTGAGTATAATATCGATGGTCTTCTACAGCGATAACAGCATTTATATAATCTTTGGATAATTTATCAAAAGAGATATAATTTTCTTTTTTAGTAACTTCCTCTATTCTAGTTAATAAAGGTTTTTCTTCTAGTGCTTTTGAATAATATGAAAATCCTATAATAAATGCAAAACTACAAGCTACTAAAATCAGTATTAATATTAGTATAAATAATTTTTTAAAAAATTTCATAAATACTCCTTTAATTATATTTATATATTTCATTATATAGTATAAAATTTTATTTTACAAGATGAGAAATCTTAAAACAATCTTAATATTTACATGGAATTATATAACACATAAATTGAAATATTAAGCATAATTATAAAAGTTAAATATAAGAAAGATATTAAATTTCAAGGAATAAATAATTTACAAAAAAAATATAATATGATAAAATACTAACTAGAAAAATATAATTATAGTTTTCTATATATTAATACCTTAAAGAGGTGAAGAAAAAATGATTAAATTTACAAAAATGCAAGGGCTAGGGAACGATTATGTCTATATTGATGCAATAAATCAAAAAATAGAAAATGAATCATCTCTAGCTCAAATTATTAGTAACAGACATTTTGGAATAGGTTCAGATGGATTAATTTTAATTTGCAGTAGTGAAATTGCAGATTTTAAAATGAGAATGTTTAATTCAGATGGAAGTGAAGCTGAAATGTGTGGAAATGGAATTCGTTGTGTAGGAAAGTTTGTTTATGATAAAGGACTTACTAACAAAACAACATTAAAAATTGAAACTCTAGCAGGAGTAAAAGAATTAAAATTAAATCTAAAAGAAGGAAAGGTTGACACAGTTAGAGTAGACATGGGAGAGCCAATACTTGAAGCAGAAAAAATTCCAGTAGTTTCAAGTGAAAAAATGGTGAAAAATTTAAAATTAGAAATAGAAGAAAGAGAATTTAATTTTACATGTGTATCAATGGGAAATCCACATGCTATAACTTTTATAGAGAATGTAGAAAACTTTGAAGTAGAAAAGTATGGAAGTAAAATTGAAGTAAATGAGAGATTCCCTAAAAAAACTAATGTGGAATTTATAGAAATTGTTAACAAAGAATATATAAAAATGAGAGTATGGGAAAGAGGCGCAGGAGAAACCTTAGCTTGTGGAACAGGAGCTTGTGCTAGTGTTGTAGCTGGAATTATAAATAATTTAATTGAAAGAAAAGTAACAGTAGAGCTGTTAGGAGGAATTTTAGAAATAGAATGGAATAAGGAAGATAATCATATATATATGACAGGACCAGCAGTTACTGTTTATGAAGGAGAGCTGCTAAGATAGATACTAAATATAATGAAAAAATGATATATTTGATTAAAATTAAAATAGTATTTATTAAAGTAAATCTGATAATTTGAATATAAGGAGTTGAAAACATGAGTTATATAAATGAAAATTTTTTAAATCTCCAAGAAAGTTATTTATTTTCCACAATAGCAAAAAAGGTAGCTAAATATGTGGAAAATAATCCTAATAAAAATATAATAAAACTAGGAATAGGAGATGTAACAAGACCAATAGTTCCAGCTTGTGTCGAAGCAATGCATAAAGCTATTGATGAAATGGGAACAGCAAATGGATTTAAGGGATATGGACCAGAACAAGGATATGAGTTTTTAAGAGAGGCAATAGTAGAAAATGATTATCAAAGAAGAGGAATTGATATAAAAAAAGATGAGATATTTATATCAGATGGAGCTAAATGTGATTGTGGAAATATAGTAGATATATTTTCAGAAGATAATAAAGTAGCAATTACAGACCCAGTTTATCCAGTATATTTAGATACAAATGTAATGTCAGGAAGAAGTGGAAAATTTGATGCTAAAGCAAGTAAATATGAAAATATTATATACTTGCCAATAACAGAAGAAAATGATTTTAAACCAGAATTACCAAAAGAAAAAGTTGATATGATATATTTATGCTTTCCAAACAATCCAACAGGAACAGTTTTATCAAAAGAAGAATTAAAAAAATGGGTAGATTATGCAAGTAAAAACAATTCAATTATATTATATGATTCAGCATATGAAGCATTTATAACAGAGGAAAATATACCTCATAGTATATATGAAATAGAAGGTGCAAAAGATGTTGCAATAGAATTTAAAAGTTTTTCAAAAAATGCAGGATTTACAGGTGTAAGATGTGCATATGTAGTAATACCAAAAGAGTTAAAAGGATTTAGTAAAGACGGAAAAGAGTGTGGAATAAATAAACTTTGGAATAGAAGAACTTGTACTAAATTTAACGGAGTATCATATATAGTTCAAAGGGGAGCAGAAGCAACTTTTTCAGAAAGAGGAAAAGAAGAGATAAAAGAAAATATTAACTACTATATGGAAAATGCAAAAATAATAAAGCAAGGTTTAGAAGAAGCAGGATTTAAGGTATATGGAGGAGTAAATTCACCATATGTATGGCTTAAGGTTCCAAAAAATATATCGTCATGGGAATTCTTTGATAAATTACTAGAAGAAGTAAATATTGTAGGAACACCAGGAAGTGGTTTTGGACCTAGTGGAGAAGGATATTTTAGATTAACAGCTTTTGGGACAAGAGAAAATACAATAGAAGCAATGAAGAGAATAAAAAAATGGAATAATTAATAAATGATTTAGGCTACCTTAGAATATAAAAATATCTCTAAGATTGGCCTTTTTTAATATATTATATGAACAAGGATTGATATGCAGATTCAAACTGTTCTATATAATAGCTTTTACAAAGTAGTCGCTGAAAATAGTTGATAATTATGATTTTTTTGGATTTTGACTACTTATTTCATTCAGAAAGAATTGGTAAGGCTTCCTAATGAGCCTCTCTCACTCAGACCCTTTCATACTTCAAGTACCGTGAGCATTCCTCATTAGAAAGCCTAACCAATTCTAATCTTCATTCCATGCGAACATCAAAATTCCAAAAAATCATAATTATCAACTATTTTCAGTTACTCTACAATAAAAAACATTATCCTATAGAGTTAAACTAAACAAAAGTTTGATAAAATCTTGACATTTGTAACTTTAATATATATAATAAGAAAAAAATAAAAAATGGAGTAGGAAAATGAAAGAAGAATTTTTAAATATATTAATGCAAGTAAAAAGAGAAGGGATAGAAGAACTGATTAATTTCTTAGAAAAATCAGATTTTTTTAAAGCACCAGCAAGTACAAGATTTCATGGTGATTATGAAGGTGGATTAGTAGAACATAGTTTAAAAGTATATGAAATACTAAAACACAAAGTTGAAAATTGTATAACAGAGATAGACATTCCAGAAGAATCAATAATAATTATAGGATTATTACATGATATATGTAAAACAAATTTCTATAAAGTAGATTACAGAAATGCAAAAAATGCATTAGGAGTTTGGGAAAAAGTACCATATTATACAATAGATGATACAATACCATATGGACATGGTGAAAAATCAGTAATGATGATAACAGAATATATAAAATTAACACCAGAAGAAAAATATGCTATTCGCTGGCATATGGGATACACAGAACCAAAAGAATTATATAATGCAATAGGTGCATCATATAAAAAATATCCAATTGCATTATTAACACATGAAGCTGATTTAGAAGCAACATATTTATTTAATGTATAAGGGAATGAAAATACTATTTTTAATATTAATAAATATTCTTATTTAATATAAGATAAAGAACATTTTTTAAGATGTCTATTAAAGATGGTATTTAATTAATATAAAAATAAAAAGGAATGAAGATATAAAAGAACTTCATTTAGAAAGATAGGTAGGTAAAATAATGTTAGCATATATTAAGGGAACACTAGAAATAAAAATGACTGAATATGTAGTAATTGATGTAGGTGGATTAGGTTACAAGGTATTTATGTCATCTATTGGGATGGAGAAATTAGGAAATATTGGAGATAAAGTAAAAGTATATACCTATTATAGGGTAAGAGAAGATGATATAAGTATATATGGATTTAATACAAATGAAGAACTTAGAATGTTTGAGTTATTATTATCAGTTAGTGGAGTTGGAGCTAAAACAGCTTTGACAATGTTAGCAGTTTGCAGTCCATCAGAATTTGCTTTATCAGTAATTTCAGATGATGTAGCAACATTAACAAGAATACCTGGAATTGGTCCAAAATCTGCTCAAAGGATTATATTAGAATTAAAAGATAAATTGAAAAAAGAAGAAAATATATCAAAAACAAATGATTTACAAGTAAAAGCAGCAGTAATGGATGACAATAAAGTACAAGAAGCTATATCAGCTTTACAAGTTTTAGGATACAATAAAAAAGAAATAGAAAAAGCATTTATGAAAATTGATAAAACAGGATTAAGTACAGAAGAATTAATAAGAAAAGGATTATCAATTTTAGCATAAATACAATATATATAAATTTAAATAAATCTTTACATATAAACAATTAATTTTGAGTAAAATCTATATTTTATAGTAAGAAATATTAATGAGTTTGTTAATATTATTAGAAATAATAGTTTTAGTAGAAAAAAAGAAGAATTAAAAATATTATTATAAATAAGACTTAAACAGAAAAAGAAGTGGAGAGGAAAGTCATGAACAGTAATGAACCATTAGCTTTTAGAATGAGACCAAAAACTTTAGATGATTATGTAGGGCAAGAACATGTTTTAGGAAAAGACAAAATATTATATAGAACAATTAAAGCAGATAGATTATCAAGTATAATACTATTTGGACCACCAGGATGTGGAAAGACTTCATTAGCTAGAGTTATAAGTGAAACAACTAAATATAAGTTCTATAAAATAAATGCTGTTACTTCAGGAGTTGCAGATATAAAAAAAGTAATAGAAGAAACAAAAAATTTTATGATAAATCCAATAGGAAAAAGTATATTATTTATTGATGAGATTCATAGATTTAATAAATTACAGCAAGATGCCTTACTTCCATTTGTAGAAAATGGAACTATAATATTAATAGGAGCAACAACTGAAAATCCATATTTTGAGGTAAATAAGGCTTTAATATCTAGGTCAATGGTAATAAAACTAGAACCATTAACACAAGAAAATATATTTAGTATATTAAAAAAAGCATTAGAAAGTAAAGATGGATTAGGGGAATATAATATAAAAATAGAAGATGAAACTTTAAGAAAACTAGCAATAATATCTAATGGAGATGTAAGAACAGCTTTGAATGGTTTAGAAATTGCAGTATTAACAACAAAAATGGGTTCAGATGGATATATAGAAATTACTGATGAAATTATAAAAAATAGTGTGCAAGATAGAAAAGCAATTTTTGATAAAAATGGAGATACACATTATGATAATATAAGTGCTTTCATAAAATCTATGAGAGGTTCAGATCCTGATGCTACTGTATTTTATCTAGCAAGAGCTCTAAATGGAGGAGAAGACCCAATGTTTTTAGCAAGAAGAATAGTAATATGTGCATCAGAAGATGTAGGGTTAGCAAATCCAAATGCATTAGTAGTTGCAAACGCAGCAATGCAAGCAGTTCATATGGTCGGAATGCCAGAAGCAAGAATTTTATTATCAGAAGCGGCAGTATATGTAGCTTTATCTAAAAAATCAAATGCAACATATATGGCCATAAATAAGGCATTAGAAGATGTAAAAACAAAAGACACAGGCGAAATACCAATGCATATAAGAAATGCACCAATAGAAAAAATGAGAGAGCTTGGATATAATGAGGGATATTTATATCCTCATGATTTTCCAGGACATTACATTGAACAACAATATTTACCAGATAAGATGGTTGATACGAAATATTATATAAAAGATGAAAATATAGATTTATGATTTTGATGATTTTGGGGTCGGAGACAAAAATCATTAATGAAAATATAATGTTCTAAAACGAGACAGTACATAAAAATAGAGTTTATAAATAAAAGCATGAATAAAAGATTAACTTATAAATTAAAATTCTACATAAAATTCTAAAATATGACTTTGTAAATAAAAATCTTACATAAAACATCAAAATATAACTTTATAAATAAAAAATGGCATTTTATAAAAAAATGTCATTTTTTTTGTCATAATTGGTTATAATACTAAAATAAAAAAACAAAAGAATGGAGGCGAAAATGAAAAAACTATTCGAACTAATAAAAAAAGAAACAGAAGAGAGCTGGAAATATAATAATGAAAAATATCTATTTGAATTACAAAAATTTTTAGATATAGCTGAGAATATTGAAGATGAATACTTACAAAGTATTATAATAAATCAAATGATAAAATGTGATAAAAGCCTTACAAATGTGGCAGAGGAAGCGTTTGAAAATATAAAAATCCAAAAAGTGCATAAAATATAGAAAAAAGGTAAAACCTACAATAAAGTAGGTTTTTATTATGTGGAAAAAAATTTTAATAGGTTTATTAGCAGGAATTGTAAGTGGATTATTTTCAACAGGTGGAGGAATGATATTAGTTCCAGCATTGGTATATTTAATAAAGTTCAGGGATTCAAAAGCAAGAGGAACAACAATTTTGTGTATATTACCAATGGTTATAACTAGTAGTATTTTTTACTATAAAAGTAATTATATAGATTGGAAAATTGCAATATTATGTGCTATTGGAGGTACAATGGGAGGATATATAGGAGCAAAATTGTTGAAAAAATTACCAACAAAAATATTAAAAATAGCATTTACAATATTTTTATTTTATGCTAGTACAAAAATGATTTTTAGTTAAAATATTAGCAAAAAAGAAAGGACATATTTAATGTTAGAAGTAATAATTGGGTTTATTTCAGGAATAATAAGTGGAACAGGAATGGGAGGAGGTACAATACTAATTGTACTTTTAACATTTATGTTAGGAGTAGAACAACATGTAGCACAGGCAACAAATTTAATATTCTTTATACCAACATCAATAATAGCAATAATTGTGAATTTGAAAAATAAAAATATAGAGTTAAAGACAGCAACAATTATTTCCATTTTTGGAATAATAGGTGCAATAATAGGTGCAAAAATTTCTACACAGATACAAGTAAGTTTACTGAAAAAATGTTTTGGGATTTTTTTATTAATAATTGCAATTCATGAAATATATACCATTTTTAAGTTGAATAAAAAAGAAAAAAACACAAATAATAAAGAAAATGTAAAAAATATCATTTAATAGATATTTTAGTATTATAAAATTAAAGAAAGGGAGTAGAGTTTTATGAAATTTGTAAAAGGTGTTATGATAGGTGGGCTAATAACAACAGGATTAGTTATGATGTATGCTGAAAGTGGAATGATGAATAGAAAGAAAATGATGAAAAAAGGAAAACAATTGGTAAAAAAAATGGGGATAGTATAATTTAGCTATGTGGCTGACCTAGAAATATTTTTTAATTCTAGGTCAGTCTGCATTTTTACATAGTTTTATTTTTCACATTTGCATTCATCAAAATTTGCTTCATGTTCTTCTTTACAACAATGATTATCACATTCTATAAAGCAATCACATTTATCATGTTTAGAACCTTTTAAGCATTTTCCTTCATGATGACATTTTGCACATATTTTCATTCTATCAGTATCATTTACCCAAATTTGAAGAGCATATTGTTTACCAGGACAAAGTGGTCCAAATACGAATTCTCCTTCTTTATCTGTAAAAGTATGGCCAATAGGACGTCTATCTTTTTTACCACATTCATATACTATTTCAACTAATTCTACAACTGCATCACATACAGGTTCTTTAAAACAATTTTTTACAACTCCATATATTACGTCTCTATTATCTTGTGGTAAAGTAATATCTAAGTCAAATTGTTTACCTCCTGATATAACACCATCAACATCTAAAATTGGGCAACAAGGTTTTTTATTTTCTAAATCCATTATTTATCATCCTTGTATAATATATTTAGGTTTTTAATAAAGGATTTACCTATAAACCTAT
>ERZ836760.2594-NODE-2594-length-13808-cov-23.874573_pt1 | contig 13808 bp, 8 predicted proteins | sample MGYA00519941_ERZ836760 | MGnify/ENA primary metagenome ERZ836760 (study PRJEB31850, sample SAMEA3708807) | human gut metagenome | biome: human gut; feature: human-associated habitat; material: faeces | place: China | collected 2014 ... | reverse complement strand
GAGGGCGGCGGCCACGGTGGGTTTCATGACTGGGGTGAAGTCGTAACAAGGTAGCCGTACCGGAAGGTGCGGCTGGATCACCTCCTTTCTAGGGAGACACTCAGGTGTCCGACGAGGTCGAGCGAAGCTCCCTCGCCTGGATGGAAAAGAAACAGAAACGGAAGACCCGTCCGCGGGCCCGTCGCGAAGGCCCCTCGCGCCCCGCTCTCTCAGCATCCGGCTTCCGAGGCTCTCGAAGCCTCGGGAAGGCGAGCGCCTTCCCGCGCACCTTGACAGTTGCATAGCGTTTAAAGTGACAAAGAAGATCTTCATCACATGCATATCACCGATTCCATCGAGTGATCTGTCAAAGTAATGGAGCATCTATCACGATCGCGAATACATCGATATGGATACCCAAAAACCATACTGAACGAGATCCGAAGAGACGAAGATACTAAGGGCGCACGGCGGATGCCTTGGCACAGGAAGTCGACGAAGGACGCGGCAAGCTGCGATAAGCTGCGGGGAGGGGCAAACACCCTTTGATCCGCAGGTCTCCGAATGGGGGAACCCAGCAGGGGTCATGCCCTGCTATCCCCGCCTGAACGAAATAGGGCGGCGGAAGGCAACCCGGGGAACTGAAACATCTAAGTACCCGGAGGAAGAGAAATCAACCGAGATCGCGGGAGTAGCGGCGAGCGAAACCGCGCGAGCCCAAACCCATGCACGCGTATAGCTTGAGGGCGTTGCTGCATGAGGGGTTGCGGGACCGAGCATCCCATGGGCCTCAGACCATGGGCGGAGTGACAAAGGGGCGCGGCAGCGGAACGGCCTGGGAAGGCCGGCGGAACAGGGTGAGAGCCCCGTACGCGAAGCCCCGCCCCCTCCGAGCGCGGCACCCGAGTAGCGCCGGGCACGTGAAACCCGGTGCGAATCAGGGGGGACCACCCTCCAAGGCTAAACACTCTCCTGTGACCGATAGCGAACCAGTACCGTGAGGGAAAGGTGAAAAGCACCCCGAGAGGGGAGTGAAACAGTACCTGAAACCGTGCGCCTACAAGCAGTCGGAGCAGCCTTCGCGCTGTGACGGCGTGCCTTTTGTAGAATGAGCCAGCGAGTTGCGGTATGCGGCGAGGTTAAGCTTTTAAGCGAGCCGCAGTGAAAGCGAGCCTTTAAGATGGCGAACGCAGTCGCATGCTGCAGACGCGAAGCCGGGTGAGCTATCCATGGGCAGGCTGAAGCGGGGGTAAGACCCCGTGGAGGGCCGAACCCACTTCGGTTGAAAACGGAGGGGATGACCCGTGGATAGGGGTGAAAGGCCAATCAAACCCGGAGATATCTCGTTCTCCCCGAAATAGCTTTAGGGCTAGCCTCGGACGTTCAATGGCGGCGGTAGAGCACTGGATCCTCGAGGGGGCTTCACCGCCTACCGACAGGAACCAAACTCCGAATGCCGCCATTTCAGAGTCCGGGAGTCAGAACATGTGGGCTAAGCTGTGTGTTCGAGAGGGAAACAGCCCAGACCGCCTGCTAAGGTCCCCAAATCCATGCTGAGTGGCAAAGGATGTGCGTTTGCCTAGACAACCAGGATGTTGGCTTAGAAGCAGCCATGCATTTAAAGAGTGCGTAACAGCTCACTGGTCAAGTGGACATGCGCCGACAATTCACGGGGCTAAGCATGGTACCGAAGCAGCGGACTAATTTCATTAGTGGTAGGGGAGCTTTCCACGGGGGGCGAAGCCGCAGGGCGACCTGCGGTGGACCGCGTGGAAGTGAGAATGCTGGCATGAGTAACGAGAGCGGCGCGAGAAACGCCGCCGCCGTAAGCCTAAGGGTTCCTGGGCAAGGCTAATCCTCCCAGGGTCAGTCGGGAGCTAAGGCGAGGCCGGAAGGCGTAGCCGATGCACAACAGGCGGACATTCCTGTACCGCCGATGGACCGTCATCACCGATGGGGCGACGGAGAAGGGTAGCCGAGCGGGGTTCTGGACGTCCCCGTGAAAGCGCGTAGGGGGGCTCGCATGGAAACCAGCGAGCCACATGCCCCGAGACGCGAGACGAAGCCTCTTGGCGAAGTCGGCGAGCCCATGCTTCCGAGAAAAACCTCTAGGAAGGGACATCGGCGCCCGTACCAAAACCGACACAGGTGGGCGGGTAGAGCATACCGAGGCGATCGGGAGAACCATGGTTAAGGAACTCGGCATACTGACTCCGTAACTTCGGGAGAAGGAGTGCCCCTGGCGGTGAAGGACCTCGCGTCCGGAGCGGCCGGGGGTCGCAGCGAAACGGCCCAAGCGACTGTTTATCAAAAACACAGGACTCTGCAAAGTGGCAACACGACGTATAGGGTCTGACGCCTGCCCGGTGCTGGAAGGTTACGCGGATGGGTCAGCCGCAAGGCGAAGCCCTGAAGCCAAGCCCCAGTAAACGGCGGCCGTAACTATAACGGTCCTAAGGTAGCGAAATTCCTTGTCGGGTAAGTTCCGACCTGCACGAATGGCGTAACGATTTGGGCGCTGTCTCAACCATGGACCCGGTGAAATTGTATTATTCGTGAAGATGCGAATTACCTGCGGAAGGACGGAAAGACCCCGTGAACCTTTACTGCAGCTTGACATTGATCGTTGGCTCGGCGCGTAGAGGATAGGCAGGAGGCTTCGAAGCGGGGACGCCAGTTCCCGTGGAGCCGGCCTTGGAATACTGCCCTCGTCGCGTCGGCGATCTAACCTGCGGCCGTGATCCGGCGCAGGGACCGTGTCAGGCGGGTAGTTTGACTGGGGCGGTCGCCTCCTAAAGAGTAACGGAGGCGCGCAAAGGTCCGCTCAGGACGGTTGGCAATCGTCTGCAGAGCGCAAGAGTGCAAGCGGGCTTGACTGCGAGACGTACAGGTCGAGCAGGGAGGAAACTCGGTTCTAGTGATCCGGCGGCCCAGAGTGGAATGGCCGTCGCTCAACGGATAAAAGGTACTCCGGGGATAACAGGCTGATCTTGCCCAAGAGTCCACATCGACGGCAAGGTTTGGCACCTCGATGTCGGCTCATCGCATCCTGGGGCTGAAGTCGGTCCCAAGGGTTGGGCTGTTCGCCCATTAAAGCGGTACGCGAGCTGGGTTCAGAACGTCGTGAGACAGTTCGGTCCCTATCCTCCGCAGGCGCAAGAGGATTGAGGAGGTCTGCCCCTAGTACGAGAGGACCGGGGTGGACGGACCTCTGGTGCAGCAGTTGTCGACCAACGGCACGGCTGCCTAGCTACGTCCGGCACGGATAACCGCTGAAAGCATCTAAGTGGGAAGCCGTCTCCAAGATGAGTCCTCTTTTCGGTAAGGGCCCAGGCAGAACACCTGGTCGATAGGCCGCAGGTGCAAGGCGAGCGATCGCCTCAGCCGAGCGGTACTAATAGCCCGAGCTCTTCGTCTCCACAACTTGGATCCGATTCGCGGTCCGTCACGACCGAACGCTGTGCAACCGCCAGGGTGGCGCGGAGAGCGCGCCCTGCGGCATAGAAGCCGCGCGGAGCCTAAGCGCCCTGCGCGAGCGCGACCTTGGAGGCGGGGATCACCCGGTCCCATTCCGAACCCGGAAGTTAAGACCGCCATCGCCGAAAGTACTGCAGCGCAAGGCTGTGGGAGGATAGGACGTCGCGCTCGCGCAGGGCGCTCGGCGTTTCCGCCGAGAGCGGGAGGGCCCCGGAGCCGGGAGAGGCTCCGGGGCCCTTTCTGCGCTTGGGGGCTCCGGACGGGTGGGCGCGAGGCCGCGCGCACCGCGCCGGGAAGGCCGCGAACGTGAGAAGGAGGAATGTGCGCATGCTGCAAGCGAGGACGGCTCTGTCGGACGAGTTCGATCGCGTCATGGCGTTCTACACCAGAATGATCGACGAGATGCGCGGCACGGATTTCGACGTGCGTTGGAAGCACGGAGAGCATCCGTCGCCCACGTTCTTGCGCGCATCGGTCGATGCGGGCGAGGCGTACCTTGTCGAGGCTCCTGAAGACGGCGCGATCGCTTCCGCCATGGTGCTGAACGGGAGTGGGGCTTCAGGTTATGAGAACGTTCCGTGGCGCGTATCCGCCGACCTGAGCGAGGTCTCGGTAATCCATGTGCTGGCTACCCTGCCCGCGTACCATGGGCGAGGATGCGCTCGCGCTTTGCTGAACGGCGGTATAGCCGCCGCGCGGGCGCACGGGAAGAAGGCCCTGCGCTTGGATACGTTTGCGGATAACGAACGATCTCATCGGCTGTACGAATCATGCGGGTTTCAGAAAGTGGGAATCCACGACCTTTTCTATGACGACTTGGGTACGGTAGGGTTCGTTCTGTGCGAACTTGCGCTGTAGTGCGCTCGATTGGGCTCTGCTACCTCCAATTGCGCGTTGTTGCTGCGGGGCCGGCTTTGCGGGAGAATGGTCTGCGTGTATACCATGAAAGCGTGGGAGGACATCTCTCGGCTAGGCTCGCAGCCTGATTGCGGAAGGCAACGGAGATGAAAAAACTCGGTTCGATCATTTTTACTTTCGTTTTTGCGTGCGTATTGACGGCAATAGGTGCAGGGTTTTCGTTTGCGGACGAAACACCCGATCGTGCTCCTTTGCGCGTGCTGTTTCCTCAGGTTGAAGGATTCTCCATGACGGACGAGGACGGCTCTCATCGCGGGCTGGTTGTTGACTATCTGAATGAAATCGCGAAGTACACCGGCTGGGAATACGAGTACGTGACCGTTTCGGACGATTTCGCATTAAGCAACTTTACGTCGGGCGAGTACGATCTTTTAGGCGGCACGTACTACGTTGCCGAGGCTGCATCGCGGATAGCCTATCCTGAATACAGCTGCGGCCCTTCGAAGTCGGTGCTGTTCTCGCGATGGGACGATGGAAGTATTCGCGGATACGATTATACCGATTTGAACGGTAAAACGATTGCCGTGTCGGCTCGAGCTGCAGAAAATGTGCGGCGGTTGGAAGGTTTTCTAGCTACGGAGAATATCGATTGCACGATCAAAAAGTACACGAGCGATCAGTTCGTCGACGGGTCTCTGAAGCACCTGCTTGATAGCGGACAGGTTGACTTGTTGTTGGGAAACGCCGTTGACAATACGGGTGCTTATCGCCCTGTTGTAATTCTTGATGGGCAGCCTCATTATTTGGTGACGACTGTCGGAAACCAAGACGTGCTAGATGGCCTGAATTGGGCCTTGGAGCATATCATGGAGGCGAATCCTAACTTTGCGGAAGAGGCGTACGCTAGAAACTTTCCCGATGCAGATATCAATATGTATCGCATTAATCATCAAGAGCGGCTGTACGTGGAGAAAAAGAAATCGATAACAGTGGCGCTTCCTTGCGACTATAGCCCCTTGAGTGCCGGCGGCAACTCGGAGGAAGGCCGGGCTGATGGCGTGGTCTATCGATTCCTCGATAGAATTGAGGCGTTTTCCGGCTTAAACGTTGACTGCCTGTACGTCGAGTCGCACGGTGCTGCTCTTGATGCGCTGCGCGGCGGCCAAGCAGATATGCTGGGCTTTTTCTTGGGAGACGAAGACGATGCGGCGCAAGCCGGCCTGGCTCTGTCCTCTTCGTATGCGACATTCAGCAATCTGGTTGCTCGCAACAAGCTTGTTGCATATCCTTCTGAGGATTTGCGTTATGTTGCGCTTGAGGGTACGCAAATTCCCGATGACGTGCCGACGGGGGATGTGCGCTACGTCAAGAGCGAGCGCGAAGCGCTTAATATGGTGGACAAGGGTCAGGTTGACGTTGTATTCGGCTTGTCCGTTCAAATTGAGGGAGCAATGCAGCAGGGGGCGTACTCCAACGTCGTTCCGGTCTCTTTAACGGGCAGCGCGACCGATATCTGCTTCGCACTGCCGCGTCCGGCAGATCCCGATCTTCTGACTATCGTGAACAAGAGCCTTAACAGCATGTCCGTCAACGCAAAGGCGGCGGCGGTTGAGGAGAATCGAATAACTGCGGGGTACGGTACCCTTACGCTGGTTGACTACTTGAGCGCAAATCCAATGCTGGTTGCCGGCCTGGCTGCTGTGACGGTGCTTCTGATTCTGGCTATTGCCGTTGGCGTAACGCGATCGAGGGTGCGTGCGGCCGATATGCGCGTTGAGGCCGAGCGGGTGGCTGCGGAGGGCCGTGCAAAAAGCGAGTTTCTTTCTCGAATGAGCCACGAGATACGAACTCCTATGAATGCCGTTGTGGGCATCACCGATGTTCTGGATATGCAGAAAGACGATCCGGAAGCCTTGCGCAAGAACATAGCGCGACTTCGAGCGTCGTCGGACTATTTGCTGAGTTTGCTCAACGACGTTCTTGATACCAGTCGTGTGGAAAACGGCATGATGGATATTGCCTACGAGCCCTTTTCATTGACGGAAAACGTTGCCGAACTTCAGGATATGATGCAAGCGCAAGCCGATGCCCGGATCATCGATTTGCAGGTGGTAACGAAGGTTTCTCATGAAGGCGTCGTGGGCGATTCTCTGAGATTGAAGCAGGTGCTTTCGAACCTGTTGTCGAATGCCATCAAGTTCACGCCCGAGGGCGGTGTCGTGAGGCTTGTTGTTGAGGAGACGGGTTTCGACGGGGAGCGGGCGACGTTCTTTTTCGGCGTTGCTGACAGCGGCGTGGGCATTCCCCCTGAAGATCAGAGGCGCATATTCAACGCTTTCGCCCAAGTGGGCTCAGCTGCTTCGAAGAGCCAAGGGACTGGTCTCGGTCTGCCGCTTTGCCAGAGCTTAGTGCGTCTTATGGGCGGTGAACTGCAGGTTCGCAGCGAACTTGGTTCAGGAAGCGAGTTCAGCTTCTCCCTTGTCTTTGCAATGGGAACTCCTGAACCCAGGCGGGATCGTTCGGTGGATCGGGAGCTATTCAAAGGGTTCCATATTCTGCTTGTGGAGGATGGGTCGGTAAACGCAGCTATCACGACGAATGTGCTGGAGTTGCATGGTGCTCGGGTGACCTGGGCGATTGACGGCCGGCAGGCGGTAGACCTGTTTGCTGCAAGTCGGCTCGGCGAGTTCGATGCCGTGCTCATGGATATGAGGATGCCCGTTATGGACGGCGTGGAAGCCACGCGTGCCATTCGGCTTCTGCCTCGGTCCGATGCGCGTGAAATCCCCATTGTTGCGATGACGGCAAATGCGTTCAAAGAGAGCGAGGACGCGGCGCGTGACGCGGGGATGAACGAGTTCGTTACCAAGCCTTTGGATATCGACGAGGTGTTCGACGTGCTGGGTCGTTTGCTGAAAAGATAGCTTTCGGCAGGAGCGCGGCTGGGTGCAAGCGCAGGCTTGCTTGCGCGATTCTGCGGCCGCGCTAAGAGAGCGCGTTGATGTTCGCTCGCGCCGTCCGGTAGCTTTCAAGCGCCGCCAGGGCCAGATCGTCGACATTGTGCAGATGATTCGCCCGTATTGCTTGTACCAGGGCATCGCATCGCGCGCTGAGGGATGCGAGCCCCAAGTTCGCAGCCGTTCCTTTCACGGCGTGAGCGATGCTTTCCGCAGCTTCGTAGTCTTTCGCGCGCATCGCTTCGGGAAGCTTCTCAAGGGTGTCCTCCCGAACGAACACCTCAAGCATGGACATGAGCAGGTTCGCATTGCCGCAAAACCGCTTGAGGGTGGTTTCGACGTCGATGCCCAGTGTTTCGAGTTGTTGAAGCCGATTATCCATAAAGTGCCTCAGGCTTTCTGCTTCAGGGCGTTTTTCGCGGTTTCGCGCACTGCGAGTGCCAAGAATTCATTTTTCGGTATGGGTTGCGCGTACAGGTATCCTTGCACGAGGTCGCATCCGACGCTTTCGAGCAGCGATGCCTGGTCGCGGGTTTCCACGCCTTCCGCGATAACCGGGAGGCCGAGGGATTTTGCCATGGGAACTATAGCTCGCAAGATGCTTTCTTCGCGGGCGCGGTTCCTGCTTTCCCCGCCGAGGAAGCGCATATCGAGCTTGATCATGTCGATAGGAACGTCGCGGAGCATGCTCAACGACGAATACCCCGTTCCGAAATCGTCCATGAGCACGGTGAATCCGAATCGCTGCAGTTTTCCCATTGCCTGCAGCAATTGCGGAAGGTTGTCGGCGTACGCGCTTTCGGTGATTTCCAGTCGCAATCGCGAGGGCGGAAGTTTATACCGTTTTACCAGGTCGACAAGATTGTCGCAGAGGTGCGGGTCGTAGAATTCCAGACGCGATATGTTGACCGACAGGGGGACCGGGGCAATCCCGCTGCTTTCCATGGAAGCGAGAAAGCAGCAGACTTCTTCTCGGATGTGGCTATCGAGGCGGACGATGAAGCCGCTGTTCTCGAAAAAGGGAAGAAACTGTCCCGGCGGGATAAGACCTTTGTCGGGATGGCGCCAGCGGACGAGGGCCTCGCCGCCGACAAGAGCGCCCGAGGCAAGGTTGAAAATGGGCTGGATGAACGGTTCGAACTCCCTCTTTTCGAGCGCACGTTCCCCTTCGGCTTTCATTGTGTGCTTTGCGATGAGCGACTGGTGCATGTTGGAGTCGTACAGGGCGAATCGGGTGTTGTAATTTCCTTTGATGGAACGCAGCGCAAGCGTCGCGCGGTCGCACATGATGTCGACCGGCATCGTGCGGTCCGTTATTTCGTACATGCCGAAGTAAAGCACGATCTCATGTTCCGCCTCCGCGTTGGCGAGGGCAAGTTCCAGCTGCGTTGCCAGATTGTCGCTCAGGGCCATATCTTTGGGCAGGCATAGCGCGAAATGATCCGCCTCCATGCGTCCGTATACGCCGCGATCTCGTATGGTCTTGTCGAGACATTGCGCGATGACCTTCAGAACCTCGTCGCCTCGGGTGCTGCCGTGCAGCTCGTTGAATATCTTGAAACGTTCGATATCGAATTGCACGATGGCGAACGCTTCATGGGGACGGGACTTGAGCAGTTCGGCGGTTTTGCGGCAGAACGCAGCACGGTTGTACAAGCCCGTGAGGCCGTCGTGTTCTGCCGCGTAAAGGAGCTCTTGCGCGCGATGGGCGGCAAGGAGCTCGGTTTCGCGCAGCGCTGCTTGCAGCTGCTCCCGTTCAAGCACGTGCTTCGTGACGATGTTGTCGACGCGTCGGCGGGCGACGGTCGTGTTGAAGGGCTTCGCTATGAAGTCATCTGCGCCGCGCAAAAGCGCCGGCTCCTCGTGAGCCGATTCGCCGGTTTCCACGATGATGGGTATATCTGAAAGCGACGGGTCGGCCTTCATCGCGTCGATGAGCGCAAATCCGTTCATGCCTTTCATGTCTATGTCGAGTACGACGACGTCGACCTTGCGTTCGGCCATGGCGGCGAGAGCTTCCTGCCCACTGGTTGCTTCCAGGATGGAGTACGATTCGGCGAACATATTGGCCAAAAGCGTGCGATCGATTCTGGAGTCGTCGACAATGAGCATGGAGCAGAGGGCGTCCATGTAGCGTGCTCCTTTCCAATGCGCGGCGCCGCTTGCGATTGCGTTGCGCGGCGCGCAAAACGCAAGCATATTGTATTGCTCGGCGGCGGCGCTTGCAATGACGTATGGTTGCGGGGAGACTCCGGCTTTTGGCTGCGGGGAGGGGCGGCCGAGCTTGGCATGTGGACGCGAATTGGCACCTACGACGCTGCGGAGGGGTTTCGAGGGCTTGCTTGCGCGTGGCCCACGGACAAAATGCCTGGTCGTAATTCAAGATGCAGCCAACATGGGGGTTCGGGCGCGCCGAAAATTGTCACAGGTGCCGATTCGCGCCCAAACCTACGGCTTCGGCCGTAATTCCGAGGTTCGAAAACTTCTTGAAACATTTCGCCGTTAATTTGAATAAGGCAAGATGAAGGCGCGTTTTCCCCTGCGGCCGTGCTATCGTATGCGGATGACTCAACGGGGGTGTGGCGGATTGCGCGCAGGGGAAGGGCCACGCCTTGAATGCGACAAGTTAGGAGCGCACGCCGATGGCGATGATTTCGGATATCTATGGCTCGATGGTGTTCAACGAGCATACGATGCAGGAGCGATTGCCTTCCGCAACGTACAAGAGCCTGCTCAAGACCATCAAAGAGGGCAAGCCGCTCGAAATCGAGGTTGCGAACGTCGTGGCTCATGCCATGAAGGAATGGGCTATGGAGAAGGGCGCTACGCACTTCACGCATTGGTTCCAGCCTCTTTCGGGCATTACGTCGGAGAAGCACGACAGCTTCCTCGACCCGTGCAGCGACGGGCGCGCCATCATGAGCTTTTCTGGAAAAGAGCTGATCCAAGGCGAGCCGGATGCCTCGAGCTTCCCTTCCGGCGGTTTGCGCGCCACGTTCGAAGCGCGCGGCTACACGGCCTGGGATCCCACGTCCTACGCCTTCATCAAGGACGAGGTTCTATGCATTCCCACGGCGTTTTGCAGCTACACGGGCGAGGCGCTTGACAAGAAAACCCCGCTGCTGCGTTCGATGAGCGCCATCGACGAGCAGGCGAATCGCGTGCTGGCCCTGTTCGGCGAGCCGCACGAGCGCGTGGTGCCCACCGTGGGTTCCGAGCAGGAGTACTTCCTTATTTCCGAGAAAGACTACGCGAAGCGCCAGGACCTCATCATGTGCGGGCGCACGCTGTTCGGCTATGCGCCGCTGAAGGGGCAGGAGCTGGAAGAGCATTACTTCGGCGCCATTCGCCCTTCGGTCAACGAGTTCATGAAAGAGCTCGACAACGAGCTGTGGGCTTTGGGCGTGTCGGCGCGCACGAAGCACAACGAGGTGGCCCCCGCTCAGCATGAACTGGCTCCCATCTTCACCAACGCGAACCGGGCGATCGACGAAAACCTGCTGACCATGGAGAAGATGCGCCTTCTGGCCAGCCACTACGGTCTTGTATGCCTGCAGCACGAGAAGCCGTTCGCGGGCATCAACGGGTCGGGCAAGCACAACAACTGGTCGCTTTCCAAGGGCAAGACGAACCTGCTCGAGCCCGGGGAAAGCCCCATGGACAACCTGCGCTTCCTGGTGTTTTTGACGGGCGTCATCCAGGCGGTCGACGATTACCAGGAATTGCTGCGCATGTCGGTGGCGTCGGCGGGCAACGATCATCGCCTGGGGGCGGACGAGGCTCCCCCGGCCATCATCTCCATTTTCTTGGGCGACGAGCTGGACGCCATCGTGGATGCGCTCGTTGACGGGCATGAGTACACGAATGCGGAAAAAGTGGCCATGGATCTGGGCGTTGCCGTACTGCCGAACTTCCTCAAGGACAACACCGACCGCAACCGCACCAGCCCCTTCGCGTTTACGGGCAACAAGTTCGAGTTCCGCATGCCCGGCTCTGCGGTGAACCTGTCCGATTGCAACATGATCCTCAACACGGCCATGGCGAAAAGCCTCAAGGAATTCGCCGACGCCATGGAGGGCAAGTCGGGCGAAGAGTTCGAGGCGGCGGCCATCGCGTACGTGAAGAAGACGCTCGCGAAGCACCAGCGCATTATCTTCAACGGAAACGGGTACTCCGAGGAATGGCAGGTCGAGGCCGAGCGTCGCGGGCTGGCGAACTACAAGACCACCGTCGACGCGCTTCCGTGCTTCGTCGATCCGAAGAGCATCGCGTTGTTCGAAGAGTTCGGCGTGCTGTCGGAGATTGAGGTTCGTAGCCGCTACGAGGTGAAGCTGGAGAAGTACACCAAGCTGCTGAACATTGAGGTGCGTACGATGAAGCGCATGGTGCGCCGCGCATTCTTGCCAGCTATCAACGCGTATGCGGCCGAGATTGCCGACAGCATCACGGCGTTCAAAACGGCGGCTCCTGGCGCCGAGACCAGCCAGCAGGAAACGTTGCTGCATAAGTTGCTGGGCGGCATCAAGGAGATCGACACGCATCTGCAGAAGCTTGACTCGATGCATCACGCTGCACAGAAGATGGAGAACGAGCAGGAAAAGGCGAACGTGTACGCCCACGAGATCGTTCCCGTCATGGAAGCTTTGCGCGCGGCTGTGGACAGCATGGAGATACTGGTGGATCGCGATATGTGGCCAGTTCCCACGTACAACGACATTCTGTTCTACGTGTAAGGAAACGAGCAGCGCCCCGATTCGCAAAACGAATCGGGGCGCTTTTTTGTCCTGCGACTTTCGGGGGCTGGCGCTCTGCATCGGCTTAGGCTTGCTGCGCGTCCTTCGCCGCTTCGCGCGCATCTTCCAGCTCTTGCGTGCCTTGGTTCAGCAGCACCACGCCGCCGACGACCAGCGCAATGCCCACGCACGTGATTACGTTGAAGGGATCGCCCCAGGCGATAATGCCGATGGCGGCCGTCAGTACGGTGCCCACGCCGCCCCAGATGCCGTACACGAGGCCGAGCGGCAGGTGCTTCAACGTGAACGTGAGCAGCGTGAACGACACGAGATAGCCCGCAAGGGTCAGCGCGGTGAACAGCGGTGCGGAAAACCCTTCCGACAGCTTCATCATGGTAGTGCCGAACACTTCGAGGATAATGGACACGCTGAGCAGCGCATAGGGATGTACACGGTCCATGATTACACTTCCATCTTCAAAACGACCACGCCGGCGATGATGGCTATAAGGCCCACGATCTTCTTCGCATTGAGGCCCTCATGCCAGAATACGGTGCCCACCACGGCAGTGAGCGCAATGCCGAGGCCGGTCCATACTGCGTAGGCGAAACCGAGCGGTAGCTGCTCGAGTGTTTGCGCGATCAGGTAAAACGCAACGATGTATCCAATGACGATGCCAATAATGGGCGCTTTTCGCGTGAAGCCGTTCGAGAGCTTCATCATGGAGTCGGCAAACACCTCGAAGATGACGGCGATGCCGAGCAGCACGTAGGGCGACATGATTCCTCCTATTCGCTTGGCTCCGATTGGCCAAGTTCTGATATCCTAAAGTATCCCCTAAGGGGAGAGTCAATTGCTTTATATGCAGAATGCAGAGGAGCGCCATGAGAAACGACCTGCTGTCTATCGGCGAAGTGGCCCACCTCAAGGGCGTGGGCGTGAAGGCGCTGCGCTATTACGAGCGCATTGGCGTTTTGCGCCCCGCGTACGTGAACCCCGATACCGGCTATCGCTACTATGCGCTGCGCCAGATGAACGAACTGGACGTGATCGTGTCGTGCGTGCAGCTGGGCGTGCCGCTGAAAGAGCTGGCCGACTACGTGTCCGACTGCGGCGCGATGGATATATCGTCCCTGTTGGAGCGCGCGTACATGTTGGCAAAGGAAAAGCTGCGCGACACGCAGGCCATTCTGCTGGAATTGGACGGGTATCGTCGCGAGATTGCCGTGCAGCATGCGTTGCGCACCTCGCCGGCCCCGTACGAGCGCGTGCTGGGAAAGCGCACGTTTTTGGTGATGCCCTGGGGCCACGCTGCGTTCGATGCGAAGCGCTATACGAGGGCTATGTCCGAGCTGTACGGCGAAACGAAGCGCGCATCCATGGCGCCGTTGTTCTTGCAGGGCATGATTTGCCTTCCGGGCGATGGCGGGAAGGAGGGGGCCGAGGCGCCGGAGCCGTCCTGGTACGTTGCGCTTGAGGTGCAGGCACTGCCGGGAGAAGAGCTGGCCGCGCCGCCGCAGGAGCGCGGCATGCGCCTGCTTGCGCTGCCGGGCGGCACGTTTTGCGGCCGGCGGGTCGAGCGCGAAACGTTCGAATTGTGCTATCGCGAGGTTTTCAAGGAGGCGCGAACTGCATCCGGTATCGACACTCTGCTGGCGTTCGAGATTTGGGATGCCGAGTTGAGGACCGACCGCACTATCGTCGAGGTTTTGAGAGGCTAGTTCCTATCGGTTGCCAGCGGCCGGTTCCGTTCTGCCTCCGGTTTCAGGGGGGTGTTCCTATGAATCCGTCAAGTAGGTATTTG
>ERZ836760.2584-NODE-2584-length-13853-cov-3.756052_pt1 | contig 13853 bp, 10 predicted proteins | sample MGYA00519941_ERZ836760 | MGnify/ENA primary metagenome ERZ836760 (study PRJEB31850, sample SAMEA3708807) | human gut metagenome | biome: human gut; feature: human-associated habitat; material: faeces | place: China | collected 2014 ... | reverse complement strand
GAGCGAAAACAGGAGGGTCAGGCCGAGGTAGGAGCCCAGCGTGAAGAGATCCCCGTGGGCGAAGTTGATAAGCCGCAATACGCCGTAGACCATAGTATAGCCAAGCGCGATGAGGGCGTAGATGCCCCCGACGGCGAGCCCGTTGGTCAATTGATGAAAAAATTCTTCCATACTGCTGACACCCCCTGAGCTAGAGGTGGCGGAGGGCGCGCGTCCCCCTAGGAGAGAGGGGACGGAGGGGCCTCCGGAAAGGCGACAATGCCCGTGCGGTGGGAAGAAGGCCCGGAAGCTCCGGGCCTTCGGAAGGATGCCTTACTTGGGCTGGAGGATGAATTCGCCCTTGGCGTTCACTTCATAGAGGCGGTAGAGGTCGCCCACGCGGTCGCCCTTTTCGTCAAAGGATATCTGGCCGGTGAAGCAGTCGAGGTTCTTCAGATCGTTGTGGAGGTAGCCCGCAATGGCGGCGGGGTCGGGGCCCTTGGCCTTGATCGCGGCGATGAGCACGTTGTAGGCGTCCCCGGCGAGCACGGACCAGATGGAGCTGGGCAGGCTGTGGTACTTCGCCTCGTACGCCTTGAGGAACGCCTTGGCCATCGGGGTGTCGATGTCCGCGGGCATGATCGGGGAAATGAACCGGTACCCGGCGGCCGCGTCCCCGGCGATCTTCACGAGATCCGTGTTGTTGGTGGCGTCGCCGCCGATGATGGGCACGGCCCACTTCATCTCCTGCATCTGGCGCAGCAGCAGGCCCGCTTCGGGGTAGTAGCCCGTGAACAGGATGGCATCCGGCTTGACGCCCTTTATCTTGGTCAGGATGGCGGAATAGTCCCGCTCGCCCGGTACCAGCGCGTCAAAAAAGACGATGTCCGCACTCTTCTTGTCCAAGATGCGCTGCTTGGCCTCGTCCGCGAGCCCCTTGGCGTAGGCGGAATTGTCGTGCAGGATGGCGACCTTTTTGAAGCCGAACTTCGCCAGCGTGCTCTGGGCCACGCGGCCCTGCTCGTCGTCGCGCGGGCAGGTGCGGAAGAAGCGCTTCATTCCCTTGGCGGTGAGCCGGATGGATGTGGAGCCGGTACCGATCTGCACGATCCCCGCTTCGTCGTAAATGTCCTGCGAGGCCTCGGTCACGGCCGAGCCGTACGTCCCGATGGCGGCACACACGTCGGCGGCGACCAGCCTGCTGGCGGCGGTTGCGGCGGAGCGCGGCGTGGAGCCGTCGTCCTCTATGACAAGCTGTACCTTGTTCCCGTTGATGCCTCCGGCCTTGTTCAGCTCTTCCGTCATGAGTTCGCAGATTTTCTGCATGTCCTGCCCTTCGCTGGCGAAGGCCCCGGTAATCGGCGCCATGAGGCCGATTTTGATGGGGGCGGCAAAGGCGAATGAACTGCACAACATCGCGGTAGCCACTGCGGCGACTATACCCATTCGTTTCTTCATGCTGTCCTCCTTGGAGGAAATGTAAAGATGAGCAATGCGGAATACGCGGCCGAGGAACGACCTCCCTTATACAGGTGTTGGAGGGTGAAAAATACGTAAAATCAGGTGAGTGGCACGTCGGATGGTACCAAGTCCGACGAGGATGCTGCCGTGCGGATGCACCGCAGTGGAGAAGGGGATATCCCGAAAGGGAAGATACGTCCCGTAAGATTCCTTGAATGGCCTATGCCAGACAGAGGAATCCTCTCTATGGTAACCTAGTACAATCGAATATCCTGTGCAATAAAAAGAAAAAAATCACATTATGATGAGCATATCGCATCATTTTTACGTTTTACAAAGACGCATTAAAGGATTTTTTTGCCTCTTGTAAACACGGTGCAGTCCGTAATGAACATCCGTTTTCTGATACGGTGCAGGCCCATGCGGAAAAATGGCCTGTAGTGAATTGGCATTGGCAGGACGCTATAACCGCGTACAGGCAGAGACCGAGGTGCGATGGCCTCTGACCAAGAAAAAACGGAAAACCACACGGTGGGCTAAGGCTTTTGGGCTTGGGGCGGGCTTGTGCATCAGGAAAATAAAACCAGGGGAGAACGATGCGGGGGATAGCCTATGCGGCTCATGCATATACTCACCATTATGAACAGAATATATTGCGGAGCGTGGATAGTTTTATCATCCCTGTTAGGGGTAGGAACGGGAAATGAGAACAAAAAATTGGGTAAGGATTAAGGATTGGAATACAGATAATATATTGATGACTTTCAGTAATGATTACACAAAAATATATTTGATATTTATCAATATATACAGCCATCATAATATGTAATTACAATATGTCTTATTTAAGACAGTAAGTATATAAACTGTTATGCGAACCATCACAACTGATAGGCAATGAAAGGCTATAAATAATTTCACGAGATAATATATCCATAAGGATTTCTAACTGTTTTTAATATACAAATCATGCATACAGATAAAAGGCCGTTTTTGTATCACCTGCACTTTCTTGCATTGACTGTTCCCTCATAACCACTGAATGGTACTCCCCAAAAACAACAGGCCCCACACGAACTCTTCATGCGGGGCTTGCTGTTTCTACGAGGAATCGGGAGTCAAAGTATACCGGAGAGGCCCACTATCAGGTGGGCGGACTTTCCCGTTTTCGAAAGGATTACCGTTGCCCTCGGGATTTGCGCGGTGCCTTGCTTTTCTTTGCTTTCGTGGGGACGGAACTATCCGGCTGCGGCCTGACGGGGATAACGCCGGGTATAGCGGAAGCTGCGGGGGAAACCGGCGCGTTTGCCCCGAACTCCGCAATGAAAATCTGCCAGACGGTCACGAACAGCACGGCGAGCGTGGGGCCTGTGACGAAGCCGTCCATGCCGAAAAAGACGAATCCCCCCAGCGTGGACAGCAGCACGAGGAAGTCCGGCAGCTTGGTGTCCCGGCCGACGAGCAGCGGGCGGAGGATGTTGTCGGCGAGGCCGATCACGGTGGAACCGTACGCCAGCAGGATGCCGCCGTCCCAGTAGTCGCCCGTGAGCAAAAGGTAAACCGCCACAGGCCCCCAGACGAGCGCCGCGCCCACAACCGGGATCAGCGCCAGCGCGGTCATGACCACACCCCACAGGAGCGCCGCGTGGATGTCGAGGAGCCAGAAGATGACCCCGCCGAGCGCGCCCTGCGCGGCGGCGACGAGGAGACTGCCTTTCACCGTTGCCCGCGTGACTTCGGCGAACTTGCGGAAGAGCAGCTTTTCGCGGTGATCCCCGAAGGGCAGGGCCTTGATGAGGAGTTCCTGTATCTTGGTGCCGTCCATGAGCAGGAAGAAGGCGATGTAGAGGACGAGCGCCAAGTTGGTCAGGAATCCCAGCGTGTTCTCGCCTAGGGTGACGGTGTTCCTGGCGAGAAAGCTGCTGGCGGAAAGAGCCGCCTTGGTCAGAAGGCTTTTAATGCGCTCAAGGTCGTACCCGGCGTAGTGGAGCCAGTCCTGGAGGAACGGATAGGAATCCTTGATCCGGTCGATGTAGCCGACGAAGGAATTCTGATCGGAGTGCAGCCTTTGATAAAGGAGGGTTGCCTCAACAACACAGTTATAGAGGATGTACGAGAGGGGTATGATGATCAGGACGAGGCAGAGCAGGATGGTTATGAATGCCGATAAGATACGTCCCATTCTCCATTTTTCGGCAATGGTTCTGTAGACGGGATGGAATAGGATGCCGATCGTCGCCGCCCAGAAGATGACGTCGAAGAAGGGCAGCATCATCCAGAGAAAAAGGGCCGTGACGCCGATAAGCAAGGCCAGAAAGGCACAGTCTTCCGTTTTCCGATTGGCTGTCAGCATGGTCTCACAAGGGTTGGGGGGTGGTAGAGGGGGGGCGGCTGGAAAAACCGCCCGTACGGAGAGAAACCCAAACCATTTTTCTCTATTGCTGGCAACAGGTCAATCCATGAAACGGCAACACACGTCGCAGGATTGTGCCGTATAACGTGCCCCGTTCGGCAACAATGAAAAAGGCTATGTGCTGAGTATGGGCCATTTTCGCAATGTGACAATTGTTGTGATGCAAAAGTCATGCACTTGTTGGGTTGTTATCGCCATGTTGGACTGAAGGCTCTCGTCGTCCTTCCCGCATCCATCACATAAGAAGCCCACCGATAGAGAGAAGGGCAAGTGCACACTGGATGTGGGGATGGCTGCGCCCTTGTCCAAACCGATCGTGATGCATGAGGGTACCCGTCCATCCCTTTCGAGCGGCGTTCAGTCCTCGATGATTTCTTCGGCGTGGGCGAGCAGGTGGAGCGGGTTGCATATCGTGATTTGGCGGTGGGCGATGGCTATCAGGCCCGCTTTGTGCAACTTCTGGAGCAGGTCGCTGACCGTGGGCTGCGTTGAGCCGGTCATGGAGGCGAGCTGTTCCTGGGAGATGCGGACCGGGAGTGCGACGGGCTTGGCCCATGCCTCGGCATCGGGCAGCAGGTCGTACACAAGCGAGATCAGCAGTTTGATGAGGCGGCTCATGACGCTCCCCGTGGCGAGATTGCTGAGCCTGTCGCCAAGATAGCGGACCCGGCTGCCCAGCATGGTGATCACACGGCGGGCCAGCACGTAGTCTTCTGCGAGCAGGGAATCGAATTCCACGCTCGGCATCGCGTAGAGTTCCGTGGGCATCAGCGTTTGCGCGTTGGCCCGGCGGGGGAAGGCGTTCAATACTTCCGAGAGGCCGAACAGTTCTCCGGGGCGGCGTAAAAAGAAGATGGATTCCTTGCCCGAATCTGTAATGCTGAAAATACGGACAAGCCCGGAAGCGACATAAAAACAGGAGTCGCCTGTGTCTCCTTCAAAGAAGACGATATCGTTTTTGGGAAGTGTCTTGAGGATGGCGCGCTGTAAGAAGCGCTGCCGCTGTTCTTCCAACCCGGCAAAAAAATCCCGATCCTGCAAATACCACAGATTTTCCATTACACCCCCAAAACAACGCGGCCCCTCCGCGTATGACGGACGGGCCGCGTTGACGAGAGCGCGTCCTGGCTAGCGGAGCCGGTTGACGTATTTGTATACGGACTCCCGACCGTGAATATCCCGGCACTTCCAAGTGATGCAGTCTTTCCCCATGATCGGCCGCAGTGTGGCCTTGTAGTAGCCTAACTGATAGGGAATCCGGGTTTCCAGAGCCCCGCAGGGGCAGGCCTTGACGCAGGACATGCAGTCCCAGCACTCATTCGTCGCGCGGCAGTAAGCCTTGCCGTTTTCAGGGGAAACCGCCATGAGATCGCCGGGGCAGGCCCGCTCGCAGCAGGATTCCGCGCTCCCGGCGCATCCGGTGCATTTCCGTGTATCAACTTTAGGTGGCATGGTAAACCTCTGCTTCGTTTTTCTCAGTAACATCAAGCGGTATGGCGATCGCCGGGGATGATCTGTTCATACGGGCGGGTAAACGTGGACACTTCGCCCGTCGCCGGGTCCCTGCGGCTTTCGATGAAGCAGTCGAAGTGCGCGTCGTCGCGCTCGGGGTAGTCGGAGCGCGTCTGCCAGCCAGCCCAACGGGTTTCCTTGCGGGCCTTGAGGTGGTGCACCACGGCTTCGGCCACGTCCACACGATCGATGGTTTCCATCGCCTGCATCAGTTCGTGGCTGTCCGTGGCGCGGAGATAGCGGAACTGCGATTGCAGTACCGCGATATGGCGCAGGGCTTAGTTGAGGCGTTCCTCGTTGGTGCGGTAAAACTGGCTGATGCCGCCCGCGTACTCATCCATCAGGCGTTGCAGGCGTTCCTTCATTTCGACGGGGCGGATGCCCTCCTCGTCACGGGAAAGCAGCGGGGCGTATACTCGTTCCATTTCCCCCTTAACCTGCGCCTCATCAAGGGGCGGTAGATCCAGACCCTCCATGTAGGCCACGGCCCCACGCGCGGCGAGCTTGCCCTCGGCGCAGCAGCCCCCGACGAATTTGTTGGGATTGCCGCCAGCCGTCTCCCCGGCGGCGAACAGGCCGGGCACGGTCGTCATGCGTCGCATGTCCACCCAGAACCCGCCGCCGGTGTGCCCGCCGAGGATGTAGGGATCGGAGCCATAAATCTCGATGGGCTCCTTGGTGACGTCCTGCCCCCGGCTGGCGAGGAACAGCACGAAGGAAGGCCGCTCGTTGAGGTAGTCCTCCATCATGGCCTTGCTGGTTTCCGGGGTCAGGTGCGTGGTGTCGCAGTAGCACGGCCCGCGCCCGGCAAGCCACTCCTCCATGGGCGCGTTGGCCCGGATGTAGCGCGGCGCGGCGTCGCCGCCGAGCGCGGCATAGCGGCTCATGACCCGTTCGCCTTTGGCGTTGACGATCGGCGCGCCGTAGCCCACGGAGATGGTATCGACCGGCCCGCAGAAATCCTTCGTCCGGGTGGCGACCCAGCGCTGTTCTAGGCTCGTCAGCTCCGCGCCCTGCCGGAAGCCCATGGCGTACCCGGATCCCACGCAGTAGGGGCACATCCATATCTGGGCGCCGCTGTCCGTGGAATCCGCCGTATAGGACTTGTACAGCGTGCCCGCGCCGCCTGTGGCCATGACCGTGGCCTTCGCCCGGAACACGTAGAATTTCCCGTCGCGGACGCCGAGGCCCATCGCCCCGACGCAGCGGCCCTTGTGCATGAGCAGCCCGGTGCCCGCGACGCGGTTGTACACGTCGGCCCCGCTCTCGAGAGCCTTTTCCGCCATGATTGGCTTGAGCTGCTCGCCGTGGATGGAAATGTCCCATTTGCCGCGGTAGCGCACGTTCCCGTCCCCGTCCCGCAGGATGGGCAGGCCCCAGCGTTCGAGGTCTTCCACGGACTCGTTCAGCTCCTCGGCATTGGAAAGGGCGAGATCCTCGCGGAGCGGCCCGCCGCCCACCTGCGCGCGGCTCCACCGGACCAGATCTTCAGGCGTCTTCCCTTTGGGGATGTACGTGTTGATGGCGTCCATGCCTGCGGAACAGGCGCCGGAACGCATGATCTCCGCCTTTTCCATGATCACGACCTTGAGCGAGGGATCAAGCTTCGCCGCTTCCGTCGCCACGAAACACCCGGCGTTGCCGCCGCCGATGATCAGGAGATCGCATGTGACGACCTGCATTTCGATGTCTGACAACTGTTTCGGATGGAAAGGGTGCATCCGGCTGGCTGCAATATTGGCCATAGTGGTTCTCCTGAAGACGATCTCTGAATGTGGTATCCATCTAGAAGATAAGATACTGGCATACCGTCCTCTGTTCTATCAGTCAGGGAATAGTTTTTCGGGCGGCGCTACTTTTTCATGTCCGCAGCCAGCACCGACTTTACGATGATGAAAAAGGTCATGAGCATCAGGACGACCGCCACCGGCCGCGTCAGGAACATGTATGGATCCTGTTCCGAGGCGATGATTACCTGCTGGAGCGAGGTTTCCCAGATCGGGGCGAGGATGAAGCCGATGATCAGGCAGATGAAGGAATAGTCGAACTTGCGCATGAAATAGGCCAGCAGCGAGAAACAGAGCATCAGCGTCACGTCGAAGACGGCGTATTGGGCGAGATAGGCCCCCATCACGCATGTGAAGATAATGATCGGGTATAGGATGACCGAGGGAATCTGCACCACCTTGCAGAACAGGCGCAGGCCGAGCCGCCCCACACCGAGCAGGAACAGGTTGGCGATGATCAGGCTCCCGTAGATGGCGTAGATGAACTGGGCGTTCTGCTCAAACATGAGCGGGCCGGGGATCATGCCGTGGACGACGAACGCGCCGATGAGCAGCGCCGCCGCCATGTTGCCGGGGATGCCGAGGGTGAAGAGCGGGATGAGGCTGGACGCGACCACCGCACTGTTGGCGGATTCGGAAGCAGCGATGCCCTCAAGCCTGCCCTTGCCGAAGGTTTCGGGCTCCTTTGAGTGCTTCACGGCCTGATCGTAGGCGAAAAAGGAGGCGACCGGCGCGCCGAGCCCCGGCAGCGCGCCCACGACGGTCCCGGCGATGGAAGACCGGATGAGCGTCTTGAGGCACTCCACGTATTCCTTCAGCGTGATGAAGCGATCCTCGGGCTTGGAGGAAAAGGTGATCACCTCGCGGGCTTCCTTGCGGCCGAGCTGCTGCTCAAGCTGGATGATGATTTCCGAAAAGGCCAGCATCCCGATGCCCACGGGGATCAGGGAGATACCCCTCTCAAGCGGGACGATGTCGAAGGTCAGGCGGGGCAGAGCCGAGACGGGCTCGATGCCCACTGTCCCGATCAGCACGCCAAGGGCGGCCGCGATGAAGCCCCTGAGCAGGGAACGGGTGCCCAGCCCCGCAATGATGGTCATGGCCATGCAGATGAGTGCGAAAATTTCCGGCGGCCCCATATAGAGTGCCACGGCCGCCAGAGGTGCGGCCACGAGGATGAGTACCAGCGTCGCGAAGGCGTCGCCCGTCACTGAGGCGTACAGCGCCATCCGGAGAGCCTTTTCGCCTTTGCCCTGCTTCGCCAGAGGATAGCCGTCCCATGTGGTCGCCGCGGATTCCGGGGTGCCCGGCGTATTCAGCAGCACGCCGGAAATGGAGCCGCCGAAGAATGCGCCCTTGTTGAGTCCGACGAGGAAGCCGATGGCCGCCACTGGGGACATATAATAGGAAAGGGGGATGCACAGGGCAATGGCCATGGGGCCGTTGACGCCCGGGATGGCCCCCGCGATCATGCCCGCGATGACGCCGAGCAGCACGAACAGCAGGTTGGCGAGCTGCAAGGCCTCGGAGAGCCCGGCAAGAATCATATCCAGCATAGTCTTGATCCTTTGAGGAAGGAGGTCAGGGCATGGGGACGCCAAGCCCGAAACGCATGATCGCATACACGAGAAGCACGGGGGCGACGGAGACGAGCGTCATGGGGAGCCACCGCCGCTGCCCACAGCCTATCTGGATGACGACCATGAACGCGATACCGGCGGGCAGGAAGCCGAACAGCGACATGGCGGGCATCAGCAGCGCGCACGGGATCAGGAAGCAGGCCAGGTGCCGCCACCGGACAGCTGTTTGCCCGTCCCCGCCGGATTTTTCGGCCTTCCGCCACGAGAGGGCGGCCCGCCCCAGCCCGAGCAGGGACAGCGCCAGCATGAACCCGGCAGCAATGTCGGGGAGCAGGGAAGCGGGGACGCCGTACCCCGGATATTCCGGCGTATAGGCGGGGATGATCCAGATGAGGAGATAGGCGCTCGCCGCCGCGACGACGCCATAGGCCAACGTATCCCTCTGCAATTCGGTCATAGGAGGCTCCTGTGAAAATGGGGCGCACGCCGGGGGCAGCCGCGTCCCGCTGCAAGCGATCCGGGGCGGGTTTGCATCAAACGAGCATCTGTTCCCCGAGCGGAGCCGCCCCGAACCGCGTGGGAAACCCGTTTCCGGGCGCGGGCGTCCGTCCGGATCGCCCGCGTTTTGAAGTCGTCAGCGGGCGGCCTGTGCCGCGTACCGCTTGGAGGCTCCTTCCATGTACTGGGCGGCGTGGGCCATGCCGAACTCCACGGGCCGCATACGCAGCTTTTCGACGGCGAATTCGGAAAACGCCTTGTCCCGCTTCAAGTCGTCCAGCGCGGCCTTCAGGCGTTGCAGCACCTCGTCGGGGAGCCCCTTGGGCGCAGCGAAGACCACGTACATCTCGATGGACTCGTCCCATCCCTGTTCGCGCAGCGTGGGAATATCGGGAAGCTCGGTAAGGCGAACCGGCGTGGACGCCGCCAGACAGCGGATCTTCCCGCTCTGCACGTAATCGAACAGGATCGCGCCTGTATGCCCCAGATCGGCATGCCCGCCCATGACCGCCGAAATGACGGAAGGCCCGCCGGAACTGGGCATGAGCGACAGCTTGACGCCTTCCTGCTCGGCGATGCGCTTCATGGCGTCGCGGTCATCCGAGCCTTGGAACATATACGTGAGGCCCTTGCCTTCCTTCTTGGCCCAAGTGAAGGCCTCCTTCAGCGTCTTCCAAGGGCGATCAGGAAGGCAGATGATCCCGCTCTGGTTCAGCCCGAGCAGGGTGAGGAACTGAAAATCCCCGAGCCCGTACTTGGTGCGGACGAAGTGGGGGGAATAGGTGAACGCCGCGGTCGCGGAAACGCCAAGCGTGTAGCCGTCCGCCGGGGAGGACGCCAGCTCGGTGGCCATGACACTGCCGTGCGAGCCGCCGGGGACATTGCTGACCAGCACGGGTTGCCCGAGGCTGGCCTTTAGTTTTTCGGCCACGGCTCTGGTCAGCAAATCGATTTGTGCTCCCGGCTTGGTCATCGTCAGCATCTTGATCGGGTGATCCGGATATGTTCCCGCATGGACAAGCGGGGCGCAACACAGGCTCAGCAACACGGCGGCACAAAGACGGAACGCTGGAAACCTACGCATGATGTTTCTCCTCATCGTTGGATGTTGTCGGCCGGAAACCGTACGGGACACGTTACCCCATTTTTGGAAAAAATACATATCATGCTGCAATCAGAAAGACTTGTATGCAATAAAGGATACGCCGCGTCTTTTTGATTGGCGCATGGCAGGCCGCCCGGATTCCGGGGGCTCGCCCTTGTCCGCACCCTAGCAAAAGAGGGGGGGGCTTCCATAAGCTGGATGATAAATTGTGAAAAAAATGTTTAATCAGGGGCGGCGCAGGATACGCTTCTTTGAAATGTCTTCCGTTTAATTTCAAATAGATATAATAATATAGAAAAACAGCAAGACAAAGCGTTCCCATGCGGAAGACTCAAACTGATGATTCCTCGTCCCTGATAGCCTGAATGAGTGTCTTTATGGACCGAACAACGCCTCCAAACGCCGACGGTATGGAACTCCCGTTGCAGCTGAAGTGCCGTTTGAGGAATGCTGAACGTATTTCTACCCCTCACGCCTAGGGGATTTTCCGGGCCGCTTTCAGGAAAACCCCCGATACCTTCCATGCCGCCGCTCCGGTAGAACGTCACCATGTGGAAAAAAGAACGTGCCGTTCCGGGCACGCCACAAGGAGCGAGCAATGGACAGAAAGGTATTCTACAACGGAACGATCCTGACCATGCAGGCCGAAGGGCATACGGTTGAGGCCGTATACACCATCGGCGACAGGATCGCCGCAATCGGGAACCGTGACGACGTGTTCCGCCAGATTACGGACGACACCGAACGCGTTGACCTTGAGGGCAAGACCCTCATCCCCGGCTTCATCGAATCCCACGCGCACGTCACCGACTGGGCGGAATGCGAATTTCTCCAGTTCACCTGCTACCATATCAAGAACATCGCCGAGCTTCAGGACATGATCCGCGAGAACGCCAAGACCAAGAAGGCGGGCGAATGGGTCATCGGGTACGGTTATAACGACAGCATGGTCGCCGAGATGCGGCACCTGGAGCGCGCGGACATCGACGCAGCCTGTGCCGACCATCCGGTCTTCGTCATGCACGGCAGCGGGCACCTCGCCTATGTCAACTCGAAGGCGCTGGAAATCTGCAACATCAATGCGGATACGCCGATCCCCGCAGGCGGGCAGGGCGAAATCCACCTCGGCGCGGACGGCCTCCCGAGCGGCCTGCTCATCGGGCAGGCGTACAATCTCGCCCTGAGCGTCATCCCCAAGTACACCGTCGAAGAATACAAGGGCGCATTCCGTAAGGGCATCGCCGCCGCCAACGCCAAGGGCGTATGCAGCATCGGGGACGGCTCCATCGGCTACATGGGCAACCAGTGGCAGCTCCTCCGGGCTTTCCATGAGCTGGAAAAGGAAGGCGGCCTCAATCTGCGCTTCTACCTCGTGATCATGGATTACGGGTACATCCCCTTTATGGAAGGCGGTCTGGTGACCGGGTTCGGTTCGGAAAGCCTTCAACTCGGCTCCATCAAGCTGCTGCTCGACGGCTCGATTCAGGGCCGCACCGCCAGCGTCAAGGAACCCTACCTCGGCACCGACGAAAAGGGGCTCCTTCACCATACCCCGGAAGATTTGCAGGCCCGCGTGGAGCGCTACCACCGGGGCGGATGCCAAATCGCCATCCATACCAACGGCGACAACGCCATCGAGGAAGCCATCAACGCCATAGAGAAGGCGCAGGCGGCCTATCCCCGCCCGGACGCCCGGCACATGCTCATCCATTGCCAGATGGCGTCCGAGGAACAGCTCGACCGCATGGCGAAGCTCGGCATCATCGCCAACTTCTTTGTCGGGCATGTGCATGTGTGGGGCGACCTGCACCGTGACAGATTCATCGGCGAACGCGCGTTGCGCATGGACCCGGTCGCCAGCGCCAAGAAGCGGAATATGCCGTTCTGCCTCCACACCGACCTCCCGGTGACGCCCCTTGATCCCATCCTCAGCATGTACGCCGCGACCGCCCGCCGCACCAAGAGCGGGAAGATCCTCGGCGAAGATCAGCGTGTTTCCGTTTACGACGCCCTGCGTGCATGGACCGTAAACGCCGCGCATTCGATGTTTGGTGAAACGGTGAAGGGGAGTATCCGCGAAGGCTACCTCGCCGACCTCGTCATCCTGTCCCAAAATCCGCTGGAAACGGCCCCTGACGACCTGCTGGACGTGCAGGTTGTGCAGACCGTCGTCGGCGGCAAGACCGTATACCGCGCCTAACCCATTCAGGAGCCCATCATGTCGAATTTCCTCAAGTACATGCGCCTGTTCGCGCTCGGCATCACCTTCTCGTCGTCCATGGCCCTGCCGTATGTGCAGATCAAGTTTTACGACGTGTTCCGCGAAGCCACCCAAGCCAGCAACAACGAACTCGGCCTGCTCATGACCATCTTTACCGCGGTCAGCATGGCTCTCTATATCCCCGGCGGGGTGCTCGCGGACCGCGGGTCTCCAAAGAAGCTCCTGCTCCTTTCGTTGATCATGATGTGCGGCCTGAACGCCTACTTTGCCTTCCATACTTCCTACGGCGCGGCACAGCTCATCTGGGCGTTGCTCGCCATTGCCGCGAACACGGTTCAGTGGCCTACGCTGATCAAGGCCATCCGCGACACCGGCAGCAGTGAGGAACAGGGCCGCATGTTCGGCACCTTCTACGGCACCACCGGCATCTTCTCTTCCATTATCGGATTCGTAGGTGCTTGGATTTACTCCAATGGTTCGAGCAACATCGAAGGCTTCCACCTCATGCTCCTCGGGCAGTCCGCCTTCTGCGCCGTCGCCGCCGTCGCCGTCGGCTTCTTCGTGGAAGACAAGACCCCGTACAACAACAATGTCCCCGCGCCGAAGGAGAACCCCTTCAAGAGCGCGCTTACTGTCATGAAGCTTCCCGCCGTGTGGATGATGGTCGTCCTGATCTTCTGCGGCTACGGCATGTACATCGGCATCACCTACATGACCCCCTACACCACCAACGTCCTCGGCGCGTCCATCGCCTTCGGCGCCGTGCTCGGGACCATCCGCGCCTTTGGCCTGCGCGTCCTGACCGGACCCTTCAGCGGCTATATTTCCGACAAGATGGGCTCGGCCGCAAAGATTCTCGCCATCTGCTTCGTGGTCATCATCGGGATGCTGTTCGTCATCCTCTCCCTGCCCAAGGGCACGTCCAACGCCGTGATCATCCTGCTCACCATGATGTTCAGCTTCTTCGGCCTCGTCATCTACACGACCATGTTCGCCTGCATGGAAGAAGTCAGCATCCCGCCCCAGTACACCGGCATCGCGGTCAGCGTCATCAGCCTCCTCGGCTACCTGCCTGACGGCCTGTTCCCTCCCCTGTTCGGCCACTGGCTCGACGTGTACGGCAATCAGGGCTACTCGGTCATCTTCTACTTCCTCGCCGGCATCAGCCTTCTCGGGTGCTGCGTCGCCATCGTCATCTACCGCAAGGGACGCGCGCTCCGTTCCGGTCAGGTTGAAGTCGAAGCCGGGAACGAAGCTCAGGTTACGGCCTGAAAAAGTGAACCGAGGGAGGGGGAAG
>ERZ836760.2580-NODE-2580-length-13886-cov-5.723230_pt1 | contig 13886 bp, 14 predicted proteins | sample MGYA00519941_ERZ836760 | MGnify/ENA primary metagenome ERZ836760 (study PRJEB31850, sample SAMEA3708807) | human gut metagenome | biome: human gut; feature: human-associated habitat; material: faeces | place: China | collected 2014 ... | reverse complement strand
TAACATGGATCAAGAGATATACGTGGTGGGTAACGAGCAGAATTACCATTTTCAGGTGTTGTCACTGGTTTGTAAGAAGTTGGGATTCGATTGGGCAGACAAGATCAAGCATCTTTCTTACGGTATGGTTGAATTACCGGAGGGGAAAATGAAATCCCGTGAGGGTACGGTGGTGGATGCTGACGATTTGATTGACGAGATGATCCACACGGCTCGTACGACTTCCGAGGAGTTGGGGAAACTGGACGGTTACACGAAGGAAGAGGCCGAGGAGGTGTACCGTAAGGTTGCTTTGGGGGCGCTGAAGTATTTTATATTGAAGGTTGACCCGAAGAAGACCATGATGTTTAACCCGAAGGAATCGATTGATTTTAACGGGAACACGGGACCGTTTATCCAGTACACCTATACTCGTATCAAGTCGGTTTTGCGTAAGGCGGAAGAGGCTGGGGTTAAGATTGTTCCGGGAGATATTCACACGGCATTAACCGAGAAAGAACAGAATTTGGTTAAGCTGATTGCTAAATTGCCCGCTGTCGTGAAGGAGGCAGGAGATAATTATAGCCCAGCGTTGATCGGGAATTATGCTTACGAGCTGGCGAAGGAATTTAACCAGTTCTACCATGATTATTCTATCCTGAAGGAAGAAAACGAGCAAGTGCGTAATTTACGTTTGCTACTGGCACAACAATGTAGCGTGGCAATAGAGAATGCCATGGGAATGTTGGGAATAGAGATGCCGGAGAGAATGTAATGATTTTAGATTGTGTGATTCCGGCTACTTGAAACCGGTAGTTGGTAAAAAAATATAAAATATGAAAAAGAATTTTGAAGAGCAAATAGAAGAATTAGAAAATATAATAAAAGAACTAGAAGCAGGAAAATTAAACTTAGACGAATCAGTTGAAAAGTTTGAAGCAGGAATGAAAATATCAAAAGAATGTAGCAAAATGTTAGAAAGTGCAGAAAGAAAAATTACAATATTACTAAATGAAGATGGGAATGTTGAAGAAGAAGATTTTGAAACAAAAGAATAGAAAAATAGAGATAATATAAAGTTGAAAATTCTATATATTATCGAAATTTAATAAGATAAGAAAGGGGAATACAATGAATACATTTATGGATTTTATACAAAACAAATATATATATATACCATTTTTTCTATGGTTTGGAATACAATTATTTAAATTGATATATGACTTAGTAACAACTAAAAAATTTAATTTTAAAAGAATAATGGGAGCAGGAGGAATGCCAAGTTCTCATTCAGCAGTTGTTGCAGGAATAGCAACATTGATTGGAAAATATCAAGGTGTAGATACACCTATATTTGCATTAGCATTTATATTTGCATTTGTAGTTATGTATGATGCTTGTGGAGTAAGAAGAGCAGCAGGAAAACAAGCAAAATTATTAAATAAACTTATCGAGACTCCAGGGTTAACAGGTGTACAAGTGTCAGAAAAATTAGTAGAAGTATTAGGGCATACACCAGTTCAAGTAATAGTAGGGGCTTTAATTGGTGTAGGAGTTGGATTAATAGCATAATTAATTGAAATGCAAAGAAATAGATATCAAAACTTTAAAAATTATTAATTTAGATTAAAGCTTAGAACAAATACAAAATTATAAAATTAATAATATTTAATTTTATAATTTATTCATTTTGATTTGCATTTTAAATGGAAGGAGCGAAAAAATGACTGATATAGAAATTGCAAAAAGTGTAAAATTAAAAAAAATCACTAAAATTGCTAAAGAAATAGGGATAGATGAAGATGAGATTGAACAATACGGAAGTTACAAAGCAAAAATTTCTGAAAAAGTCTTTGAAAAAATAAAAGATAATAAAAATGGAAAATTAATATTAGTAACAGCTTTAAGTCCTACACCATTGGGGGAAGGAAAAACTACAGTTTCAATAGCTATTGCAGATGGATTAAGAAAAATAAATAAAAAGTCAATTTTAGCATTAAGAGAACCTTCCTTAGGACCTGTTTTTGGAATAAAAGGAGGAGCAACAGGTGGAGGAAAAGTACAAGTAGCTCCAATGGAAGATATTAATTTACACTTTACAGGAGATATTCATGCAATTACTTCAGCAAATAACTTATTATCAAGTATAATCGATAATCATATATATTTTGGAAATGAATTAAAATTTAAAAGAGTTGTATGGAAAAGATGTGTTGACTTAAATGACAGACAATTAAGAGTTATAGAAACAGGACTATCAGGAGAAAAAAATATTGTTCCAAGACAAGATAGTTTTGATATAACAGTAGCGTCAGAGATAATGGCAATATTGTGTCTAGCAGAAAATATAACAGAATTAAAAGAAATGTTAGGAAATATATTAGTTGGATATGATGAAAATAACAAGCCAATATACGCAAAGCAATTAAAAGCAGAAGGAGCAATGGCAACATTATTAAAAGATGCAATAAAACCTAATCTGGTACAAACATTAGAACACACACCAGCAATCATACATGGAGGACCATTTGCAAATATTGCTCATGGATGTAATAGCATTAGGGCAACAAAGTTAGCATTAAAATTAGGAGAATATGTAATTACAGAAGCAGGATTTGGAGCAGATTTAGGAGCAGAAAAGTTTTTAAATATAAAATGCAGAAAAGCTAACTTAAAACCAGAGGCAGTAGTTATTGTAGCAACTATAAAAGCAATAAAGTACCATGGAGGTATTGAAAAAGAAAAGATTCAAGAAGAAAATATAGAGGGAATAAAAAATGGAATAGAAAACTTATATAGACATATAGACAATATAAAAAATAAATTTGGATTAAATGTAATAGTTGCTTTAAATAGATACAATTCTGACACAGAAGAAGAAATTAAATATATTAAAGAAAATTTAGAAAAAAAAGGAATTGAAATAAGTGTAGTAGAAAGCTGGGCAAAAGGAGGAGAAGGAGCAACAGACATAGCACAAAAACTTGTAAATTTGGTTGAAAAGGAAGAAAAATTCAAATTTACTTATTCTCTAGAAGATAACATAGAAGAAAAAATTGAAAAGATAGTTAAAAATATATATGGGGCAAAAGGTGTAATTTATGAAGAAGAAGCTAAACAAAAAATTGAGCAGTTTAAAATAGAAGGATATGGAAACTTACCTATATGTATTGCAAAAACTCAATATTCATTTTCAGATAATCCTAAAAATCTAAAATGTGATGACGAATATTATATTACAATAAGAAACTTAGAATTAAAAACAGGAGCAGGATTTATAGTAGCTCTAGCAGGAAAAATAATGACAATGCCAGGATTACCAAAACATCCATCGGCAGAAAGTATTGACATAGATGAAAAAGGAAATATTGTAGGGATATTTTAAAATATAAAGAAGAAAACATATAATGTTAGGAGGAGAAATTAAACATGGAATGGAAATGTTGTAAATGTGGAAATAGTGAATTTGAAAAGGACCAATTTCAAGCAACAGGTGGGAATTTTTCGAAAATATTTGATGTTCAAAATAAAAAATTTATTACAGTGAGTTGTAAAAAATGTGGTTATACAGAATTATATAAATCTGAAGTTTCAGCTGGAATGAATGTATTAGATTTCTTGATGGATTAAATATATTAATTTGTAATGAAAAGAGAGTAGATTGAAAGAGAATAAAAATTTTTCAATGCTATGTTGCTTTTTAAGTGAAGCGAGAAAGGAATGAATTTTTTATGAATTTAAAAGAACAAATTTTAAAATATAAACCATACAATGAACAAGAAGAGATTGATAAAGAAATGTTGTTAGAATATATAGATACATTTAAAGACGTTTTAACAAGGGAAAATAGAATGTGTCACTTTACAGCTTCTAATTGGATTATAAATAAACAAAGAACAAAAATACTAATGGCATATCATAATATATATAAATCTTGGGCTTGGACAGGTGGTCATGTTGATGGAAATGAAAATTTATTAGAAGTAGCATTGAAAGAAGCAACAGAAGAAACTGGATTAAAAAATTTAAAAGTATTAAGTGATGGAATATATGGAATTGAAATACTTACAGTAAATAGTCACATAAAAAGAGGCAAATTTGTACCAGCTCATTTACATCTAGATTGTTGTTTTTTGCTAGAGGCAGATGAGGATGAAGAATTAAAAATAAAAGAAGATGAAAATAGTGGAGTTAAATGGTTTGATATAGATGAAATTATGAATGTTACAAATGAAGAACAAATGAAGCCAATATATATGAAGTTGAATAAAAAGATATTTGAAATATAAAAATCTTATGAAGTAGAATGGTATATTAACAAGGGTGATACTAAATATAAAAACAAAGTCTTGAAAACATAATAATTCAAAGACTTTGTTTTGTATTATCTAGCTTTTTTACAAAACAGCACCAAGGATCAATATTCCAATTATATCATTATAAATTTTATCAAACTGAGATAAAGGCAAAGGATTTTCACCAATACCAGCTTCAACAGTATATCCAGGCTTATTATAATTTTGAATAAACCAATCTTTATACCCAGCAAAGCTAGAATTATAAGGAGTAGAAGCTAACTTATACCCACTAGCAATAGAAAATTTTTTACCAATTTCAAAACTTCTATGTGGAATATAATTTAAAAATCTCCAATAAATTTCTTGACCTTGAGTATGAAAAGCTATAACTAAATCAAAATTGTTCATTAAAGTAAAATTATAAATAGCTAAAGCTTCAGGTTCTGTAAGAGGCCCATAGCCAACGAAATCTCGTGGAGCTGGTCCGTGTAAAACCTTGGGAGTATTTTATTTGTTTAGCTTGTTCCCAGTTTGCAGGAAATTGCAAGTTTAAATCTACACCCTTAATATTTGCCTTCCAACCAGAAGGAAAAGGTATATTAGGAAAATTACTAGCAATATTAAAACAATTACGATATACTCCGAGAATTTTTATTTATATTACCAGTTACCAAATTTACTCCATCAGGATTTACCATTGGCATAATATAAATAGAACAAGAATTGAATAAATCTTGAACAGAGTAATTGTAAATCTTACTATTTGAAACATATGCATTACAATAATCTTCTATAAATTTCATTAATAGCACAGAAGTAATCCACTCATTTGCGTGAAAAGAGGCAGAATAAAAAATTTTTTTATTTCCAGTTCCTAATCTAATAACATTAATAGGATTGCCTAAATTACTTACTCCAACGGATTTAATATCTAAAAAAGGAAATTTTCGATATAATGTGTTTAAATTAGAATTTAATATGTAAGAACTGTAAGCTACATTTGTTGGAACTATAAAATTATTCATTAACATCACCTGCTTTTATTATATGTATTTATAAAAAAATGGTTAATATGTATAAAAAATGCATAAAATATTGAGTTTATCATAAAATAATGATAAAATTATGATAATAAAATTGAAGGAGTGAATGATTATGATTAATATAAGACCAGTATCAGATTTAAGAAATAAATATCCAGAAATTGAGGATTTAGTTTTAAAAGAAGATGAAGCAGTATATCTAACAAAAAATGGATATGGCTCTATGGTAGTAATGAGTTTAGAAAAGTATTCAAAATTAATAAGTAATGTGGAATATAATGAGTATGTTGAAAAGGCATTGGATGAAGCTGATAGGGAAGCTGAAGATTCTAATACAAAATATTATACTCATGAGGAAGTTTTCGGAAAAATAAGGGGGAAAATGAATGGAGAAAAAATATGAAATAAAATATCTTCCTTTATTTTATAAGGATTTAGACCAAATTACTGACTATATTATGTATAAGTTAAATAATGAAATAGCGGCAAATAATTTTGTTAATGAATTGGAAAAAGAGATAAATAAAAGAGCATACAACCCAGTTTCCTATGAAAAATATATATCAATTAGAAAAAGGAAATATACATATTATAAAATTTATGTAAAAAATTATATTGTATTTTATACGGTAAAAGATAATATTATGGAAGTAAGAAGAATTTTATATTCAAAAAGAAATTTTAATAAAGTATTTTAAGAAACAAAAGAAACATTGCATATTTTTTAACTTACAAAACCTTGAATTTTAATGTGTAAGACTGTAAACTACATTTGTAGGAACTATAAAAGTATTTATTGATATCACCTAGTTTTATTATATCTATTTAAAAAATTAGTTAATATAAATTTTTTTGAATATAAATAAAAAGATGAAATAATATAAACTAGGAGGTTTTAAGATGTTAAAAATGAAAGAATTACAATATCCAATAAATGCATTAGAACCATATTACAGTAAAGAGACTTTGGAAATTCATTATAATGTATTATACAAAGGATATGTAGAAAATACTAATAAAACAGAGGAAAAGTTAGAAACTGCAAGAAGGCTACAAGACTTTAAAAATATAAAATGTCTAGAAAAGGATTTATCATTTTTTGGTTCAGGAGTAATTTTACATGAACTATTTTTTGAAAATATGGGACCTGCAATTCCTACAAGTCCAAATAAAAGTTTAATGGAACAAATAATAAAAGATTTTGGAACATATGAAATATTTAAAGAACAATTTACAGAAAGCTCAAAAGTAGTAGAAGCATTAGGATGGGATTTGTTAGTATGGGTGCCTAGATTTAATAAATTAGAAATATTACAATGCGAGAAACATCAAAATTTAACATTATGGGGTTGTATACCACTATTGGTTTTAGATATGTGGGAACATTCATATTTTTTACAATATAGAACTAACAGATTAGAGTATATTAATGCTTTTTGGAATATTGTTAATTGGAATAGCGTAAATAGAAGATGGGGAAGAATAAATTAAAAAAATGTGATGAAATTATCTTCTGTATAGATAAATATCCAAGAGATGGAAAAAGATATATTACTTTTTATAAAAAAACTGTAGAATTTGTAGAAAATGTAGAAGAATTGAGTGAAAAAATAACAGCTATTAACATGTTAGCTTCTGGAAAAAAGATAGAAGATGTTGCAAAAGAATTATCTCTTAATATTAATACTATATACAGATGGAAAAAAATATATAAATTTAAAGTAGCATTAAGATAATAACAAAATTTAATATTTAATGAAATAACACTTAAATTTTGCGAAATGGGAACAGAAGCTATCAATACAATTTATAACTTAATGAAAAATGGAACCTCAGAGAATATTAAATTAAAAAGTTTCAATGTTCATTATGGATAAAATTATTCAAGTTGAAGATAATGAAACTATAAAAAGAATTGATGAAATAGAATTCACTCTAATGAGAGGAGCCAGAAAATGAAACACAGAAAATTATTAAATAAATTATGCTATGATATTGTCTTAAAAGAAGATATAGATGATAGACCTTTCTTTATAATGCAATACGATGATGGATTTATAGTATTTAAGGATAGATATAATATAATCAAAAAAATTTGGAACATACTTCATAGCAGAAAGATATGTTAGAAATAAATACTATAATCCACAAATTATTATAATAAATTTTACTGATAAAAAGTAATATAGGTATAGTTTTGTGTATCTATTTTAAAGATTAAGAGAAAACTTCTTAATCTTTTTATAATGAAAAAAGCTATCCATAAAGGACAGCTAATTATTCATTAATATCTTTTTTAAAGTTTTCAATACATTCATTATTTTTGTAGATACATAAAAATTCAGTAGAATTCTTCTTAGAATATCTAAAAACGACATCTTCATTTTTATATTTTACTTTAATATCATATAAGTAATCATAATCGCTAGTACTTACGCTTTCAAATGAATAAGGTGATTCTATCTCCTTATTTTGAGAATCAATATATTTAAGATAGGTTGAATCTAATGTAATTCTTTCACCATTATCATTTACCCAAGTTCCCTCAAATTGATTTGATAGTGTTGACAATGAAAATAGTGCAATAATTACTAAAACAACTCTTATTGTAATAATATACTTTCTTATAAATTCATTTTTTTTACAAAGTATATTTTTTATTTTAGGTATAAAAATTAATACAACTAATCCCCATAATAATGCACAAATAATATTAAAATTCAATAAACAACCTAAACACATCATAGAAGCAAAAGCCACTTGAATGTAACATAAAATGGTCGGAAATGTAAATTTTTTAGATTGTGGTTCAACAGGATTATTATTATCTTTTTCACTATTAGGAACCTTATTTGATTCTTTTACTGGCTCAACTATAACAGGTTCTTGAATAACTTCATTTGCAATAACATTATTTTTATTTTCCTCAATATCATCATTATTAAAATTATTCCATTTATCATTATTATCAACTGGTTCTTGAACCATTTCTCGAACTACTTCTTTTTCAGCATAATCTTCAAATGAATCATCATCTTCTAACTCATATTCTCCTTTATAACCTTTAGAAGAAATAATTTTATTATGATAATTGATAAACTCTGTAAATTTATCTTGAATAGAATACATCAAATTATGATTTGAACATTCTAATAGTATATTAATACCATCTTCACTTTCTAAAGATATTTCCCCATACTTACATACTGGAATTCTTCTATTATTATTAAATCTTTTATCTGGTCCACCACTTTTATTAACATATCTCCAAGTATATTCTACAATTTCAGCATCTCTTGGTACCATTTCAGTCTCAACAAAATTTGTTGTACTAAAACCAGCAACCATATCATTATATTTTCTGCATCCAACTCTACCCATATTTTTAAATATTAACATCCTATCAGGAGTAAAGAATATTTTTTCATTTTTCAATTTTAAACAATATACATCAATATTATGATTAATATACCAAGGCATCTTTTTAACTAAAGATATACTAGTTCTAGAAACATTGTTACCAGCACCTGCATTATATTTTGTATTATAAACTATTGTTGATGAACCAATTTGCCATAACTTTCTATTGTTTTTCAATTCAACTAAAAACTCATTTAATGCATCAAATTTCTTTTGATTTATATCATCCATTTCATAGGTTAAATCTAATTTCCATTTTTGAGAAATTAATATTTTCAATATAATTCCTATTGGAAATAACACAACCATAATTAAACAAATATTAGCAAGAATATCTATTGTTCTTAATTTATTTATTGCTTTTAAAATTTCATCACCTTTCCCCATATTATTAATATTGCTATTTTGATAATATGTTGTAGCTCCAGTAATTAATTTTGTATCTTGATTGTAATTATAATTATTACCAGAATTACTAGAATTTCTATTTATTTTTCCTTGTGATTCAACATAAGAAATACCAGTACCAGGGATGGAATAAGTTTTTCTTTGTGTTCCATTTGGACTATAGGTATGTCTATATCCAGGGAATCCCCAACTATATCCAATTCCGGATTTGCTTAGATTAATTCTAAATCCACCACCTAAATTTATACTTTTTCTATATCTCCATCCCATTTACTCACCAACTTTGCTACTAATTTTTTCTATATATTTAACAATTTTCTTAATTTCTAAATCTGGATTTTTCCACCAATTTGTGCTCCAAATTCTATATATTTTCCATCCTCTAGATTCAAGATATTTTTGTCTATGATAATCTCTTTCTCTAGCATATTTTGAACTATGGTATAATCTACCATCACATTCAATACCAAGAATGTTATCTTTTCCATCTTTAGATTTAATAACTAAATCTATTCTATATCCTCCAACACCATATTGTGTTTCAACATTATATCCTTGTTCAATTAACTTATCGCAAACTTCTTCTTCAAAAACACTATCAAAAGTTAATTGTTGTTGATCTGATTCGTTTCTATCCAATAATGATAACAATTGTGATTTTACTAAATCACTTTGACCATCATTTAATGCCTTAACATATTCTAAATATTGTTTAAATAGTTTTGGTCCATCATTTTTAGTATAATCTACTACTAATTCTTCAGGTTCAATCGATGTTACTACATATATTTTTTGCTTAGCTCTTGATATAGCAACATTTAATCTATTTTCTCCACCATCTTGATTTAACCAACCAAAATTAATAGCTACACGACCTTTTTCATTTTTAGCATAACCAATACAGAAAATAATGATATCTCTTTCATCCCCTTGAACTGATTCAATGTTTTTAACAAAGAAACTAATATTTTCTCCATTGGAATATCTATTTTCTTCAGATAACATTTGAGTTGCAAAATTAGTATCAATCATTTTTTCTTTTTCAATCAAATCTTCAATCAAATTCATTTGAGATGAGTTGAAGGTAATTACACCAATTGTTTCATTATTTTTTCTAGTGTTTAAAATTTCTTTTACTAATTTCACTACTTGATTTGCTTCTTGCTCATTTTTTTTATCAATCCACATACCATTTTCCACTTTAATTCTTTCAATTGGTTTTTCGTCGGATTTTTGGGCTAAAGAAGTAACCATTAATTTTCCATTATAGAAAGCATAATTTGAGAAAGCTATTAACTCTTCATATTTAGACCTATAATGATAATTTAACATAGTATGTTTATACTTATATCTCGCAGCATCTAGTAAACTTTCATATTCTAAGAATCCATCAGATATTTCATCTTCATCAATTTCATCAAGGATTCTTCCTTGTCCTAAACTTGATGGCTTTAATTGTTTTTGGTCACCAGCAACAACAACTTTCTTAGCTCTATAAATTGCTGGAATTGATTTTTCAACATATAACTGAGATGCCTCATCAAAAATAACTAAATCAAATATATTTTTTTCAAATGGTATAGTATCAGAAACAACTTCAGGAGTCATTAACCATATTTTTATAGAATCTAACATTTCAAGTTTGTATTTTGACATAAACTTATTAACAGACATTTTTCTTTTTCTGTTACACATTTCTTCGATTTTACTTATTTTATTATTTCCATCTAAATTAGAAATATCTTGAAGTAATTGATTAAATGCAAGTTTTCTTGTCAAATCTTTTTTTTCTACAATATTTTTTCTAATATCATTTCTTATATTATCAAAATTACTAATATAATTTGTTACATTCACATTATTCTTTTCGAATGTACATATAACATTAAATAATATTGTATTATATATTTGCTCATTAGATTCTCTAAATGAAATATTTAAATCATCCTTTAATTGTTCAATAATTCTAACATATTCTTTTTCATTATAATTCAATTTATCATATATAAACTTGTTAGATACAAATTCTTGATAAGATGGAATAAATTGTTTTATAAATGGAATATTACTTACCAACAATTTAGCGATTACATTGTTACTTACCAAGAAATAATTATTAATTATTTCATTAATTTTTTCTTTTAATTTTCCTTTTTCAAATATCTTTTTGTAAAAAGGCATACTATTAAATTCATTTAAATATAATTCTAACTCATTTATTTTTCTAGTAAATTCAACAACCTCAATATCAATTAGATTTGTTTTTATATTGTTAATAAAAGGACTGATTTTTAAAATTGATAAATATTCATCTAAACATTTAGAAGTAGCTTCTTCATTAAACAAATTTTTTATTCTCGTTAATTCAGGATATTTAAGTTTTAAAATAGTTTCAGTAATTCTACTATTAGCAATAGTGTAATTATTAACATCCTTTTGGTTATTTAAATTGAACCTTTTACATACATTATATATATTGAACATAGTTGTATCAAAATCATTTATTCCATAAACTTGTTTAGCAATTGTTTCCAAACATTGAATATCATAATTGATTGTTTCTATCTTGCTTTTAATATTTTCAATTGTTTGTGTTTTAGATTCATTCATTTTATATAATAATAAATGATTAGAATTCATTGAATTAATTATTGAATTTAATTGTTCATAAAAATTTTGCTTGTTTTCAACATCATCTATTAAAATAGCAAATTTTGATAAATCACCTAATCTAGAATAAATAACATCGAGAGCGGTTTTCTTTTCAGAAACCATTAATACTTTTTTACCTTGTAATATACATTGTGAAATTATGCTTGTGATTGTTTGTGACTTACCAGTTCCTGGAGGACCTTGGACCACAATAGAATCTGAAGAATTAATCTCTTTTAATACCTTTTCTTGCGAAAAGTCTAACTCATTAATATAATCTATTTCATTTTCTATAGTTTCCATTGTTTGAGGTTTATTATCTGATTCATCATATGTTACATCAACATTATCTAATATATTTTCCATTCCCCATAACAATTCTTTAATTAATTTAGTTACATTATTATCTTGAATCATTTTATGGAAGTCTTCATACATAGAAGTTACATATGTTGAATAAATACCAAGAACCATATATTTTTTTACTTCTAACTCACCATTTTTATAATTTGGAAATTCACTAACCTTATTTTCTAAGAATTTTTCAATTTCACAATCTTTATAATGAATATAAAATTTATTCTCATTATAAAAATTAATCATATCATCAATATAATTTTCTTCATTAAATTCATCAATTGCATTATCTGGTAATACTTCATTCTTACCATTGAATTTATTATTAGCTAATATTAAGTTTGTATTATATAAAATATCACGACTAAAATCATTTTTTAAAACAACATTCTCAGATGTTCTATCCATTTTTACTGGAAATAACATTAATGGAGCTTTTACATTAAAATTTTCTTGTTCCATTTTTCCTTGCACAAAAGGATAAGCAATATATAATTCATTATTACCTGAATCGGTTTCTATTTTAGTAACTTGTCTTATTAATTTTAAAATTGTTTTTAATTTATCATCATCAAAATCTTTTACATCTATTATTTTAAATGACTTAGTATCTCTCGATAGGATAAACTTTTCTAATTCATAAGCATTGTTTAATAACTTAAATAAATCTAATCCATAGTCTTTATTTACTTTACTACTATATAACAATCTATTTCTTCTATTTATATTTACTAATCTATTTTCTAATTTACTTAATATAGTTTTTTCATCATCAGTTATTTCAACACTATCTACAGAAACAAAATCTTTAATTTCTTTCAAGAAGAATTGCCCGTAATTTTCAATAAAACTATCTCCAATACCACTTATGTTAGACATATCTTCTATAGTAGTTGGTTTATATTTAAATAATAATCTTAAAGCAGCTTCAGTACATATTGTTGGCTTTCTACTATTGTTATAATCATAGAATTGTTCTTGCAAATTATTTCTTAATACACTTAACTTATTATATAATTCATAATCTTCTTGATTCATAACACTCAACTCCTTAGATTCCTACATATACATTATGGCATAAATATGTTTTTTTCGACATACATTTCATATCATTATGTGTTTAATTTCAAATAAAAAAGTATAATTTCTTATACCTTTTTATCTTTTGAATTTAATTATATATATACAGCGAAACAACCTCTAAAATAATAGAAATAGTTCGCTTGTGTACTATTTGGTGGAGATGAGGAGAGTCGAACTCCTGTCCATAATATCTTCCAAATGAATCTCTACAAGTTTAGTTTGTTTTTTATATTCATTTTAATTACACCAGCAAACAGGTTTAATTAAAATATAGCTTTTTAAACTACCCACCATCACAAAAGCAATAATGGTTTTGTTTCCTACAAATATGACACTTTATCTAAATGCGTAGGAACATTTAGCAAAGCGTAGCTGCAACTAGGCAGCTAAAGCGTACTCATTATTATTTTCTGCGTTTATTTTTAATTTCCCGTTTTTTAAAGTGGCCAACGAGAATCCACTACTTGCTATTCATTTTTCGAATAATATGTCGAAACCATTACATCCCCATATATAATATATTTATTAAATATAGAGTTAAACAATATTATTATACTATAAAATATTATCCGCGTATATTGGTGATTTGCGTAAACCAGCAGCAGACCGGAAACGCAAACCGGAAGCAGCCAGATGGAGATAAATA
>ERZ836760.2578-NODE-2578-length-13897-cov-2.864832_pt1 | contig 13897 bp, 11 predicted proteins | sample MGYA00519941_ERZ836760 | MGnify/ENA primary metagenome ERZ836760 (study PRJEB31850, sample SAMEA3708807) | human gut metagenome | biome: human gut; feature: human-associated habitat; material: faeces | place: China | collected 2014 ... | reverse complement strand
CAAACGACCGCAAACCGTCAGAACCTGCCAGTGGGAGCCGTTTTTCGTGCGCAAGACGCCACCTCAGGTAGCGCTGGCAGACGGCACGCATGGCGAAAGCGCTCGCAAGCGAAACGTTCCTGCACCCCCGCCGCGCAGCCGACGCCGGCAGCCTCGCGCCCGCTACTCGTCGTCGCGACGGCGCCGCAGCACGCGACGCAGGCTGCGCTTCTGTGCCGCCGTCGTGTCGCCGCCGTGCAGGAACACGCCCGACACCACGCGCTTCACCTTGCCGACGCCGCGCGCAACATGGGGCGTAAGGTCCGCCTCGCTACGCGTCTTCCAATCGTAGTACACGCTCCAGTAACGCAGAAACACGACAGCGAACACGCAGGCAACGCCCGCGATGGGCAACGGAGCGCCCGCGTACGCCAGCACGACGAACGCAAGCGAGCCGCCCAAGCCCGCCACCGCGTAGAAGTTGCTCTGCTTGAAGATGCCGGGCGTCTCCCCCACGCAGATGTCGCGCACCGCGCCGCCGCCCACCGCCGTGATGGCGCCCAGGATGATCGACAGCACAACGCCCTGCTCGCACGCATACGCCTTGCTGGCCCCGGCCAGCGCGAACAGCCCCACCGACAGCGCGTCCGCGAAGAACACCGTGGCGTCCAAATGCCGGAACAATCCGCGGAAGTAAAACACGAACACGCAGATGGCAATGCAGATGACGATAAGGTCGGGGTGCAAGGTGAAGTACACGCCGTGATCCTGCATGAGCACATCGCGGATGATACCGCCGCCGTACCCGGTGACCAGGCCCAGCACAACGGTGCCGATGATGTCGAGCTTGCGGTCGCATGCGAACAGCGCGCCCGTCAGCACGCCGACGACCACGGAAAAATAATCGATGCTCCACGGCACGGTAAGCACCTGCGAGTCGGAGAGCATTTGCTGAAAAAAGGAGGTGTCCATAAGCCCCTTATCGGTCGATGCGCCTATGAAACCACAACGAGCGACGGCGCGCTAGAGGAAGGAGGTCAAAAAAGCACGATGCACGCCCGCACGCGCCCCCGTCCGCGCGCCGCAAAGGCCGAAAGAAACAAAATAGCAAAGACGAGAAGAAACTATTGGCTAAGTGCAAATATTCATGAGATGATATCATTTGCACTTTTACCGAAAGCGCGCACGACCGAGAACATGCGAAGGCGTGCCGAATCCCAAAGCAAACCGCGTAGTGAAAAAGAGGTTTCCCATGTGGAGCAGTTGTCATCCTAAGTCCGACGAAGACATGCGAGAGTGCGCGGAGCTCGGCAAATCGCTCAACCGTTTGTCGCAGCCCACCATCCTTACGCTGCTCGCATGCCCCGACGAGCCGCTGCACGGCTACGTCATCGTGCAACAGGCAGCATCCTCGCCCATGTTCGGCGGAAAGAAGCCCGACGCCACCGGCATCTACCGCGCGCTCAAGCGCATGGAGGAAGCCGAGCTGGTCACGTCGGAATGGGACGTACCCGAAGAGGGATCCGCCAAGCGCCTGTTCTCGCTGACCGACAAGGGTCGCTGCTGCCTGCGCCGCTGGATCGACGCCCTTGCCTGCTACGAGCTCACGCTCGAAGAGCTGCGCGGCCTGGCCGCGTCGGCCCTTGGGATCGACCTGCCCGACGCCCCTCGTTGTTCGCACTAGCAGCAAGTCCCGAAAACGCGCCGCAAAACCACGCTAGGGCCGCAGCCTCTTTCGCATAGGCTGCGGCCCGCATTCGTCGCGCATGGTGCAGTGGTCGCAATCGTCGACCAAGCTCATTTCGACAAGATCCCACCCGATGGGCTCGTAGCCAAGAGCGTCGTAGAACGCGCGACTCGAACCGCGCGAGACAAGCCTGAGCTCGCCGTGTCGGGAAAGCGCTTCGTCCATGAGGGCGCGCCCGACGCCGAAGCCCTGCCACGTTCGGTACGTGACAACCGGGTTCACGAACGCCACGCCCTCCTTGGACGTGACAACGCGAATGAACCCCACGACCTCGTCGTCTTCGTTCACCGCCACGCGCACGCCCTCGATGGAGGGAATGGCATCCATCCCCTCGGCGTTCGCGTACGAATCGAGCACCGCCTTGTCTTCTTGCCGCGCATCGCGGATAGAGAACAAATCGCAGACCACGACAACCCCCTTGTTCGTACGTACACGGCAGGCGGGGCGAACGAACGCGCCGCACGATCCGCCTGCCGGAAAAGCCCCGCCTAGAACGGCGGCAAGTATATTTTATCCCGCGACTGAGGAATGGCCTTCTTCCCCAGCTCTTTCAACCCTTTCGCCACGTCGGGCATCAAGTCCACGGGAATGCCCATCATCATCATGGAATCGTCCACATCAGACGAAGCGCGGCACCCGTAGCACCCGAACGATATGTTGATCTCGCCCGACGTCAGAGGCAGCAGCGTGGTTTCAACGCACTGGGCATTATAGCCGCTTGCATGGAAATCATGGCGATGCCCCGTGTAGTACGATGTTGCCATAGACAGCCACATCATCTGCTCGGGCTTCGCGATCACGGCCACCACGTCGGCTGCGCACTTCGCGTCGTCGAGAGGGCACACCACCGTCGCGTCCACCGTGCGAGGCTCCAAGCAGGGGCGCTCGTGAACCATGCGCTTCGCCGCCTCTACAGAATCCAACTTATGGAACAGGATGTACAGCTCCCCCGACGCAAGCTTCTCCGGCATGGGCGTAAGACCCAGAATGGACGTTCCGTCCGGGCACGCGTGGCGGTTCGCGGGCATCATGATCGACGCGCCGCGGCGGGCGGCCATGAGCGACTGGCAATAACGCAGACGTTGTTCGGGAAGCGGCACATCGGGAAGCGGCTCCCCTGCCTTGATAAGGGAGATGGCCACAGGATGCCAGCGCAATCCCAGGATCTCGCGCATCGCATCGGCCCATTCCTTGTACTGGGCTTTCACGGCCTCGTCAAGAGGCGGCGCCATCTCCCGATCGGCCTGGGCCGCACGCGCAGCGGCCGAGGCTTCGATGCGGATCGCATGCGCCGGGCACTGTCCCGCGCACGTCTCGCAGCCCCAGCAGTCGTCCAAGCGCAACGCCTGGGGAACGCCTTCCACCAGCTCGAACACGTTCACCGGACAAAACGCCTCGCACAAGCCGCACTGCGTGCACAGCCTTTGGTCAACATGGATAGCGTAAGCCACCTCGTTGCTATTCGTCATATCAGCGTCCCTTCCATAACCTCCGCGCGAAACCGGAAAACCGGCCTTCGAGCCCGTCGCGCAACCTTACCGCAGCGATTCCTTGCACCAAGGCGGATACACCCTTCGCCCGCACGAGTCCGTCAAGTGATACGAGCAGAACGGAATCGCGCGGCCATCGGGAACCGTGACCATCATGGAGCATTCGCGCAGCCGCTGCGTGTCCATGGACACTGCGTCCATGTAGTTCATGACGATCACCGAAAGCCCACTTGTCACCTCGACGCCCTTCTGAGCCAGGATGTCCAAGAACACCGAGCCCTGCGGGCTGTCGGGCGAGTACCCTTTGCGGTATTCTTCCATCGTCATCGCCCTGGTAGCCGGGTAGAAGCCCGACGGATGCGGCGCAACGCCTTGAGGAGGCTCGCCGTGCACGAAGAACACGCCGGTGTCGCACAGCGGGTTCGAGCATCCGAGCGGCCATACGTCGCGCGGGCCGATAAGCCCTTCCGACTGCTCGGCCAGCTTGAATATCACGTCCCCCGAGCTCATGGGCAGGGCGCGCTCCGCGTCGAAGCGCCCCGAGGTGAACGCCGGTTGAAGTGCCAAGCCCGCCACCACGTCCGCGTTGTCCAGGCAGAAGCGCAGCAGGTCCCCCAATTGCCCATCGTTCAGGCCGGCGACCACGGCCACCGACAGCACCACCTGAACGCCCGCCTGGCGGCACCGATCGATGACCTTCAGCTTGACGTCGAGGATGTCCCGGCCGCACGTCCCCTCGTACACATCGCCCGTCAAGCCGTCGAACGACAGGTACACCCCGGTGAGCCCCGCCTGCACCAGCTCTTCCAAATAGCCGTCGCGCGCGGCGATGACCAGGCCGTTGGTGTTGACCTCGATGCCCCAGAAGCCCTTTTCGCGACCCATGCGGATGATCTCGGGCAGATCCTTGCGGCACGTCGGCTCGCCGCCCGTGATCTGCACGGCACCGTCTGCGCCCACCGCGTTCGCGATCACGTCGTACATGGCCTCGATCTCGTCCATCGTAGGATCGCCCTCGCCCGTTTCCGCGCTCATGAAGCACACGGGGCAATGCAGGTTGCAGTTGCGCGTGACCTCGATTTCCATGAGCGTTGCGCGACGCTCATGGCGAGAGCATGTGCCGCAACCAAGCGGGCACGGCCCTGAAGGGGGAATGGCACCGCACGGCGACGTCTTGGGAAACGCGAGCGAGCGCAGCCATTCGTAGTGCGCGGCATCGGGCCACATGCGCGTAGCAAGCCTGCCGTGATCGGGACAGGTGCGCTCCATCCACACGACGCCCTCGGCGTCGGCGTACACGTCCGCGGGAAGCTCGCGCAAGCAGTCCGGGCACAGCGCCGTGGTCTTGTGCAGCGGCGCGTGCTCGCTTCCTCTTGTTTTTTGCTCGCTCATCAGGTCTTCTTACTCGTCGATGTACTGACGGGGATCGTGCTCGTCGTTCGGAGGCGTGGCAACCCGGATGCCCATGAAGTCGACCCAGTCGAGCACGCGCTGCGGCACGAACAAGCCGGGCTGGTACGCGGCCGACTGCTTGATGGCGCGTATGCACGAGATGGCGTGCGCAAGGTCGGTCGATTCGTCGATGTCGGACACGGGGGACAAATAGGCGCAGGGCACGTCGCGGTCCTGAAGCTTGGCCATGTAGCCGTCAAGCGCCGGAACCCCGTCGGTGTTGTAATAGACGCTTTGATGGTTCACGGGCGTGTTGTGGCTGTACCCCACCAGCGACGTTCCGCACTCCTGGCACGGCGCCTGCACGAAACCGGGCTTGCCGAGCGCCTGGAAATAGTCGAGCCATTGGAACGACTGGATCACGTGGGATTTGGGCAAGGTGGGAATGTCGCCGCCCACGGACACCACGTGCTCGTAGCCCAGATCGAAAAGCTGGCGAAACGCGTCGTCGAAATGGTCGTCGAACGTCGCGCCCTTGTCCGTGAGGTAATACACCTCCATCGGCCACGGACCGATGGCGTCGTACGTCTCCTTCATAAGCTCCACGTTCGACGCCGGCGTCGTGGACACGAAGAAGTCGTAGGTGATCTTGTCGACGCTTGGATCAGCCTCGACGGCAGCGTCGTTTTCAAGCTGCATCTCGATGAGCGCGTGCATCGAAAGCTCGCTCACGTCGTACAGGCTGCGCTTGAAGAACTCGGCAGCCTGCTCGGGGGTGAGGAACCCGCCTCGCTCGGTGGTCAAGCGCGTCTTTACCATACCCGGCACCGGAGGCTTGCTGAACAACAGCAATGCTTGCTTCTTCTCCGCCATGGGGACATTCTCCTTCTCGTCGTGTTTCTTTTCGTTATAGATCAGCTGTTCACGGCCGTCCGATCAATCGGGCTTGCCGACGCTTTCCCCCGTCGGCCGCTCCCAGCTTAGAACTCTGTCGACCTTTCGCACTACGCAGTCGACGGCGTTGTAGCACCATGTGCCGATCATCGGCTCTTCCGGCTTGCACGATGTGAGGCAGTTCACGTTCGACTCCCAGATGCCCCCGAACGCAGGAGCGCCCGGCTCCCATTCGGGATGCCACCAGCCGTAATCCACGTTCACAAGATCGTCGCGCATGCGCGCGACGGCCAGCACGAAGCAAGCAGAGCCGTTGTCGGTGGCAACCTCCACGCAATCGCCCGGAGCCAGCCTCAGGCGCTCGGCCGTAGCCTCGCTCATCTCGGCCACCGGGTACGGCGACTTCTTCCTGAACGATGCGTTGTTGAAGTACATCGACGCGTTGTAGGGCTGCTTGCGCGAGCCGGTTATCATCGCCACATGCGCCGCCCCCTTCGCCCGGGCGTCGTCGAGCAGTTCCTGCGAGCACAAGGTGATCGGCCTGGCCGGCGTGGGCAAGCGGGGGCCGCCCAGCCGCGGCAACAGCTCGCTCGCCAGCTCCACCTTGCCCGTCGTGGTTGCGAAGCCCTGAGGACGACCATCGGGGCCGAGCAGCTCGTGCTTGGCGTACGCGGGCTGCTGCCAGTACGTGCCCAGATCGCAGAACGTATCCCAGTCCACGCCCGCGCGCGCAAGCTGCGCCGCGAAGGCGTCGGCCAGCGTCTCTTCGGGCCACGCGTCCTTTTGCCCCAAGCGCAAGCCCAGCTCCCGAAACACGTCGTAGTCGCACCGTCGCTCGTAGTAGGGAGGCACCGCGGCGGGACCGCCGTAGCCCATGTTCGCCACGCCGCCGTGCACCTGCAGCACGGGCCGCTCGATGGCGCCGGCGATCGGCAGAACGTAGTCGGCGATGCTCGCGGTGGGCGTCATGTAGTAGTCCAGAACCACCAGCAAGTCCAGCCCCGTGAACGCCTCGAAGACGCGATGCGTGTCGGCGTACGTCAGAAGCGGGTTCGTGGCGTTCACGATAAGCGCGCGCACCGGGTACGGGTCGCCGACCTCCATGGCGCGCAGCACCAGATGCGGATGCGCCGAGGTCAGGTAGCGCTCCGGAAGCGTGCGTCCCAACCGCTCCGTAAGAGGGCGAACCAGATCGTAGCCGTCGAAGCACTGAAGCGGGGTGTGCGGCGTGTTCAAGCAGCGCGCGCGATGCTCCGGCTTCAGAGCGTCGGTCATCTCGAGCTCCATCTCGGAAACGAAGTCGGGGGCGTCGGCAAGAACGCAGGATCCCGGCTTGTCCACATTGCCCGTGACGGCGCGCAAGCAGCAGATCGCGCGGTGCGTCGGCGCGACGTTCGCGCCCGCCTGGTCGATGCCGCGGCCCGAAACGAGGGCGGCGGCTCCGGCCTGCGCGAACAGGCGCGCGGCGCGCACGATGTCGTCAGCCGGCACATCGCACACGCTGGCCACGTATTCGGGCGTGTAGTGCCGTACGCATACGGCCAACTCGTCGTAGCCGAAGCACCAAGCGTCCACGAACGCGCGATCGACCAGGTTCTCGGCAATGATCACCTGCAGCAAGCCCAAGGCCAGCGTGCAATCGGTTCCCGGGCGAACGGGCAGCCACAGATCGGCGACGGCTGCGGCTTGCGTGCGCCGCGGATCGACGACCACCAGCGGCGCATCGGACTTCGCGAACCGCAGCACGGAGCGCCAGAATGCCGAGTTGTCGGATTCCGCCGGATTCGTGCCCCAAAGAAACAGGCATTCCGTAACACCCGGAACAATGTCGGCCTCCACCGTCCACCCGAACGTCAGAGCGTCCATCCAGATGCGCGGGTTCCAGCAGATCTGCCCGATACCCATGTTGTTCGGGCTTCCGAACAGGTTCATGAAACGATGCAGCGGCCAAAACGAAGCGTGCGGGCCGCCGATGGCGCTGGCAAGCGTCTCCGGGCCGTGCTCGGCAGCAAGCTCCTGCAACCGCGCCGCAATATCGTCGAGTGCATCGTCCCAGCTCACGCGCTCCCACTTCCCGCCGCCGCGCGACCCCGCGCGCCGCAACGGGTAGTTCACCCGATCGGCGCCGTCAAGGGCGTCCAGGTTCATGCGCCAGCGGCGACATCCTGCAAGAACGCGAGCATCGTAGGGATAGCGCGCAGGATCGGGGTCGATCTTCACCACGCGCCCATCCTCGACCGTGGCGAGAAGCGCGCAGCAGTATCCGCAGTAATGGCAGTTCGTAGGCTTGATTTCCGTGGTCACGAGATCACTTCCGGACTCGTTTCGACGCGCTGGCCAACGCCGGCGGCGCAAGCAGCCTTGGGCGCACCGAGAGACGCGAACGCCCGCGAACTCGATGCGCCCTCCACGGCATCAAGAGCGTCGTCGAAAAGAAACCGGAGTTTCATGTACGAATCGGCTCGACTCCAATCGATGCGCCAATCGTACAAAAGCTCCAGGTAGTGAAACGCCGAGATCGGCGCCGCAAACGTTTCCAACTGCAGCGCGCAGCTCATGCACGCCACCACGAACGCGCTCGATCCGGCCGCACGAGCTTCCTGGCCATGACGGCGCGCGGCGTCGTCGGCGCGATCGAACTTCCCAACCGCCCGCAGCAACGACCCGCAGCAGTACGAGCGCTTGCGAATATGAGCCAGCTCAACCACAAGGTCGGCGGGCATGAGCGCGCGCACGCCATCGGCGAATTCCCCGGTATCCCGATCAGGGCACGAGTCGTGCACGCTCGCGCGCACCTCGGAAGCCGCGACTCCCGTCTCTTGCGCCAGCAGGCGCCGAGCAACGCCTTCGTCGATACGGTAGCCCAGATCGGCCAGCACCGCAGGCAGCGCGACAACCTGGATGCCGGCCGTACGCTCGTCGGCCGCAAGCGCGGCGCGCAGGGCCTGCACGCAATTGGGGCAGGCAGCCACGATGCGCTCGACTTCGGAGGAACGCAAACTTGCGCGCAGCTGCTCTTCGAACGAAGCGCGCACGGCGTCTCCGTCGGGTTCGTACGACAGTATCTTCCCGCAGCACAAAAGCGAGACGCCGTCGACGCAACCCGCATCCGAAAGAGTGTCGTACACGGCGTTGACCAGCGGCAATCCGTAGTTGATCAGCGAACAACCGGGGAAGAACACCGAAGAGCACGGGCGCGGATCGCCCGGGACGCGCTCAACCGCGATCTCAAGTTGCGGGAACCCACACGAAACAATGCTTCGCGCCAGGGCGTCTTCAAACACGTACTCGCTCATGCAACCCTCCCCCGTCCTCTCCATCGTCTATCCCCTCCGGTCAAAACCGCGCATCCGGGCTGCAGGCATCCTTGGAAGCCCGCAGCCCGGCGCGGGCGAATTTAGAATTGGTTATCGCCGTACGTCCACTTGGAAATGAACTCCGCGTCCTTTTTGGCAACGCGATTGTAGTAGCGGTTCTCGCCCGGAATCTCGGCACGATCGTCGGTGTTGACCACCATGAAGCGCAGCAGGCAGCCGCCGCACAGCACCAGGATGGGAGCCACAACCTGAGCAGCCGGCGAATGGCCGCCGCCCAGGTACATAAGCAGCGGCACCACCAGGCCCAGACCCACCATGCCAACCCAGAACAGGCCCGCATACGATCCGCGCACCCACCGACGAGCCGCCGCCTTTGCGGTCACGTTACCAGCACCCGCGAACGACAGGATCATGGTCAGCAGCACGATGAGCTCGGCAATGACCAGCACGATGTCGGCCACGTGCAGGATTTCCAGCACAACTTCGGACACGACGAACGACTCCAGCGAAAAAGCCGCAGGCCAACCGCCGATGGACAAGACGATGGCGGCGCAGCCCGTCGAAATGGCCGAAATGGTGAACAACACGGGAAGCGCCGGGGTCGCCCAAAACGCATGGGCTTTCAGCGTGGACAGCATGATGCCCGTGTACATCATGATGCACAGCCCGAAGAACCCGGCAACCAGCAAGGAGAAGTCGGCGGCGGGCTTCAGAAGATCGGACAGGCCGGCAAGCACGGGCAGCGCGTCGCCGACGAAGGCGAGGAAGAACACCAACGCGAACACCGAGGCGATGACCAGGAACGTCGCGCCCCATTTGATGATGGACTTCGACGTTGTCCACACCCTCCAGAACACGCCCGGCTGGCCAAGGTCGACGATCAGGAACACGCAGCCCAGGGCCACGCAGCCCAGGGCCACGAGCACCGGAAGCGCGAACACTTCCGCATGACCCGGAACCACGAAGCTGTTGAAGATAGCAGCCAGGAACAAAACGCCGCCAGCCAAGCCGCCCAGGAACAGGTAGAGGGCGATGGGGGGCTCCCAGTAATGATGCTTCATTATGCCTTACCTCCCAAATCAGGAATATAGTAGATCTGAGGCTCGGTGCCCAGCTCTTCGAAGAGACGCTCGGTCTTCACCGATCCGATAAGCTTGGAAACTTCGCTGTTCGGATCATCGAGATCGCCGAAAATGCGGGCCTTCTGATGGCAGGTCAGCACGCAGTACGGCTGCGCGGAGGGATCGAGCTGGCGCTTGTCGCGGCAGAACGTGCACTTGCGTACGAAGCGGTGCATGCGATCCTCCAGGTGCGAGGCGTCACGCATGCCGTAGGGGCAGGCGTTCACGCACACCTTGCACGACAGGCACTTTTTGGGGTCGACCCACACGGTTCCGTCTTCGTCTTGCTGGCTTGCGCCCGACGGGCAGCAGGGAACGCACTCGGGGTTCTCGCAGTGCATGCACAGCAGCGGCTGCCAGCTCTTATGGACGTTGGGCCAGGTGCCCTGCGCGCCCTCGGTAACCACCGGGTTGTAGATGATGTCAAGCGGAAGCTTGTTCCACGTACGACAAGCAACCGTGCAGGAATGGCAACCGATGCAACGACGTTGGTCGATGACCATAACGTAACGAGTCATGTATCTATCCTTTCTTCCCGCTCGGCAACTAGTCTTCGACGGGGGCATACGACATGTCGTAGCGCTTGCCCGTCGCCTCGTCGATCAGATTTCCCGTGGCCGCGTCGTAGAGCCACCCGTAGTACGCGTCGTGGAACGCGCCGCTTTCAGGATCCAGCAACCAGCCGCTGTTCGGATCGTAGACGTACGGAAGGTCGCCAAGGACGGCACAGCCCGCCTCCGCGTTCCAGGTCAAGTTCTCGGGAACCTCGAACGGGGCAGCCGCCGCACCGGGATAGCAACGGACGCCCGCCACGACCACGATTTCCTCGCGATCCATCGTGTACAGCTTGCCGGTCGCGTCGTCCACAAGGCACTCGCCCGCCGCGTCGTAGCGCCAGCCGGTGTACGCGTCGTGGTACGCCTTCGTGCGGGGGTTGACGAGCCAACCCGATTCGTCAAGACGGAAATGCGTGTCCTTCTGGTACAGGGCGTTGTTCTGCCACACCCATTCGTATCCCTCGGGAACGTCCTCGGGAGGCTGCGGCTTCTCGAACGGAATAGGCTCGCGTGCAAGCTTCTGGTCGCTTGGCATGACCGTGACGCCCGGCTTAACCGAAGATCCGGGGATGGAGAACTGGGTATCCTCCGGCTTGTACTCCTTGTCGAAATCGCCGCACTTGTACACCTTGCACATCAGGCCGCGGTTCGCCCACGATCCGCCCATCGGATCGCAGTGCTCGTCATCGACCGAGGTCAGCACGTTGACGTTCGACTCAAGGCACCCGAAGGGGTTGTTCAGATCGGCGGAGCCGTCGCGCTCGGGGAACCACCAGCCGCGCGGCGCGAACACCACGTTCGGATGGACTTCCGCCTCCACGTTGGCGCGCATCTTGATGCGGCCGCGACGCGTTTCTATCCAGCACCATTCCCCGTACTCGATGTTGAGCTTCGCAGCCAGTTCCGGGTTGATGGAGAAGTACGGATCGGGATACAGGTAGCGAATGCCCTGCATCTGGAAGTGCTCCGAATGGTGGTACGGCATGAAGCCGCCGCCCGTGGTGAGCACGATAGGGTATTCCGCAGCGATCTCCGGGGTGTCGATCTCGTTTTCGATACAGCCGATGTAGGTGGGCATGCCCGCGTAGCCAAGCTCGCGCAGGATGGACGAGTTGCACTCGACCTTGCCCGAAGGCGTCCAGAAGCCGCCGTTGGTCTTGAACTTGTTCTGATGCAGCGGCGGATAGTACATGCGATAGTAGTCGACGAAATCGTCGTAGCATTCCACGCCGGGCAGGCCCAAAGGCTGGAGAATGTGGAAGTAGGCTTCTTCCTCGGTCTCCCAAGGCCAGTTGGCGGGATCCTGGCCGCACGCAAGTCCCAGCTTGCGCCAGAACGTCATGTCGGTGTGGCGGTCGTACTTGGGCTGCATGGCGCGCTTCCCGCCCATGATCGAGTCGGTTGCGCCGTAATGGGTGACGATGGTGGGCCGCTCGAGCGCGCCCGCCGCCGGGAACACGTAGTCGGACAGCAGCGCCGTGGGGGTCATCCAGTAGTCCACGGTGACCAGGAACTCGCATTTCTTCAGCGCTTCGAGCGTCATCTTGGCGTCGCCGTACGAGTTGACGGGGTTGCTGGCGTTCACGATGAGCGCGCGCACCTGGTACGGGTCGCCCGTGATGATGGCCTTGAAAACGCTGGGGCCGTGCGCCTCGCAGAACCACTCGGTGGGCAGCGTCTTGCCCCACGTGCGCTTCGCGTTATCGGAGATAAGCTGGTAACCGGGCCACGAGGTGAGCTTGAACTTGTTGGAGCCGATCTGCTTGCCCTTCTGCTCTTCGGGCAGGCACTCGTTAAGCTCCATCTCCTCGTCGGTAAGGTAGTTCAAAGCGGGGCCGGGCATGCCGTCGCCGCCGGGAACGTCCAGGTTTCCGCAGATCGCACGTATAAGGGCGATAGCGTGGCTGCCGGTGGTGGAAGCGCGACCGATCTGGTCCCACGTGCAGCCCCACTGGATGCAGCCCGGCGTGTTCATGGCGTACAGGCGCGCGGCCTCGCGAATCTTGTCAGGCTCGAGCCAGGTGATGGGGGCGGCCCATTCCGGCGTGTACTCGGCGACGTGCTCTTGAAGCTCGTCGAAGCCGTCGCACCACTCGCCCACGAAATCGTAGTCGACAAGGCCCTCGTAGATGATGGTGTGGAGCATGGCAAGCGCGAGCGCCGCATCGGAGCCGGGACGCAGCGGCAGCCACAGGTCGGCTTTGGAGGCCGTTTCGGAATACCGAGGATCCACGACCACGATCTTCAAGCCGGCTTTCTGTAGGTCCGTGTAGCCGTTCATGCCGCCTAGCGTGGAGGCACCTGGGTTCATGCCCCAGAGGATGAGGCACTTCGCGCCCATGAGGTCGGTTTCGAACGGCGACCAACCCGCCACGCAGGTTTCGGCCATGAACGTGGGGATCCAGCACAGCAGCGCGTTGTGGAACCCGTTCGGCGTGCCGAACTGATTCAGGAAGCGGCGACGCGCCCAGTCGTCGGTGCGCGTGGTGCCGCCCGCGGAAGCTACCGCTTCGGCGCCGCTTTCCTTCTTTATCTGGTTCAGCCGATCGGCAACTTCTTGGATGGCCTGGTCGTACGGGATCTTCTCCCAGTTGCCCTCGCCCTTGCCGCCCACGCGCTTCAACGCATGGTTGATGCGGGCGGGGTGGTTGACGTGCAGCAACGCGCTGGTGCCGCGACAGCACAATCCGCCTTGGTTCGAGTAATCGGGATCGCCCTCGATCTTGATTACGTCGCCGTCTTTGACGTAAGCGAGCACGCCGCAGTTGGCATGGCAGAAATAGCAGAGCGACTTGACCATGGTGACACCCTCTTGATGGATGTCCACCTCGGTCGATTCGGTATCCGGGCACACAAGGCCCTTGAGACCGCTCGACGTCTTGGAAATCTCCGTCATCTACCTTCCCCTCTTCTTCTCGTCCGTTTTCCTCACCGTTTAACCCTGTCGTACCGTTCGCATGATTATGCGCGGGAGCTCCACTTGGCATGAACGCTCTCGCTCGCGCGGATCATCCACGCCAGTGTATAAAACGCCCGTTCCATCCACATCACCCCGGAAGCTCTAAATTCCTCCAGCGAGTAAGCCCGCTAGTATTAGTTGATCGGACCTCGATTTCCGCGCCGACCGCTCGCCTGGGCATTCCGCGCGCTCCCGGGGACATGGCACGGCTCCCCTGGATCGAACCGGCGCAGCAGCAGCTCGTCTTCTTCAACCGCCAATCGGCATCGTGCTTCTCGTCTTCTTTAGTTGCTCGATGCCAACAAGTAGTAGATTAGATCTGCTAATTGATTATAACCATGCATAAAAGCATGTGCTACCCCGATAATGGATTTTTGCGCCCCCGACGATCCAAAAAAGAGGATAACGATGCAATGAGTCCGCCCATATCGGGTACGGCTC
>ERZ836760.2576-NODE-2576-length-13900-cov-2.449043_pt1 | contig 13900 bp, 17 predicted proteins | sample MGYA00519941_ERZ836760 | MGnify/ENA primary metagenome ERZ836760 (study PRJEB31850, sample SAMEA3708807) | human gut metagenome | biome: human gut; feature: human-associated habitat; material: faeces | place: China | collected 2014 ... | reverse complement strand
ATGCTCGCGGAATCGCCCTGTTTCGCTGTGCGATCAGACAATCAAAAAAGCGCCCCGCGTCTTATTAACGCAGAGCACTTGTTTTGACTAAGCTTTTTCTTCTTTAAGAGCCTTCTTTTGTGCCATGACTGAATGCTTCAGCATGAACGGAGCAATCACCGTGGTCAGGATGATGACGATGATCACGCCGGAGTAGAAGTCGCTTGAAAGCAATTTTGCCTCATATCCGACCTGGGCGATGATCAGAGCCATTTCACCGCGAGAAACCATTCCGGCACCGATGATGTCTGCGGAACGCATGCTCATGCCAAGGATTTTTGCGCCAAAGCCGCAACCGATCCACTTGGTCAGCAATGCCAAAATCGTCAGCGGGATAATGAAAATCAGATCTTTAAAGAAACCGTCAAACGTCATGTTGAGTCCGATGCTGACGAAGAACATCGGGATGAACACCGCATACCCGATCGGTTCGATGTTCGAGTCGATTTCTTTTTTGCAAGGCGTCTGTGCAACCGCAACGCCGGCAAAGAATGCGCCGACAACGTTGCTCAAGCCGACTTCTTCTGCAAGATAGGACATGCCCATGCAGATAAAGACGGACATCAGAACCACTGAAGACGGAAGCGAGAGTTTTTCTGCGATGCCCATGAGGAACGGAGCAATGTATTTGAACAACAGATAGATTCCTGCAAAATACAGTGCCTGAAGCACCAACGAAAGCCCGATGTTCGACTGGACGTGCCCGCCCGATTTGGCTGAAGATGCTGACGAGCACGCTTAAAATCAAGACGGCCAGAATATCATCGATGACGGCCGCTCCAAGAATGGTAGTACCTTCCTTAGAGTCGAGGAAATGCAATTCTTTAAGAACCTCAACTGAAATTGAGACTGAAGTCGCAGCAAACGTCACGCCCAAAAAGATGGCCTGTTCATTTGAAAAGGAAAAGAGCTTCCCAAACAGGAAGACCAGACCGACGGGAACGATGACGCCGCAGACCGCAACGGAAAATGCAGGCTTTAAATATTTTTTGAGCAGTTCCAAATCACTTTCAAGTCCGGCGATAAACATTAAAATGATCACGCCAATTTCAGAGAAGGTATGAACGAAAGAATTGTTGGTGACCAAACCCAGGACGGCAGGCCCCAAGACGATGCCGACGAGCAATTCGCCGATGACGGCCGGCATGCCGACCCTGCGGCTGAAGTGGCCGGCCAATGCTGTGGTGATTAAAACGAGACTGAGTGTCCCTAAATATGACATAGATTCATTCTTCCTTCCTGCCAAAATTCAAAAAAAGACCAACTATAAGATAAATTATATATGCCATTATACCCAAATTGTGATCTCTTTAGCAAGATATTGTGGAAGAGAATCGGGGGATGAAAATGTCCTTAGAATCTTGGAAGTTGCCCGATTTGATCCTGCGAGTCAGGAAAATGCAGTGTCCGGATTCAAAAATAGTTGCCGCCTGCCTCTGCATTTTTCATTTACAAACGACCTTGGAACATTGGCTTCTGCATTTGACAGCAAAAAAGAGGATTATTCCCGGAATTTCCGGGAATAATCCTCCTGCTTCAGAAGTTGTCAGAATTTGACGTTTTTATCGATTTTAGACAGTGCAAAAAGTGCATCTTGGATCGTAATGCCGGATGCTTCAAATTTAGGGTTATCATTTGAGCGGGCAATAAAGAGTTGACTTTTCATGTCTAAAGAAATTGAATAGTTGGTTTTTGAAAATTGACCAAACTTCATAACTTTGCCCTCCATTTCATAGTAAAATTAGATTAGGAAGAATTGAATCAAAAAATATGAATTCGTTTACAACCTAATGTGACAAGTATACTATGTAAGTGCCTTTTTTGCAAACAATATGCTTGTTGACATATTTGGAGGAAAAACAATGGAGAACAAAGTAATTGTTTTATGCGGTGCTCCGGGCAGCGGCAAAACGACCGTCCGCAAATATCTGACGGAAAATTTTGCAATTGAACCGGTTTTGACGCATACGACCAGGCCAAAACGGATAGGCGAGCGCGACGGAATCGATTATTGGTTTGAAACGCGTGAAACTTTTTTTGAAAATCACTATTTGGAATATGTCGAATATGACGGTAATCTTTACGGATCGTCTTATGAAAGTTTGGAACGCGCCTGGCAAAAGGCTCCGGTTGCGACGATCGTTCTTGATACGAAGGGTGCGGAAACGTACCTGGAACGGATACCCGAAAAAACGGAGGTCGTCTATCTTTGCGTAACCGATGAAAAAGTTCAAAGAGAACGCATGGAACAACGCGGAGACGATGCTGACAAAATACGGCGCAGGCTTGCGTCTCAGGAGGCAAAACGCGACAAGCACTTGCCCAACAAGCTTGTTAAGCATGTGCATATCATCGAAAACGATGACTGGGAAGAAACCAAGGTCAAAATCAAGACTCTGCTACAAATGCTGGGAATCGAAACAACTTGTTGATTTTTGCGGATTTGGACAAGATTTTGAAGCTGCCTGCTTCGATGCGGAAATTTTGAACAAGTTGATTTACTTGTCTGGCCAGATGAATTATAATAATTAGTAATTATTACGATTTAATCAAAGCGGCAGAATACGGCCGGACATTGTCAAAATGGAGGAAAAAGCATGATCGATCAAGCTCTTCAATTGCTTAAAAGCCACAATTACAAAATTACGAAGCAAAGAAGAACCATGTTGGAATACTTGAGTGGATTTCGCGAAAATTACGTCAACGTCACGAAAATCGACGAGCATATGCGCGAATTGTTTCCCGGCATCAGTCATGATACGGTCTATCGCAATATTCGCGAATTTGCCGAAATCGGCATTCTTGAAACAAAAAGCCGCCCCAACGGAACCTGTGTAAAATATCAATGCGATTTCAATCAGATGCATCATCACCACTTCGTTTGTCGCAAATGCGGACGCGTTCAGGAAATCAAGATATGTCCGCTCGATTTTCAAAAACAACTGCCGGGCTGCGTGATCGAGGATCATCGTTTCGAATTGACGGGACTGTGTTCCGAATGTGCCGGGACGGAACGCAATTTTTAACAAACTTTAAATTTGGTTAGCCGGGAATTGTAGTAGGATAGGTAAATGGAAACAAACTAGAAATGAGGGTAACAAAATGGCAAAACGAACACCGCCATTGTTGACGCCGTTTGCAATCATGTCAATCGTGCTGGCGCTCGGCGCAACAAACGTGGCAGTCAACGAGGTTACGCATACGTCAGAAGGGCGTGCGCGCGTTTCAACGGTCTCAAGTTCATCTTCCAGCGTCGAAAGCGTCTCACAATCGTCGGAAAGCAGACATGAGCCGGATCGAAGAGATGAAAGTTCTTCTTCGTCAGAACAGCAAAGCTCTGCCGAAAGCACGACGCAGGAAAGCACGGTTTCAAACCAGGAAAGCTCAAGTTCAGAGACGGAAAAAGAAAGCTCAAGCTCCTCGTCTTCATCAAGTAGCAGCTCGAGCTCGTCTTCGTCAAGCTCGTCTTCGACAGACAACCAAGACGATGAAGGGGGTGAATAAACGATGTTCAGCATTCTTGGAATGATCAACAGCTATATCGGATATTTCAGCATGAACGCCAAGCTGAAGAGTCAAGTTTACACGGCTTTGGGAACTTTGGGCAACTTCTATCTATTATATGTTGCTTACCGTTTCTTTGCGAACGGCTTTTATCTGCGCGGCTTTCTTTATATTCTGGCCTTTCTCGTCCTGGCCTATTTCGCTTATTTGAACATTCTTTACTATTTTACGAAAGACAAGTCTTCAAAGTACGACATTACGCCAAAAATCGAGCAGCTTCTCGGAATCAAAGCCAAGGACCATCTGGCGGAATACGAAAAGCGCAAGAATCAGGCACCGGGCTATGTTCAAACGAACGGCATTTTCAAGGATGAGGAGTTTCTCCCGTCCGTTGTCACGACAAATGCCGAGCAAAAAGCAAATATTCAGGCTTTGGTCAAGGATCTGGCGAATGTCGGATACCTTGATTTGAACTATGGCGGCATGGCAGAAGATGACATGCTGGCGATCGTCAGGGAAGGTTCTGCAACGAGTTTTCAAGCCTTGGCCGAACCGGTCGCTTTGCCGTATTTCGAGCTGGTCGAACGTGCCGGTCACATGTTTATTTACGGCGGTACCAATCAGATGGAAGCAAAGCCGCTTGGCGAAGTCAAGACGATCGGTCTTCTGAGTGCCAGGGAAGCTGCCAAACGCTACAAGCTTTCCGTTGCAACGGCATGTTTGACCAAGGGACCTTACAAGGTTGCCGGTCGCTCCAGCATGTTGGAAAAGGATGCCGAGTTTGAGCTTGACGTTCAGATTGCCTATCGTGATTCTGAAAAAGAACTTGCGAAAAAGAAAAAAAGAGAAGAAGCGGAAAAAACTTCAGAAACTATGACCGTTTCCGACGTGCCGCATCATTTGAGCAGAAAAGACAAGTGGAATCACTAATAAATGTCCTAAGGCATGCAGGATTTTGCAAAATGCAGAGTTCTGTATGCTTTTTTGTTTTGCTGATGCGGATCAATGCGCTGCATTTGACAAAAAAGCGTGTTTTAAAACGGTTAAACCGACAATTGCTGCTGGAGTTTTTAATCTAATTATATAAGTCATAGTCTCTTAAGTTTTTGTTATAAAACTGGACGATATCTAGAAAAATGCTTGAAATATCGCAATGTATAAAATATAATGTAATTGTCTATTTTATAATCTTTTTTTAATATAAGGTAAATTTGGAGGGGAGTTGGTTTCATGGAGCTGGTGGTGAATCCAAAGATTAACAAAAACGAATTGATTGAGCTTTATAAGTCCGTTGGCTGGACTGCCGACGTGAACAACATCGACAATCTTCGCAAAGGGATGAAAAAATCTTATGTGATCGCAGCGTATGAGGACAAGAAACTGATCGGGCTTGTTCGGGCCTTAAGCGACTACGCAACGGTCGTTTATGTTCAGGATCTGCTCGTTGCATCGGATTATCAGGGCAAGCGCGTAGGGAAGAGCCTGATGCATCATTTGCTGAATTATTTCGGATCGGTCGGCCAAATCATCGTGACGGCCAAAAACGACGAGCGAACCGGCAAGTTTTTCCGCTATTTGAATTTCAGAGAAGAAAGCAAGAACACTTACGAAATTGATCGAAGAGACTAAAAAATGCAGAGCTGACATTGACGTGTCAACTCTGCATCTTTCATTTGCCGGCTAGTGTATTTCAAAGCGGCTGAGTCTGCTGTGAAGTTCCGGCGAGACGTTTGCGGAAACGACGGTACCGTCTTCTTCATAAGTTGTTTCCAAAACGGTGCCGCGGACGTTCAGTTCGTCAAGATACCGTCCTTCGGAAAACGGAATTTTGAACGTAACGATGCGATCGTCTTTGAAGATGTTTTCCTTGATCAGTTCGACGAGTTTTTCGATTGAGGCAGGATCTTTGGCAGAATACGTGATTTGATTTCCGAGAATTTCAGGATACGGAGCTTCGGTCAAATCGGCCTTGTTGAAGGCGTAAATCATCGGGATGTTTTCAACGCCGATTTCCTTGAGCGTCTCTTCCGTCGTTTTGATCATGTCGCGATAGTTCGGATCGGAAACGTCGATGACCTGAACGAGCAGGTCGGCTTTGGCTGCTTCGGAGAGGGTCGATTTGAACGCCTGGACCAGCTGGTGCGGCAAGTGCGAAACGAAGCCGACGGTGTCGCTGATCAAAAAATCCTTGTTGTCTTTGAAATGCAGTCTGCGAACCGAGGTGTCCAGCGTGGCAAAAAGCATGTCCTTTTCAAAAACCTGTTTGTCGTCGTCCTTTCCGCAGGCCCTGAGAAGACCGTTCATGGTCGTCGATTTGCCGGCATTCGTATAGCCGACGAGAGCGACCGATCTCAAACCGCTTGCGTCGCGCTGCTTGCGCGTGACGTTTTGTTTTTCTTCGATGTCCTTCAGCTCTTTTTTCAGGATGCTGATGCGTTTGCCGATGACGCGCCTGTCTTTTTCGAGCTTGGTTTCACCGCCGCCGCGACTGTTGAATGAACCGCCGCCGCCACCGGTCTGCTGATCAAGCTTGACTTTGTCGTTGTCAGTGTGAAGTCTTGGCAGGCTGATGCGCAGCTGGGCAATCTGAACCTGAAGCTTGGCTTCTTTTGAGCGTGCTCTTGATGCGAATATTTCAAGAATCAGCGCTGTTCGATCGATGATCTTCATGTCGGTCAGGTCACCGAGATTTCTGATCTGCATAGGCGTGAGTTCGTCGTTGACGATTAAAATCTTGGCATCATGAATCTTTCCTTGGGTTTTAATTTCTTCTGCTTTTCCGCGTCCGACGTATGATGCGGAAACGGGTCGCTCAAGTTTTTGAATGACCGTGTCCTTGACTTCCATGTCGCAGGCTTCGGAAAGATTTGCAAGCTCCTGCATGGTGTAGTCAAAGTCCGGCTGATTCAAATCGGCGCCGCAGATTATTACAGGTGTCATCTAATCCCTCGCTTTCTTATCGTAAAATTGTCTTTATTATAGCATTGCGACATTGTATCGTTAAGAATAATGCTTTGAATTCTTAGAAAAATACAGGGTGTAAACGCTTCTTTGAGTTTTTGGAAAGATTACTCATTAAAGCAATTTTTTTAAAATTCTTAGATTGATTTAAGGAGCGCAATCTTGATATGTCGGCAAAAGACGATAAAATTGTTAATTTTTTTCAAAAGCCCGTCACGGCAACGATTAAGCATATTTTTGAGCAGAAATATATTGGAAAATTAGATTTGGCACTTGAATTTAATACGGTTATCATATAAAATTTAATCAACTGTAAAAAGACATTTTGAAATTATCTGACATTATTAAGGAGTTGTTAAGATATGAAATTAGCAAAAGTTGCAGCTGCAGGCTCTGTTGCTGCCTTGTGTGCTTTGACGCTTGGCGCTTGCGGTTCCAAATCAAGCGATTCAGCTTCAAAGCAGGTTTTGAACTGGAACGAATCTGCCGAATTGCCGACAATGGATCTTTCCAAGGCGACTGACGTTGTCAGTTTCGATACGTTGAACAACACGATGGAAGGTCTTTATCGTTTGGGCAAGGATTCAAAGATCGAACCAGGTCTTGCTACGAAGACAAAGGTTTCTTCGGACGGCTTGACATATACGTTTACCTTGCGCAAGGATGCCAAGTGGTCAAACGGTGACAAGGTTACTGCCAAGGACTTTGTCTACTCATGGCGTCGTACGCTTGATCCTAAGACAAATTCGCAATATGCATATTTGTTTGAAGGAATCAAGAACGCAACTGACGTCATGAACGGCAAGAAGTCGACCAAGGAAGTCGGCGTCAAGGCTGACGGCGACTACAAGCTGGTCGTTACGTTGGACAAGCAGATTCCGTACTTCAAACTGTTGATGGGCTTCCCAACATTCTTCCCGCAAAACCAAAAGGCTGTTGAAAAGTACGGTTCCAAGTACGGTACTGCTTCCAAGTACATGTGCTACGACGGTCCGTTCAATTTGACGAAGTGGACGGGGACGAACCTTTCATGGTCTTTGAAGAAGAGCGACAACTATTGGGATAAAAAGAACGTCAAGCTTGATTCCATCAATTTCAAGGTTAACAAGAGCAACTCAACGGCTTATAATTTGTATCAATCCGGCAAGCTTGATGCAACGAGCTTGAGTGCAGAACAAGCAAAGCAGTTGAAGGGTCAATCAGGATATACGGTTCGTCAGGCCGCTTCGACATTCTATTTCCAATACAACCAGACAAAGCCTGAATTCCAGAACAAGAAGATTCGTCAAGCAATCTCAATGGCCATTGACCGCAAGGAATTCGTAAACAAGGTTCTCGGCAACGGTTCAATTCCTGCGAAGGGTCTGGTCTCAACCGGTCTTGCAACGCGCAACGGCAAGGATTTTGCTGATGCTTCCTACGTCAAGGACGGCGTAACCGTAAACCTTGCAAAGGCCAAGAAACTCTGGGCTGAAGGTCTGAAGGAAATCGGCAAGGACAGCTTGACGTTCGGACTTTTGAGCGATGACACCGATGCTGCAAAGAAGACGACTGAATTCATCCAAAGTGCGATCGAATCAAACTTGAAGGGTGCAAAGGTCGAATGTGCAAATGTTCCGTTCAAGACACGTTTGAACCGTACGAACGAAGGTCAGTTCGACATCGTAATCTCAGCATGGGGTGCCGACTTCGCAGATCCGATTTCATTCCTTGACATGTTCACGTCAAACAACTCCTATAATGCGGGCAAATGGAAGAATGCTCAATACGATAAGCTGATCGAAGCATCCAAGTCAACCGATGCTGGCAATGCCGGCAAGCGTTGGGACGATTTGGTAAGTGCTGAAAAGATCCTTATCCAGGAACAAGGGATTACTCCTTTGTATCAACAAGCAACGGCTTGGATGGTTAAGCCGAAGGTTAAGGGTGTAATTTACAACTCTGCAGGTGCAAATTACAACTTTAAGAATGCTTACGTTTCAGGCAACTAATTCGATAGATTTATCATTTAATAACTGTTGTTGGGGAAAGGATTTCGCTTTCCCCAATTGGTTTATTTTAAAGAGAAATGCGCAGATGCCTGTAATACGGGATTTTGACGTTTCTTAAAACAAAGATTGTGAAAAAATACCTGGCAAAAAGGGTTTTCTATATGGCACTCACATTGTTCTTGGTAGCAACCATCACGTTCTTTTTGATGAAGCTGATGCCAGGGACGCCATATTCTAACCAAGAAAAAATGACACCTGAACAGATTCAGATTATGAACCAGCAATATGGTTTGGACAAACCTGTTTGGATGCAATATTTGATGTATCTTGGCGGGATGCTCCATGGTGACATGGGGACTTCCTTCCAATTCAGCAACCAACCGGTATCATACTTGATTGCAACCCGTATCGGGGCTTCTGCACAACTCGGTATTCAAGCAATGATTTTTGGCGTATTCTTCGGAATCATTTTGGGCTCCATTGCTGCCATTAATCGCAATACGTGGGTTGATACGTTGGTTACAGTTCTGTCAATCATCGGCAAGTCCGTTCCGAACTTCGTTTTGGCCGTGCTTCTGCAATACTATATTGCTTTGAAACTCGGCATCTTACCGATTGCCGATTGGGGCGGGTTCTCATACACGGTTTTGCCGACGATTGCGCTTGGCGTAGGTCCGTTGGCTGAAACCGCTCGTTTCATTCGAACCGGCATGGTCGACGTTTTGAATTCTGATTATATTGAGCTTGCGCGTGCCAAAGGCCTGAGCAAGTTCCAAATTGTCTATCATCATGCGCTTCGCAACAGTTTGATCCCGCTCATTACCTTGATCGGACCATATACTGTTTCGTTGATGACCGGTTCCATGGTTATCGAAAACATCTTCTCGATTCCTGGTATCGGTGAACAATTCGTCAAGTCAATCACGACAAACGACTATCCAACGATCATGGGTGTTACGATGCTCTTCTCCGCAGGCTTGGTGGCAGTTATTCTGTTGACCGACATCATCTACGGAATCATCGACCCGCGCATTCGTCTTGCTGGAAATGAGGATTAAGCTATGGAAGAAAATTTGAAATTAGATCCGGAAGCAAAAGTTTCACCGGAAGATTTTCAAGCTTTACCAAAAGAAGAAGAGCTTGATGCTGAAAAAATCGCGGCCCCATCCTTAACTTTCACACAGGATGCATGGCGTCGTCTTAAGAAAAACAAAGGTGCCGTTATTTCGCTTTTTGTCATTATCGTAATGATTGTTGTGGCTTTTGGTTCGACACCGTTCATTAATCATGATACTTTGGTCAAATCCGCGCCTAAGTATGCCAACCTGCCTGCCAAGATTCCCGGCGTAGACATCAATGGGTTTAACGGCAAGCTCAAGCAAGGCGGAGTTTGGGTTGACCAATACAAGGCAAACAATATTCCTGAAGGAACATACTTTGTTTTGGGAACTGATTACCTCGGTCACTCGCTTGCGCAACGTATCATCTATGGTACGAAAGTTTCGTTGATCGTTGCTTTGGTCGCAACGTTCTTTGACCTTACGATAGGGGTCTCGTATGGCATTGTCTCAGGCTGGAAAGGCGGGATGGTGGATAATGTCATGCAGCGTATTATTGAAATCATCTCGTCGATTCCAAGTCTTGTCATTGTCGTTTTGATGCTGCTCGTCTTCAAACCCGGCATGACGTCAATCATCTTGGCCATTGCCATTTCAAGTTGGACGACGATGGCCCGAATGATTCGAGCGGAGACGCTCCAGCTGAAGAGTCAGGAATATGTTTTAGCCGCAAGAACATTGGGCGAATCACCGATTAAGATTGCGATGAAACATTTGGTTCCGAACCTTTCAAGCATCATCATCATTCAGACGATGTACACGATTCCGAGTGCCATCTTCTTCGAAGCGTTCCTGAGTTTCATCGGTATCGGTATTTCTGCTCCTGAAACGTCTCTTGGGGTATTGCTCAACGATGGTCAAAAGAACTTCCAATTCCTGCCATACCAGATGTGGTATCCGGCAATCGTTCTTTGTGTATTGATGATTTCCTTTAACCTTTTAGGCGACGGTCTTCGCGATGCATTTGATCCAAAGACAAGAAGGTAGGTAATTAAGATGGGCGAAAGAATTTTAGACGTAAAGAACCTTAAAATTAATTTCCACACCTATGCTGGCGATGTAAAAGCCATTCGTGATGTCAGTTTTCACCTTGATAAAGGTGAAACGCTCGCCATCGTTGGTGAATCCGGCTCAGGCAAGTCCGTTACGACGAAGAGTCTGATGGGGCTTCTTGCCAACAACGCTGAAGTTGTCGGCGGCTCGATCATGTACCGCGGTGAAGATTTGCTGAAGAAGACCGAAAAGGAAATGCAGGAAATTCGCGGCAAGGACATTGCGATGATTTTCCAGGATCCGATGACGTCATTGGATCCGACGATGAAAATCGGTCGCCAGATTGCTGAACCGCTGATGATTCACAAAAATATCGATAAGAAGAAGGCCTGGGCACAGGCTCTTGAGATTTTGAAGCTGGTCGGGATTGCAAATGCAGAAGAACGTATCAACGATTATCCTCACCAATTCTCAGGCGGCCAGCGTCAGCGTATCGTGATTGCGATTGCGCTCGTTTGCTACCCGGAAATTTTAATTGCTGATGAACCTACAACTGCTTTGGACGTTACGATTCAGGCTCAAATTCTGAATTTGATGAAAGAGCTTCAACAAAAGATTGAAACATCCATCATCTTCATCACCCATGACTTGGGCGTTGTTGCAGGGATGGCTGACCGCGTGGCCGTTATGTACGCCGGTCAAATCATCGAATACGGAACGGTTGATGAGATCTTCTACAATCCTAAGCATCCATATACATGGGGCTTGCTGAACTCAATGCCGACGCTTTCAAGTACAAAGCTTGAAGCAATCCCGGGCACTCCTCCAGACTTGCTTGATCCGCCTAAGGGAGATCCGTTTGCAGCTCGTAATCCGTATGCCATGAAGATTGATGCTGAAAAGCAGCCACCATTCTTCAAGGTTTCTGATACGCACTATGCAGCAACATGGCTCTTGCACAAGGATGCGCCAAAGATTACGCCACCTGACGAAATCCTGCGTCGCCAAAAAATTTGGCAAGAAATGCAAGCAGCTGCCAAATAGTTACAAGGAAGGAAGAAAACCGTATGCCAGAACAAAAAAAGAAACTTCTCGAAGTCAAGCATTTGAAACAATACTTCGGAGTCGGCAAGGCAGATATGGTCAAAGCTGTCGATGATGTTACGTTTGACATCTACGAAGGCGAAACTTTCGGACTTGTTGGCGAATCCGGTTCAGGTAAGACAACTACCGGCCGAAGCATCATTCATCTTTATAATCCGACTGACGGTCAGATTATTTTTGACGGAAAAGACGTAAGCAAACTTAATTCAAAAGAAGATCATCTTAAATTCTGCCGTGACATGCAGATGATTTTCCAAGATCCTTATGCTTCTCTCAACCCCCGTATGACGGTTGAAGACATCATTGCAGAAGGTCTGGATATTCACGGTTTGGTCAAGACAAAGGAAGAACGTCGTGCCAAAGTTGAAGAATTGTTGGAAACGGTCGGCTTGAACAAGGATCATGCCAGCCGTTATCCGCATGAATTCTCTGGCGGTCAGCGTCAACGTATCGGCATTGCACGTGCCTTGGCCGTTGAACCGCGCTTCATCATTGCCGATGAACCAATTTCTGCTTTGGACGTTTCCATCCAGGCCCAAGTTGTCAACCTGCTTAAAGAATTACAGGAACAAAAGGGCTTGACGTATCTTTTCATTGCTCACGATCTGTCGATGGTCAAGTATATTTCGGATCGCATCGGCGTTATGCACTTCGGGCGTCTGCTTGAAGTAGGACCGGCCGATGATGTTTATACGAAGCCGCTTCATGATTACACGGCAAGTTTGATTTCCGCCGTTCCGGTTCCTGACCCTGAATTTGAACGCAACCGCAAGCAGATTTTGTACGATGCATCGATCGAACAAGATGTTGAAGGCAAACCGGCCAAGCTGCGTGAAATCACGCCTGGCCACTTCGTTCGCTGCCGTGAAGATCAAGTTGAAATGTATAAGGAACGTGCTGCTAAGTACGAACAAAAATAAATGAGGAGAAGCTGAAAAAACTCTGCCTCAAATAAAAAACGGATGATTTGCAATTAGTTGCGAATCATCCGTTTTTTTGCGTATGTGTGACAATCGACTTCCATGATGGAGATAACCAAAAATAGTTTGTTTTGTGCTAATCGATAATGATTTGAAACTCGTCATTGAAAAAGCGGCGATAGGCTATATATGACGAACAAACCGATGCCAGGCTGGTTGCCGAAAGCAGCATGAAGACGACCATGATTTGGTATTTGATGGCAAATACAGGGTCGACTCCCGCAAAAATCAAACCTGACATCATTCCCGGAAGACTGACGATGCCGTACGTTTTGGCAGAATCAATCGTCGGCTGCATTCCGGTTTTGACGCACGTTTGAACAATGTTTGCGCATGCTTGAAACGGTTGAGCTCCGAGCGCAAGTTTTTCTTCGATTCGTTGATGCTCATCGTGGAATTTGGTTTTCATCTGCTTGTAACAAAGACCGATTGCCACCATCGAATTGCTGGCAATCATTCCGGAGATTGGAATGATTTGCGATGGAATAAACTTGATTGCGCCGCTCAGGACCAAACCTGAAAGAGTAATCGAAGTGCTCGTCAAAATGGAAATGAAGGAAGGCCAAAAAAGCTTTGGGATGCCTTTGCCTCGATTTGCCGCATTGCGGGCGGCATTGAAAATGATTATCAGAATCATTGCGGCAGTTACAAGAATGTTGTTGAGCGAAAAGATGTATTTTAAAACGTAACCGACAATCGTCAGCTGCACGATTGCCCGAATGACGCTGACAATCATGTCCGATTCAAGCTTCAGCTTCTGTCGATTTGAGATGATCAGCGCAACGATAACTAAGACGGCGGCGTATGTCAGACTGAGATTATTAACGTGAACGCTATTGTTCAATGATTCGTCCCTCCTCAATACGGATGATTTGTTCTGCTTGGCGCAATTCGTCGGTGTCGTGCGTCACGGCGATAACGGTTCCGCCAGATTTTCTGTAAGAACTTATCAACATGTGGACAATTTTTTTATTATCCGCATCAAGCCCCGCCGTAACTTCGTCAAGCAAGAGAACCTTTGGTTTAAATATCAAGTTGCGAATCAATGCCACGCGCTGTTTTTCGCCGCCGGAAAGATCAGCGACGGGCTTTTCCAAGTATGATGAGCTTAAGTTTACGCGCTCCAACAGTTCGATTTCGTGTTGGCGTTTCACTGGTTCTCTTCTGATCTCGAACGGGAAGTCAAGGTTATCAGCCCCTGTATCTCCAA
>ERZ836760.2572-NODE-2572-length-13950-cov-6.371788_pt1 | contig 13950 bp, 10 predicted proteins | sample MGYA00519941_ERZ836760 | MGnify/ENA primary metagenome ERZ836760 (study PRJEB31850, sample SAMEA3708807) | human gut metagenome | biome: human gut; feature: human-associated habitat; material: faeces | place: China | collected 2014 ... | reverse complement strand
CGCATTCCTCCCACGACCTAAGAGGTCGGGGTATCCTGCGCTGTTTTATGATGAAGATGACGGGAGTTATGAAACGGGCGGCTGTGTTGTGCATGGCGGTGCTGCTTACATTGTCTTCTGCATTCTTAAGCTATGCGGAGAACGGCTGGAAGCGCAGCGAAAGTGTATGGAATTATTACTATTCCAATGGCAAGATGGCTAAAAATACCTGGATCAAAAATGGAGATGTGCTGTTCTGGATCGAGGAGGACGGTACTATGGCCACATCCAAATGGCACGAACAGGACCATACCTGGTATTATCTGGATGCCAGCGGAGCAGCTGTGACCGGCTGGAAGGAAATAGACGGGAAGTGGTACTATTTCAAGGAAGATCATGCTATGGCTACGGAAGAAACGATCGGAAGCTATTATGTAGGTAAAGATGGGGCCTGGGACAGCCGCAAATAGGACTGAAAACAAAGCGCCAGGACATAAAAACGATAATGTGAAATCAAAACATCGCCGTGAGGATATGCCTCACGGCGATATTTTTGTGCTATTTTATAACTTAAAATTATGGGGCTGATTCCAATCTTGTATAGATGTTTCTGAATAAATTCGAAGTGATTAGTTGAAAAATGGAAATAAATGCGTTAATATGAGAAGAAACGTGTTATTGTTTGTGTATAGCACCGTCAGATACAAAGATCCCGATCAGAGAGAGGCGGATCAGAAAGAGGTAAGACAACATGAATTGTAATATCGTAACAATCCCTGGAGATGGAATCGGACCGGAAATTGTGCGTGAGGCGTGCAAGGTCCTTGATAAAGTAGGAGAGGTATATGGACATACCTTCCAGTACACAAAAATTCTGATGGGCGGCTGCTCCATTGATGCATACGGAGTTCCGTTAACGGACGAGGCACTGGAAACCGCAAAGAAGAGTGACGCGGTTTTACTTGGCGCGGTTGGCGGCAATGTAGGAAATTCAAAATGGTACGATGTGGCACCGAACTTAAGACCTGAGGCGGGGCTGCTGGCAATCCGCAAAGGCCTTAATTTATTTGCGAATCTTCGCCCGGCTTACCTTTACAATGAACTGGCAGATGCCTGTCCGTTAAAGAAAGAGAACATCGGAGATGGCTTCGACATGATCATCGTGCGCGAGCTGACTGGCGGTCTGTACTTTGGCGAGCGTCATACCGAAGAGGTAGATGGTGTTCTGCAGGCAACGGATACCCTGACTTATAACGAAAATGAGATCCGCCGCATTGCCATCAAGGCATTCGACATTGCCATGAAGAGAAGAAAACATGTCATCAGCGTGGACAAGGCCAATGTTCTGGATTCCTCCAGACTCTGGAGAAAGGTCGTTGAGAAAGTGGCTAAGGATTATCCGGAGGTAAAGCTAGAGCATATGCTGGTTGATAACTGCGCCATGCAGCTTGTTATGAACCCGGGACAGTTCGATGTTGTTCTGACCGAGAATATGTTCGGTGATATCCTTTCCGATGAGGCCAGCATGATCACCGGTTCCATCGGTATGCTCTCTTCCGCAAGCTTAAACGAGACCAAATTCGGCATGTACGAGCCGAGCCACGGTTCCGCACCGGATATTGCGGGCAAGGATCTGGCAAACCCGATCGCGACCGTTCTTTCCGCAGCTATGATGCTTCGTTATTCCTTCGATATGGATAAAGAGGCAGATGCCATTGAGGCAGCCGTACAGCAGGTACTGACAGATGGTTACCGCACCGGAGATATTTATTCCGAGGGCTGCAAAAAAGTCGGAACCATGGAAATGGGTAACCTGATCGCGGCACACATCCAGTAAAAATATATAGAAGTTCACATGAGGAGGAGTCAGATATGAGAAGTGATAATGCAAAAGCAGGAATGCAGCAGGCACCGGCCCGTTCCCTGTTCCGTGCGTTAGGATTAACCGATGAAGAGATGGAGCGCCCGTTAGTCGGCATCGTAAGCTCCTACAATGAGATCGTGCCGGGACACATGAACCTGGACAAGATCGTAGACGCAGTAAAGCAGGGTGTTGCTATGGCAGGCGGTACCCCGATCGTATTCCCGGCTATTGCAGTATGCGATGGTATTGCCATGGGCCATGTGGGAATGAAATACTCCCTGGTAACCCGTGACCTGATCGCTGACTCCACCGAGTGTATGGCTATGGCACATCAGTTTGACGCGCTAGTCATGGTTCCAAACTGTGACAAGAACGTACCGGGACTTTTAATGGCAGCAGCCCGCTTAAACATTCCTACCGTGTTCGTCAGCGGCGGCCCAATGTTAGCCGGTCACGTAAAAGGTGAGAAACGCAGCCTTTCCAGCATGTTTGAGGCGGTTGGCTCCTACGCGGCAGGCCTTATGTCTGAGGAAGATGTCAAAGAGTTTGAGTGCAAGGTCTGCCCGACCTGTGGCTCCTGCTCTGGTATGTACACTGCAAACAGCATGAACTGCCTGACCGAGGTTCTCGGCATGGGCTTAAAGGGCAATGGCACCATCCCGGCTGTTTACTCCGAGCGTCTGGTCCTGGCAAAGCATGCAGGCATGGCTGTTATGGATATGTTAAAGAAGAACATTCGTCCGAGAGACATCATGACTGAGGCAGCATTCCGCAATGCCCTGACCATGGATATGGCTCTTGGATGCAGCACCAACAGCATGCTGCATCTGCCGGCTATCGCCCATGAGGCTGGTGTGGAGTTAAACGTAGATATCGCCAACGAGATCAGCGCAAAGACTCCGAACCTGTGCCATCTTGCACCGGCCGGACATACCTATATGGAAGACTTAAACGAGGCAGGCGGCATCTACGCAGTTATGAACGAGATCAGCAAGCTTGGCCTCTTAAATCTGGACTGCATGACTGTAACCGGCAGGACGGTTGGCGAGAACATTAAGGACTGCGTCAACAAGAACCCGGAGATCATCCGTCCGGTTGATAACCCATATTCCAAGACCGGCGGTATCGCGGTTCTGCGCGGTAACCTGGCACCGGATTCCTGCGTGGTAAAGCGTTCCGCAGTAGCACCGGAGATGCTGGTGCATGAAGGACCGGCCCGTGTCTTCGACAGTGAGGATGATGCTATCGCAGCCATCAAGAGCGGCAAGATCGTGGCAGGCGATGTGGTTGTTATCCGTTATGAGGGACCGAAGGGCGGCCCGGGCATGAGAGAGATGTTAAACCCGACCTCCGCCATCGTCGGCATGGGTCTTGGCTCTACGGTAGCCCTGATCACCGACGGACGTTTCAGCGGCGCATCCCGAGGCGCATCCATCGGCCATGTGAGCCCGGAGGCAGCAGCAGGCGGCCCGATCGGCCTGGTAGAGGAGGGCGATATCATTGCCATCGATATCAATGCCAATACCATCAACATGAAGGTATCTGATGAAGAGCTGGCAAGACGCCGCGCAAACTGGACCCCGAAGACCAAAGAGGTAAGCGGATACTTAAAGCGCTACGCTGCACTGGTAACCAGCGCGGACAAGGGCGCGATCTTAAAGGGAAACTAATGAATGTAAACCGTACCAGAGATAGACAAGGAGTGTTTTAACATGGCGGAAACCAGAGTATTGAATGGATCAGAAATTCTGATCGAATGTTTAAAAGAACAGGGTGTAAAGACCGTGTTCGGTTATCCGGGAGGAGCCATCCTAAATATCTATGATGCGCTTTACAAGCACCAGGATGAGATCACCCACATCCTGACCTCCCACGAGCAGGGCGCATCCCATGCGGCGGACGGTTATGCGAGAGTCACCGGAAAAGTCGGCGTATGCCTGGCTACTTCCGGTCCTGGAGCTACCAATCTGGTAACCGGCATCGCTACCGCCTTCATGGATTCCATCCCGATGGTAGCTATCACCTGTAACGTTGGCGTGAGCCTGCTTGGCCGCGACAGCTTCCAGGAGATTGATATCACCGGTGTGACCATGCCGATCACCAAATATAATTTCATTGTAAAAGACATCACGAAGCTGGCAGATACTGTGCGCCGCGCGTTTACCATCGCCCAGAGCGGAAGACCGGGTCCGGTCCTCATTGATATCACCAAAGATGTGACTGCGGCAGAGTATGAATATACGCCGCAGGAACCGGCACCGATTGAACGCCAGACTGATACCATCCGTGAGGAGGATGTCGAGACTGCCCTTGAGATGATCCGCAAGAGCCAGAAGCCGTTTATATTCGTAGGCGGCGGCGCAGTGCTTTCCGGCGCGTCCGAAGAGCTGAAGGTGCTGGCTCACAAGATCCAGGCACCGGTTGCCGATTCCCTGATGGGCAAGGGCGCATTTGACGGAACCGATGAGCTCTACACCGGCATGGTGGGCATGCATGGAACCAAAACTTCTAACTTCGGCATCAGTGAGTGTGATCTGCTGATCGTGGCAGGTGCCCGCTTCAGTGACCGTGTGACCGGCAACGCGTCCAAGTTCGCAAAGAATGCGAAGATCCTTCAGATCGATGTGGATCCGGCAGAGATCAACAAGAACATTCATACTCACGCAAGCATCATCGGTGATTTGAAGGTGGTTTTGAGAAAACTCAATGCCCGTCTGGACCCGATGAACCATGAGGACTGGCTCCAGCACGTCGAGATGATGAAGGATATGTATCCGCTCCGCTATGCCAAGACCCAGCTTACTGGTCCGTTTATCGTGGAGACCATTGATGAGCTGGCGAAAGGCGACGCAATTATCTGTACCGAGGTTGGCCAGCACCAGATGTGGGCTGCCCAGTACTACAAATACAGAAAGCCGAGAACCTTTCTTACCTCCGGCGGCCTTGGCACCATGGGCTACGGCCTTGGCGCTTCCATCGGAGCCAAGATGGCCTGCGGCGATATGGGACATCCGGATACCCCGGTGTTCAACATTGCCGGAGACGGCTGCTTCCGCATGAACATGAATGAGATTGCCACCGCGACCCGCTACAACATCCCGATCATTCAGGTTGTGGTGAACAACCATGTGCTCGGCATGGTTCGCCAGTGGCAGAACCTGTTCTACGGAAAACGCTATTCACATACCGTATTAAATGACGCAGTAGATTTCGTGAAGCTGGCTGAGGCCATGGGTGCGAAAGCTTACCGCGTGACCAGACAGGAAGATTTAAAACCGGTTCTGGAGGAAGCCATCGCATTACAGGCTCCGGTACTCATCGAGTGCCAGATCAACTGTGATGACAAGGTATACCCGATGGTATCACCGGGTGCACCGATCCAGGATGCATTTGATGACACCGATCTGAAAATCAAGTAGGATCGTTATCATATTATTATGAAAAATCTTATTCTATAAAGAAGGAGGAAGAAACAATGGGAAGAGTCTACAATTTCTCAGCAGGACCAGCCGTATTACCGGAGGAAGTCCTGAAGGAAGCCGCAGAAGAAATGCTTGATTACAGAGGCACCGGAATGTCAGTGATGGAGATGAGCCATCGATCTAAAGCCTTTGAGACCATCATTGAAGAAGCGGAACAGGACCTTCGGGATCTGATGAATATTCCGGATAATTACAAAGTGCTGTTTTTGCAGGGAGGTGCCCATCTGCAGTTCTCCGCCATTCCGCAGAACCTGATGAAGAACGGCGTAGCCGATTATATCATCACGGGTCAGTGGGCGAAGAAGGCATTCAAGGAAGCGCAGAAATACGGAAAGGCAGTGGCTGTTGCATCAAGTGAAGACAAGACCTTCAGCTACATTCCGGACTGCTCTGACCTGCCGATTGACGACGACGCGGACTACGTATACATCTGCGAGAACAACACGATCTATGGCACCAAATACAAAACCCTGCCAAATACCAAGGGAAAAACGCTGGTGGCCGACATCTCTTCCTGCTTCCTCTCTGAGCCGGTAGATGTGACCAAATATGGCCTGCTTTATGGCGGTGCCCAGAAGAACGTAGGACCTGCAGGCGTGGTCATTGTGATCATCCGTGAAGACCTCATCACCGAGGATGTCCTTCCGGGAACCCCGACCATCTGTCAGTATAAGGTACAGGCAGACGCGAAATCTCTTTATAATACCCCGCCATGCTACGGTATCTACATCTGCGGCAAGGTGTTCAAATGGTTAAAGAAGCGCGGCGGCCTGGAAGCCATGAAGGAGTATAACGAGAAGAAGGCAAAGATCCTCTATGATTTCCTAGACCAGAGCAAACTGTTTAAGGGAACCGTGGCAAAAGAGGACCGCTCCTTAATGAACGTTCCGTTCGTGACTGGAGACAAAGATCTGGATGCAGAGTTTGTCAAAGAGGCAACAGCAGCCGGATTTGTAAACTTAAAAGGCCACAGAACTGTGGGCGGTATGCGTGCCAGTATTTACAATGCCATGCCGATGGAAGGCGTGGAGAAGCTGGTGGAGTTCATGAAGAAATTTGAGGAGGCGCATCAGGCATGAGAAAGATCCATTGCATCAACGCCATTTCCCAATATGGCACAGACCAGTTCACAGAGGACTATGAGCTCACAGATGAGGTAAATGAGGCAGAGGGCATTCTGGTCCGCAGCGCATCCCTTCATGAAATGCAGTTTTCCAACTCCCTGCTGGCGATTGCCCGCGCAGGAGCCGGTGTCAACAATATTCCGCTCGATGCCTGCGCACAGGAAGGCATTGTTGTTTTTAACACTCCGGGTGCTAATGCAAATGGCGTAAAGGAGCTGGTGCTTGCCGGACTGTTCCTGGCTTCCCGTGATATCGTAGGCGGTATCGAATGGTGCAAAGAGAACAAAGACGACGCAAACATCGGAAAAACCGCAGAGAAGGCAAAGAAAGCCTTTGCCGGCTGTGAGATCAAGGGCAAGAAGCTTGGCGTGGTAGGCCTGGGTGCCATTGGTGCTGAGGTTGCAAACGCGGCCATCGCTCTTGGCATGGAGGTATACGGCTATGACCCGTACATTTCCGTCAACGCGGCATGGAGACTGTCCCGGGATGTCAAGCATACCACTAGCCTGGATACCATCTGCCAAGAATGTGATTACATTACCCTGCATGTTCCGGCTGTGGATTCCACAAAGGGCATGATCAATAAGGCGGCTATCGACCAGATGAAGGACGGTGTGGTGATTTTAAACTTTGCCCGTGATGTTCTGGTAAATGAGGATGACCTGGCTGAGGCTTTAAAGTCCGGCAAGGTGAAGAAATATGTGACAGACTTTGCAAATCCGAAGTCCGTGGCTATGGAAAATACCATCGTAATCCCGCATCTGGGCGCTTCCACAGAAGAGTCCGAGGACAACTGCGCGAAGATGGCAGTCCAGGAGATCATGGATTATCTGGAGAATGGCAACATCCGCAATTCCGTGAACTATCCGGCCTGCGATATGGGCGTGAAGAAGACGGCCTGCCGTGTAGCGGTATTACATATGAACATTCCGAACATGATCGGCCAGATCACCGGAGTGCTGGCTGCCGGAAAGATCAACATTTCTGACATGACCAACAAAAGCCGCGATAAATTCGCCTATACCCTGATGGATTTGGAGCATACGCCGGATGATATCATGGTGCAGAAGTTAAATGCCATTGAGGGCGTGTTAAGAGTCAGACTTATCTAATTCATTTTAGAAGGCTGGGGATATCGAGAAGTCCCCAGCCTTGCTGATTTCTGGGGAGGCCGAGATCTACGGCGCGTTCCCGCAGAAAAAGCTTTACATCCCGGTTCGACATCTCCGGGTGCTGTTCCAAAAGCAGGGCAATGGCACCGGATACGTAAGGGGTGGCCATGCTGGTGCCGCTTTTTACAGCATAGCCGCCGGGCTGATTGCTGCAGCTTGTGATGGCAGCGCCCGGGGCCACGATATCCGGCTTGCAGATGCAGGAGCGCGTGGGGCCGCGGCCGGAGTAGTCGGACATGCGGTTTCCCATGACATTTACTTCTTTGTCATCATCGGAGCAGCCTACGGTAATAACCTTGCGGCTGATGCCGGGGGTGGTGATGGTCCCGTATCCTGGCCCCATATTTCCGGCGGCTACCACAACCACAAAGCCGGCGTCCCAGATTTCCTCCACGCCCCGTACCAGGGCGGAATTCTCGCTCATGTTCCGGCCGGAGAAGGAGCCAACGGAGACATTGACAATGCGGATATTATAGCGGTCCCGGTGCTGAAGGACGGTGTGCAGTCCGGAAAGAACATCCGAGACATAGCCGCCGCCCCGTTTGTCCAGTACCTTTACCGGAATGAGGTGGCAGCCGGGCGCAACACCGCAGAAGAGGCCGCCGCTGGCGCTGCCGTCCCCGCCGATGATGCCACAGACATGGGTGCCGTGGCCGTTGTCGTCATAGGGAAGCCTGCGCCGCCTTACCATATCGAAAAAGGCAGCAATCCGTCTGCTGTAATCCTCATGAGGAAAACAGCCGGTATCCAGCACAGCTACGCCGATGCCGCGCCCGGAAGGGCAGGAAGAGCCGGATCCGGAAACAGGAAAATGTGCAGAGGGAGTCTGGCTCATGGGAAGCCTCGGAAGCTGTTTTGGTATTATGATATTCGAAGGAAGCGCGCAAGGTGAGCTTTTCATATTTAAGAATATCTTCATAATCTATTTAAATATTATACAAACATTTTCGTAAGGCATATGTTATACTAAAGTCAGAAAAAAGATAAACATCTGAACTCCTTAAAACTTTTTTGAAATCGATATGTAAGAAAAGAAACCTGTGCAACCATCACGGCACAGGTTTTTTTCTGGTTATTTTTCATTTTCAAGGTTTGACATGGTGCCCTGTGGCATGATATAGTGAAAGTGCAGTCTGGACGGCGCTTCCACTCCGTCCCTTTTCAAAAGAATCTATCCGGCATCTCGCCAGAATCCCGGAAAAACTTATGGTAATTTGTTGACATTTTGATTTGTTTATACTATGATTAGAACATCGAAAAGAACATTTGTTCGCAGCTGCAAAAGCAACTGTAGCTGCGCTTGTTCTGCATTTGGAGGAAAATATGAATAAAGACGATAAATTAAAAGCCCTTGACGCTGCCATTACACAGATTGAGAAATCCTACGGAAAAGGTTCCATCATGAAACTCGGTGATTCCGGTACCAATATGAATATTGAAACTGTACCGACCGGCTCCATCAGCCTGGATATTGCTCTGGGACTTGGCGGTGTGCCGAAGGGACGTGTCATTGAAATCTACGGACCGGAGTCCAGTGGTAAGACTACCGTGGCGCTCCACATGGTAGCCGAGGTGCAGAAGCGCGGCGGCATTGCCGGTTTCATTGACGCAGAGCACGCTCTTGATCCGGTATACGCAAAGAATATCGGTGTAGACATTGACAACCTCTACATTTCCCAGCCGGATAACGGTGAGCAGGCACTGGAAATTACCGAGACCATGGTACGTTCCGGCGCGGTAGACATTGTCATCGTGGACTCCGTTGCAGCCCTGGTTCCGAAGGCTGAGATTGACGGTGAGATGGGAGACTCCCACGTAGGCCTGCAGGCACGTCTTATGTCCCAGGCGCTGCGTAAGCTGACCGGTATCATCAGCAAGTCCAACTGCTGTGTCATCTTCATCAACCAGCTGCGTGAGAAGGTCGGCGTGATGTTCGGCAATCCGGAGACGACTACCGGTGGCCGTGCGCTGAAGTTCTATTCCTCCGTCCGCATGGATGTGCGCCGTGTTGAGTCTATCAAGCAGGGCGGTGAGGTGATCGGTAATCACGTTCGCGTGAAAGTTGTAAAGAACAAGATTGCTCCGCCATTTAAAGAGGCAGAGTTTGACATCATGTTTGGCCAGGGCATTTCCAAAGAGGGAGACATCCTGGACCTTGCCGTGAAAGATGACATCGTGGAGAAGAGCGGCGCATGGTATGCCTACGGCGGTGCCAAAATCGGCCAGGGCCGTGAGAATGCCAAATCCTACTTAAGAGAGCATCCGGCAGTCTGTGCCGAGGTTGAGACAAAGGTACGTGAGAAGCATGGTCTTCCGGCAGACGAGACTGTAGCAGCCCTTGCGGCAAACGCGGCCGAGGAAGAGGCACAGGACGCAGCATTCGCTGAGGCTGGCCTGGAAGACGAAGAGTAAGGGCATGAAGGTCTGGAGTATACAGGGCGGAGAAGTACAGGTGCAGAATCTGTCCCTGGAAAACCTGCAGTCAGGAAAACGGCAGAATCCGGATCCGGCCGAGAACACAAAGAAAACAGGCAGTCAGAACAGAACCGTCCGGGAGTGTGCCCTCGCACTCCTTGAGTTTCGTGACCGTACGGAGCGGGAACTGCGCCAGAAGTTAAAAGAGCGCGAATACAGCGCCGAAGAGATTAACGAGACGGTACTCTTTTTAAAGGAGTACCGTTATTTAGACGATGAAGCCTATGCGGACCGCTACATCCGATCCTGCGCCGCGCGCAAAAGCCGCCGCCAGATCCGGGCAGATTTAGAGCGCAAAGGGGTATCCCGGGAGATCATCGACCTGCAGCTTCAGGAGAAAACGGTGGACGAGGACAGCCAGATCCGAAAGCTTCTTGAGAAGAAAGGATATGAACCCGGAAAGCGCATGGAGCCGTCTGAGTACCGGCGCATTATGGGGGCTCTTGGACGGCGTGGATTTTCAGGGGAAGCCATCCGCAAGGCTATGGAAAGCATGCGGGAAGAACTGGAGGAATTCTTCTGATTTGTGACGCGGGATGCGTAATGAACTTCTACAGAGTTATTGACATAATGCACAAAACAGTTTAAAATTGTAGTGTTGTATTGTTGTACAATGAAAACTAAATAAGGAGGTGCTCCTGTGTCAACGATAATAGCAGTTGTTATAACACTGGTTGTTGTGGCGCCTATTACCTGGATATCTGCTGTGAATCACCGGAAAAAAACTTACGAAAGTAAGGTTGGTACAGCAGAAATAAAAGCCAGAGAGATAATAGATGAAGCGTTAAAGACGGCAGAGACAAAGAAGCGAGAAGCTCTCCTGGAGGCGAAGGAAGAGTCCTTAAAGACTAAGAATGAGCTGGATAAAGAGACAAAGGAAAGAAGAGCTGAACTTCAGCGCTATGAACGACGTGTGCTGAGCAAAGAAGAAAACTTAGACAAAAAAACAGAGAACCTTGAACGGCGGGAAGCCGGGCTTGCATCCCGTGAGGAAGCCTTGAACAAGCGTAATGGTGAGGTTGAGGCCCTTTACGAAAAAGGGATACAGGAACTGGAGCGTATTTCCGGTTTAACCTCCGAACAGGCAAAAGAGTATCTGCTCAGATCTGTTGAGGCGGAGGTCAAGCATGACACTGCCAAGATGATCAAGGATCTGGAGAACAAGGCAAAAGAAGAAGCTGACAAAAAGGCAAAGGAGTATGTGGTTACTGCGATTCAGAGATGTGCTGCAGACCATGTGGCTGAAACTACCGTATCTGTAGTACAGCTTCCGAACGATGAAATGAAGGGACGCATCATTGGCCGTGAGGGACGTAACATCCGTACCCTTGAGACTATGACTGGTGTGGAGCTCATCATCGATGATACGCCTGAGGCAGTCGTATTATCCGGTTTTGATCCGGTACGGCGTGAGGTGGCAAGAATTGCCCTGGAGCGCCTGATCGTGGATGGACGTATCCATCCGGCCAGAATCGAAGAGATGGTAGAAAAAGCACAGCGTGAGGTTGAAGCAAATATGCGTGAGGATGGTGAGGCTGCAGCCCTTGAGGTCGGCATCCACGGCATCCATCCGGAACTGATCAAACTGCTTGGTAAGATGAAATTCAGAACCAGTTACGGTCAGAATGCATTAAAGCATTCTATCGAGGTTGCACAGCTTGCAGGTCTGCTGGCCGCAGAGGTTGGTGCAGATGTGCGTCTGGCAAAGCGTGCTGGTTTACTGCATGACATTGGAAAATCCATCGACCACGAGATGGAAGGCTCTCATGTACAGCTTGGCGCAGACCTTTGCAGAAAGTACAAAGAATCTGCGACTGTCATCAATGCAGTAGAGTCTCATCATGGCGATGTTGAACCGCAGGGCCTGATTCCATGCCTGGTACAGGCTGCAGATACCATTTCCGCAGCAAGACCTGGCGCAAGAAGAGAAACTGTGGAGACATACACCAACCGATTAAAACAGCTTGAAGAGATCACCAATTCCTTCAAGGGAGTTGATAAGTCCTTCGCGATCCAGGCTGGCCGTGAGGTTCGTATCATGGTTATCCCGGAGCAGGTAAGTGACGATGACATGGTTCTGATGGCACGTGAGATTTCCAAGCGCATTGAGGATGAGCTGGAATATCCGGGCCAGATCAAGGTCAATGTGATCCGCGAATCCCGCGTAACTGATTACGCAAAATAATCGTTTTTATGCGGACAGCAGTACAGTATAGCAGCAGAAATGAAAGACCGGTATTGAGAAAATGCCGGTCTTTTTTCATTATGTCCGATATCATGCTCTGTACGCCATTGTGATATAAAAGCTCTATAGCGTTTACTGATATTTATGTCTGAAAATTGACTTTTTTGCTGTCACCCTTTATACTACATAGAAGAAAAGTCAAAATAAGAAGTGGCATACTGCCATGCCATTCTCACATTGTCCTGCGGTTCGTGAAAAGGTATTGAAATGGGGAAGGAGGAAAATTCAACCGCCTGTTTTGACTTGTTCTGAAAAAATTAAAGCCCACCGATATCTGGTGGCGGAATGGAGCATTTCAAATGATTCATGATGGATTTATCTATCTGGCCACTTTAATGCTGCTGGCAGCAATTTTGGTCAATCTTCCTGTGTACCTGCGGGGAAAGGGCGCACAGACTTTTTTTAAATTTGCACCACCGATCGTTCTGATCTATTTAGGCATGATGCTTTTATGCACTATGAAAGTATGGGATTTGCAGGATACGTCAGCCGTTTATGTAGCAATTAAAAATCCATTACTCTACGCGATGCTGTTTTTAATGCTGCTTCGTTGTGATCTGAAAAAAATTATTAAATTAGGACCGAAAATGCTGATCGGTTTCTTCTCAGCAAGTATTTCAATCGGTATTGGTTTTGTAGTAAGCTATGGCATTTTCCATAAATTACTGGGACCGGATAGCTGGAAAGCACTTGCAGCACTGTGCGGAAGCTGGTTAGGCGGCGGCAGTAATATGCTGGCGGTTCAGGCAATTCTGGATGTAAGTGAAGAAAGTCTGGCATATGCCCTGGTAATGGACTCGGTTTGTGCAGTGATCTATGTTATGTTCCTTCTGTGGGTGATTAATTTCTCTAAGGAATTCAACTCCTGGACAAAGGCAGATGTACGTCTGATCGATGAAGTAGGAGCATCTCTGGAAAAAGAGGCAAGGGAGGACAAGAGACCTCTTGCATGGAAAAACATGCTTCTTTTGATCGGTGTATCCTTTTTTGTATCCTCTCTGTCCAAGGATGCCGGTGTTATGGTTGCTTCCGTTCTGCCTGTTTTTGATAAGGCAACCTGGACGGTCCTTCTCGTAACAGCTGCCGGCCTGATCGCAGCGATGACTCCGTTTGGAAAGATTAAGGGAACGGAAGAGGTTTCCAATATCATTCTTTACATTGTCGTTGCGATGATCGCTTCCAGAGCAGATATCTCTGCTATGGGAAATGCACCGGTATGGCTGGCAGCCGGATTCCTGATCCTGCTGATCCATGTAACGGTTATGGTAATCCTCGCAAAGCTGATCCGGCTGGATATCTTTACCTGTGGCGTTGCTTCGCTGGCGAATATCGGAGGAACTGCGACAGCACCGGTACTTGCAGGCGCATACAGTAACGCGCTGGTTCCGATCGGTATCCTGATGGCTCTCCTCGGCAATATTATTGGAACGCCGGGCGGCGCATTTGTAGGATACTTAATGAGCCTGATCGGGTAGAGAACAACAATTGAAACGGGTAACACAAGAGAAACGAAATGAAAGACCGGTATTGAGAAAATGCCGGTCTTTTTTCTTATATGATAGGAAATTCCTCCACTCGGAGGAAACCATACTAAAAATGCCCGCTTTTA
>ERZ836760.2568-NODE-2568-length-13968-cov-3.347589_pt1 | contig 13968 bp, 7 predicted proteins | sample MGYA00519941_ERZ836760 | MGnify/ENA primary metagenome ERZ836760 (study PRJEB31850, sample SAMEA3708807) | human gut metagenome | biome: human gut; feature: human-associated habitat; material: faeces | place: China | collected 2014 ... | reverse complement strand
TGGCTTGTTTCCACTCAGCCAGTTCAAAGGGTGTAGCAGGCAACGGAGCCAGTAATGGCATTTCTTCCCCAAGAAATAAACTGAGTCTGCTACATTCCTTTTTCTGAAATTTACGGGCGTTGTAGGCATCCAGTTTTTCACGGATTGAAGCATTTAATTCTGCAAGAGAGAAAAACTGCTCATTGCGAAGGGCTGCTGTTATCCATGTGGATATCTTTCCTACTGATCCCTCTACATTCGGTTTATCCTTTGGTTTCCGGACTCTTTCCGGAAGGATGGCAAGATTGTAATGTTCTGCCATCTCACGATAAGTTGTGTTTAAGGCAGTGTTGTACCAGTCACTCTTTTTATGATTCACTGCGGTTGTACAGTTATCAGAAACGAGCATAGGTGTGACACCTCCAAAGAAATCAAACATCTGGACATGAGCTTTGATCCAGTTGTCGGTTTTCTCATTCATATATGCTTTTACAAAAGCATACTGACTGTAAGTTAATACACCTACAAATATCCATGCATCTGTGATTTCTTCGGTGTCCGGATCAATGATGTGGGCAGGATCACCGGTCCAGTCAACTTCAATCTGTTCACCTGGTTTTCTGGGGATATGCATGGTAGCCCTGCGTTTTTCTTCATCCTTCTGGATGTAGTAGCAGAACTGAGAATACATTAGAGGCTCTTCGTTGCTCATGCGACACTCTGCTCACAGTATTCTACCCAGAGAAGCTTTTTGTTTACGCCGTTCCGATTCCATTTTCCTGGTGCCAATTCCACATAGAAAAGTTGTGAAATCATCAATCTCAGCATATAAAAAATAGACTTTTACCTAAGTTTGAGATAAAGGCTCCAAATCATCCATTTTTAAGCTGCCGGAAAGGCTTAAGGGCTTGCCATCTGCAATACACAGATAGCAAGCCCTTTTCGCCCCTAAAATAATTTACATTAAATATATTTTTCTCACTTTTTGGGATACTTCATTTTGCTTTCTTTTTCCCAAGCATAGTTATCTTGCAATCGCAACTGTCTTTGTGGAAGGAACCCAAATCACGTTTGCGCCCAACTCCTTGGAAATATAGCTGATGGGAACCATGGTGCGTCCGTTGCTGATGATGGGTGCTGCGCCAAAGCCTTCCAAATCCTGATTGATTCTCATGGTCAAAACCTTGCCGTCAATCACGATGGTAACTGTCTTTGTATCCTGCGCCCAGCTTACATCTGCACCGAACGCCTCTGCAATAAATCTCAGCGGAACCATTGTTCTGTTCTGAGAAATCAAGGGTGCCGCATCCAGAATCTTGTTTTCATTATTCAATGCAACGTGTTTGTTGCCAATCTGCATGCTAATTGTTGTTAAGCCTTCCTTTTCCACAACGAAATAGCTGCCTTCCTCTGCCACATAGCCAACAACCGCATTCGCCTTTGCATCATAGCTGCCGCCAACAATTTCCAGCTTGCCTGTTTCGGCGTTCAATCTTGCCAAGGTCAGTTGATTTACATTCTTCACATCCTTGGTATCCGCAGGAATTTTCAAAACCGCAGGATTCGTAAAATCCTTACCGGAAACATTTGTACCCTCTGTTACCAGTGTTACCTTATCATCCGCCTTCGCTGCATTTGCCGCCGCCGCATTTGCTTCTGCTGTGGTTTCTGCTATTTTTACGGTATCATTCTTGCCATCCACGGTAGGAGATACAGCAGGCTTTTCTGCGGGTTTTTCTGTGGGTTTTTCCGCAGGCTTACTGCTGCCGCCACCGCCGCCACCACCGCCGGAATGTCGATTGGAAACGGTCAGTGTTCCATTGGCATAAATAATATCATAATTGCCATTTGACAGCGTACCGGTAATGTTGATTGTGGTTTTTCCGGCTTTGCTCATATCCGGTGTCTGCGCATAGGTCAATGTTACAGTGCCGTTCAGGCTATCTGTACCGACCAAACCCTCTACCTTGTAATCCTTACCTGCTTCCGGATTGCTCAGATCCGGCACATCGCTGCCGATGTAGGCATTCTTGTCCAGTACGGTAACGGTAACCGCTTTTTTCGCCACCTTCACTGTAAGGTTTTTCTGTACCGTGTTGTAGTTGCCGCTGTTGTCCTCGGTGTAAGTAGCAGCAAAGGTTTTCTCTCCCACATTGCCAACAGAGCTGTCGGGAGTATCCCAAGCCCATCCCTTCGGCAGAGGTACATCCTTCAATGTGCTGCCATAGACGGCGTACAATTCGTTCGGTGTCTCCGGGTTAGGCGTTGCCATGCCGATAGTAAAGGTTCCGCTTGCTGTGCCGGTATAGTCGCCTATGCCGGTAACAGTCACGATTGCCTGTCCGGCATTCGTATTATCACTGGCAGAAATTGTGTACCGGTCATTAGGAATCGTTTTACCGTCTAACTGAACCGTTACCGCATCAGCGGCTGGAATTTGAGCCTGACCGGTATATGTATAGCTGCCGGATACCGTCACATTGGCACCGGTCAAGCTTTTTGCATTGACAGTCAGAGAAATTCCCTTCTCCGTTGTGGTAATCGTTTCATAGTTGTTTTTTGTATATGCGCTGGGAGTAAACACCACTTTGTACGAGGAAGTTCCCACTGTGGGAATCGTATCCTTTACATCATCCGACCAAGTGAATGTACCGTATTGGGTACTGCCTCCGCTCAAGAGGCTATCCGACACCTTTTCCCCGCAGGTAATTGCACTTGCCGTTGGCCAACTGATTTCAGGGGCTTTTGCCTTGCTGATGACAAAGGTTTTTTTTGCTGTACCGATATAGTTGCCTATGCCGGTAACGGTCACGGTTGCTGTGCCCGCATTGGTGTGATTCGTATAGGCAAGCGTATAATCGCGGCCCTCAACAAGCTGTGTGTTCTTTAATGTTACGCTTACAGCAGGGGTAATCGGAGAGCCTGTATAGGTAAACGATTCGCCCGCTACCGCAACATCCGCTCTTGCAATCGCGGCCTGCCGAATATATACTTGCACCGTTTCTGCCTGCGCTGCCATATTTTGCGATCCTACAAATTTTGCGGTGAGCGTGTGCCGTCCCTTTTCGAGATTCGCTTTTGCGGTGTCGATGGTAAAGGTCAGCTCTTTGCCGGAGGTAACCGTTTGTGCATCAGTAAGCTGTCTGTCTCCTTCGTAAATTGCCATCTGACCCACCTGAGGCGTGTTAAGTGTTCGCGCCTTTTTAACAGGAGCCTTGCCGGTTGCCTGAGGTGTCACAGTGACGTAGATAGGATCGCCGTAGACATAGGCACTCACTTTCACTCCGCCGCTAAACTCAGTCCCGGACTGTGCAATGGTGTACTGCACTGTTGCCTTCTTTCCGTCCACAGTAACAGCGGCGGTATAGGTGCCCGCATCGGTGGGCGTTCCGGTAATAACAGTGCCATCCTTGGTATAGGTAATGTCCGATACATCCACACCGGAGATAAGGGTGTTTTCCAGAACTGCGGCCTTTCCTTGTCCGTCATAAATCAAATTGTCCGCAGGAGCCTTGATAGTCACACTGCCACCGTTGCCTTCGGGCAGTCCGCAGTTTTCTGCCGTACAATGTTCCGTAATAGTTGTACCATCCTGACTGACGATGTACTCCCAGCTATGCTGGTGTGTCTGAAGCTGCACGGTTTTGCCGTCATCTAATAGGGCGATACCATAGTCGGGAATGTCAGAGGTGAAGTTTCCTTTCTGAATCCAGCCTCCATCAGTTGCCTTGGCGATGGTGATCGGGTTTCCATCTGTAGGATTATGAAAGGATCTCACACCGATGCGGGTATCTTCATGCAGTTTACCGGTCACCTGAATGATTTTCCCATCAAACAAAACCACATTTTTTCCGCCATTTCCAGTGTTGTCGGTAATTGTTACCTTGCCTTTGCCGGTGACCTGAAAGGCTTTGTCCTTGAAGTACACGCCGCCGCCATAAGTAGCGGTGTTGCCGGTAATTTTGCCGCCGTGCAGAATCATCTCTGCGGTGTTGGGGCTTATGATTGCACCGCAGTACACACCGCCGCCATAAGTAGCGGTGTTGCCGGTAATCTCGCCGCCGTACATTTCAAATTTACTGTACTCTCTCAGAAATACGCCTCCGCCTGACGGTTTTACGTTGATATCTGAACCTGAATAGGTTGCATGGTTATTTGTGATTTTTCCGCCGTACATGATGAATGTTGAGGGATTGCTACTACTGCCCCAGCAAAACACGCCGGCACCGTGGACAGTCTCATTTCCGGTAATCGTCCCTCCGTACAGATGGATTGTTCCACCCACTTGGTCGGTGGATACACCGTGCTGAAAGCCGGTAATCGTGCCGCCGTACATGTCAAAGGTGCTTCCTGTTGAGAGGGAAATGCCACCTTTCTTGTATACTTCACTGCCTTCCCTGCAAAGCTTGCCGGTTGTCCCGCAGTCGGTCAGCGTCAACTTTCCGTTTCCAGGAATCTCCACGAAACCCTTGCCGGAGAAGGTCATCTTATGTCCATTCAAACAAAGCACCACATTCGACGGGCTCCAAGTGCTATTCAGCGTGACATCCTGTGTCAGGTAGTAGCCGTCCACACCTGCAGGCATAGAGGTCGGCATCTGAGGCTTTGCGGGATTTTCCTTATAGGGATTCCACGGCTGAAAATTCAACTTATTTTCTTCCGTATGATTGACAATGGCGGTGTTGTGTGTACCACCACAGACACAGTGCGCCGTATGCCCCTGTGTGCGAAGCCACACCACACCGTTCTCCCGATACAGCTCGTTTGTGAGCACATCATCCGGGAAGAGGTTGTTGAAATATTTCCCGCCGTTTTCGTCAGTAACGGGGATGGGTGCCTCGGAGGAATCCGAATTCCCTACAGAAATGCCAAAGCGTGCAGCGTCATTCAGCTTCCCGAAGGAGAGCGTTTTCCCTGTGTGAAGCAGAATATTTTTCGTCTTGTTCTCAATTACCTTTGCTCCGCCGCTGAGGGTAAGCTTGCCATTCAGATAATCCACGCCTATGGTGTTTTGGGTAATGGAACCGCCGTTCAGCGTACATGTCCCGCTATTGAGCAATACACCGATAGTATTGCCGCTGATTACGCCGCTGTGCAGGTTGAACGTGCCGCCTGCTACCGCAATGCCGGAGGAACCACCGCTGATTTTGCCTGTCTCTTTACAGTCCATCAGAGTGAAGGTGCTGCCGGTGCCTACGGTAATTGCAGGAGCATCTTTAGGGGCTGTGATGATCTTTCCGTTCAGACAAAGCGAAATGTCCCGATTCGGAGCTGCCCATGCTGCGCTCAGTTCGACATTTTCACTCAGACAGTAGTATTTTGTGTTTGAAGTATCTCCTGTGATTTCATCCAAAGAGCGAACCTCCTTGAATTCTGTCTGCGTGCCGTTATCCAGTCGATGTATATGAGGGGTAACAATGGAATACGTCCCATTAGGATTTTGCTTGACCCTGCCGTAGCTTTTATTTAGAGAAATGTCCGCAGAGCCGATTTCTCTTTGCCGCCAGATGTCATTCTTCCCACTTTCATTTAACAGCCAGGTCACTTCGCCGGTGCCCATCTCCTTCTGCGTCTTGAATATTACTGTGGATTTGTCTCCGTCCTTGTATAGTTCACCGCTGTATGTTTCATCGTTGACTCTTGGTTTGGAGTGGTAATAGTAACAGTTTGTGATTGTGCCGTTGGACTTGTTTTGTGCAATGGCGTAGTCTTTCTTCACATAGGAATTGTCTTTGACCCCATCCGTTCGGAGTTTACCGTCAAACAGGCAGTTTTTGATTGTGCCTGAATTTTCATAGGCAATGCCCGCAGCAGAGGCTTCTTCCGGAATACGACCCGGAAATTTTGAAGCTCCCGTTCCCGTCCCCACCGCACTCAGGCAGTTTTCGATTATGCCACTATTTTGGTAGGCGATGACGCCGATCTCCCCCGCAACATAGAGCGTATAATTGACCATAACACTGCAGCGCCGGATAGTGCCTTCGTTATACGCCGCAATCAGTCCACATTTGGTAATATTGAAATTGTTGGGGTTCACCGCAGAGCCCATGTAGTCAACCTTCACAACCAGATCCTGTATTGTACCGCCTGTTACAATCCGGCCGAAAAGGCCCTTTTCAGAAATTGGGTCTGGCTTAGTGTGGTCCCCCAGCCGAAAATTCCTTATGGTATAGGCGTTTCCGTCAAAGGTGCCGTTGTAGGGCTTTCCCTTGGTTCCAATGGGCTCCCAGATGACGTTCTTCAGGTCAATGTCACGCAGCAGTTTGGCGTGAATATCGGTTGTTCCGTTGTTTACCGTATCCCGAAACCATGCCAACTCCTCTGCGTCGGTAATTTGGTAGGGGGATTGTTTTGTGCCTTCTCCCTTCGGCTTTTTGCTTGTTGTTTCTGCCGCAACAGCCAGCAGAGCTTCAATTTCTTCGGCATTTTCTTTGTGGCTATCCTCTACGTTCGGCAGTGCATTGATTTGCTCCTGTACTGAGCAGGCCTCACATTCATAGGTGCAGGGCGTTCCCTCGGCAGCAGGGGAATAGCCGCAGTCCGCATTATGCTCATGTCGGCAGTCTAATTTTTCTGTGATACAGCCGCTTTCCTCACTGCATTCATGGGTACATGTATGCGGCTCTCTTTCCGCCGTATTCTCTGATGCACTGTCCTCCGCAACAGGATAACAGCTCTCCCCATGCTCATGCACACACTGCTTCATCGGTGCATAGCAATCCTCTGTATGCGCATGCACGCAGGGTGTTTCCTTCTCTCCTTCCGTATACCCACAATCCTCTGTATGCTGCGTGTGGTGTATACATAAGCCTACATCAGCAGGGGATTCAACCTCTGCCGCCGCTATCTGCATTTGCGGCATGGTCAAAATCATTACCGCCGTCAATAAAAATGCGGTCAATCTCTTTCGATTTCCCATTTATACTCTCTCCCTTCTTTTTCCTCATTTTCTGTCGGATATACTCAATACCTCCTCTTTTTTCCTGTATTTGATTCTGCGCCCTGTTCGGTGCATTTTTTCAATAACACTGTCATAAGCATTCTCTCCGATACAAAATCTGTCCAAAGGCTTTCCGCAGGCTATGAATATCCACAGGCTTTTTCCCAAACCAGTCCGCATTATACCGATAGGCACGCAGGGCAAAATCCAAATCCGAAAACCAAAAAATATGCGCATGCGGTCTTTTCTCCCACAGCAGCTCCATAATCTCCAGACTAAAGGTGCCATCCTGCGCCACCACAAATAAATCAACCTCAGGCCCATCCCGCACCAAGCTGCAAAAATCCTCCTGTCTCACATAGGGGGTAATCTCCACAAAACGCAGATATTCTCTGGCACATTGGTCAAGCTGTCCTAACAAAATTTCCAGTTCTCCAAGGTTTTCATTGTAAAGTGCAATCTTCAACACGCCTCCTCCCTTCCACATCAGATTAAAAAGGCATAAAAAAAATCGATTCTTTTACAGAACCGACTAAATTTAGGATACCATTTTTCACCACTCTGTCAATAGGTCTTGCATGAGATGTCAAAAATCTGCACGAAATGTAGGTCAAACCGAAAAAAAATATGATACAATAGTTCTTGAAAAGCAAAATTCTTAAGTTAGGAGGCGAAAATTATGCGGATTGCCATTGTAGATGACCTTTCCACCGATGCCAAAGCTTTGCGGAAGTTTCTCTGCCGCTGGGCATCGGAACAGGGGATTCCTTTGGTTCCTTCCCCTGTTATATTGGAAAGCGGCGAGGCTCTGCTTGCCCATTTCGCTCCGAATGCCTTTGATATAATCTTTCTGGATATTTATATGGCCGGCATAACCGGTATGGAGGTTGCCCGAAAAATTCGGGAGCTGGATGCGCATTGTCAGCTAATCTTTACAACCACCACCGGAGAGTTCGCTGTGGACAGCTATGAAGTTGGGGCGGCATATTATCTGGTAAAGCCCTTTTCCTATGAAAATCTAACACAGGCACTTTCACGCTGCAGTGCGGAGCTTTTGGAGCAAAGCCAGTGTGTAATCATTCCGGGTGCTGCAGAACAGCCACCACTTCTGCTCCATCAAATTACCTATACCGAATACCAAAGTCGCAATGTAGAGGTTCATCTGCTTGGCGGAAAAACACGCCTCATCTCCATGCGGCAGGCTGATTTTGCGGCTCTGCTGTTGGCGTATCCCTATTTCTGCGACTGTATGCGTGGCGTTCTGGTCAATTTGGAGCAGGTGGAAAGCTTAACGGCAAGTCATTTTCTTCTGTCAGATGGGACATCTGTTCCTGTCAGCCGATTAAAATATAAGGAGGTGCGGGAAAAATATCTTTCCTTTGCCTATGCCCGCATGAGAGGAGGCTTCACAAATGGAACTCTATGATATGCTCCACCCGATGCTGGAGCTTTCCGTCTCTCTCCCCGCTATCATTCTGTGCTTTCTGCCGATGAAAAACCATCTGAACGGCAAGGGAAGGCTCCTCTTGCTGTGGGGCATTCCCACTCTGATTTTGTGGTGTGTAGGGATGGGCTGGCTCTGCTGGCGGTTTCGTTATAGCACAAAGCTCTGTATGCTTTTAACGCAGGTATTGCTTCTGCTGTTTTATTGCAAAGCAGTTCCGCTATCTCGGTGGAAAACCGTCAACGTATTTCTGGCGGTTTGCGGTGTATTTTCCTGCATGTATAATCTGGCAATTCTGATAGATGCCCTTCTGTTTCGGCGGAGTGGTGCAGTTGTGCTTTCCCTAAACAGTACCATTCTTTATGTCCTACTGTGCTGGCTGCTGCTGGGAATTTTATGCTACCCTGCCACACACGCTGCCCGTTGGCTGTTGGATGAGGTAGAAACACCGGAAACCTGGTATATATTCTGGATATTGCCGTTGGTGTTCTGGTGTCTGAATACCACCCTTCGCCCCAGGAAATATTCCACGCTTTATACCAACCGTGTGATGCACTTCTATCCGATTTTAATTCTTGCACTTCTTGGGCTGATGCTGCTTTATTATGCCCTGTTTTACTGGATGGCAAGGGGAATTGCCAAAAATATCCGTCTTTCGCAGGAAAACAAACTGCTGCAAATGCAAACTGCCCAGTATCGCACTCTGCAAAAGAGTATTGCCGACACCCGCCGTGCCAGACATGATTTGCATCAGCATTTCAAGGCATTGCAGGGCTGTGTGGAAAGCGGCGATATCTCCAAAGTGGCGGCCTATGTGAAAGCATACGGAGAAAGTCTCCCACCCGATACAATTCATCAATTTTGCAAAAATTATGCTGTGGATGCCATTCTGCACCACTATGCAGAGCAGGCCCTCCTCCAAAAAACCGATTTGGAGGCTGTGGTTCAAATGGAGGAGCAGACGATTATTCCGGAGCCGGAGTTCTGTTCGCTTTTGGGAAACCTTCTGGAAAATGCCCTTGAGGCCTGCGCCGCCTCCAAAACACCACGCTTCATCCGTCTGCACATTCGCCAGCGGGGAACCCTTTATCTGACGATGGATAACACCAGCGACCAACCGCCACTCTCCGATGAAAAACGGCTCATTTCCTCCAAGCACGATGGCTTTGGGATTGGGACGGAATCTGTACGAATGACCGCGGAACGCTATAATGGGGATGCTCGTTTTGAATGGAGGGAAGGAGTATTCTATGCCTCGGTTATGCTTTCCTCTGCTGACTGACAGAATCCCCCTTCTGTAAATCAAACGGTTTTTTCTCAGAAAATTTTATAAAAAAATCGGAATTTCCTATAAAGGCACAAGAAAACGGTTAATGTATAATCAACCGTTTTCTTACTAAGCTATAATTTTTCTTTTATATCTGTCACAAAACCATTTCTATATTCACTCCAAATCTCTCTCACCCTCTAAAAGCTCCTTGGTCTTTCCGACTAGATATAATGGAATATTGGTAATATTACCGTCCTTTCTATATCCCATTTTTGAAAATTTGACTGCATATTGAGGGTGATTGTCTACAACACATTCATCCAATTACCTTCTTTCAAAATTAAAATTGACTTTCATGCCCTCAATTACAATGTTTCAGGGCATAAAAGTCAATTACACTTATTTCAATATTTTCCTCATCACGTTATCCGTATTCTTCTTTTTTGACTCCGTCTACTCTACCGTTTTACCACTGTGATGAAAGAAGAAAATCTGACAAATGGACAATTTTAATACCATTTTCAATTCCCACATCCAAATCATTTAAAGTAACAACATACTTAGGATAGTGGTCTTTAATTTCCATTAGATTTCCCACTTCACGATCAGATTTTTCCGGAAGCTGCACACACACCTGCACATATATCTTCTCATCTCGCCGGATTGCCACAAAATCTATTTCCTTGGTATCGTTCTTTCCGATAAAAACATCATATCCTCGCCGTTTTAATTCAAGAAAAACAATATTCTCCATTACCCCATCCAACATTTTACGGTTATACCCCATCAGTGCATATTTCAAAGAAATATCCGCAAGATAATACTTCTCCTGTGTTTTCAAAATACTTTTTCCTTGTAAATCGTATCTTGCACAAGGATAAATGATGAATGCCTGTTCCAGCCATCTTAAATAATTATAAATACTCTCTACAGATATTTTTCTATGCTCATTTTTAAGAAAATTAGAAATAGAATTCGCAGAAAATGTTTTCCCTATATTTTCTATGACATACTTCACCACACGATCAAACAAATCCTGTTTATTGATGCGGTGTCGCTTCACTATATCACGAGAAACAACCGTATGATAAATGCCATTGACAATTTGATATGCCGGCTGCGTTTCATAATCTCCGATTGCAATTATCGGAAATCCACCAGAACAAATATACTCTTCAAGTAGCTCTCGTCTGGACAATGTACTGTTCGCTTTGAAATCTAAATACTCCTGAAAAGATAATGTAAATACAGGAATCAAAACATACCGCCCTGTTAGATAAGTAGAAATCTCACTGGACATAAGTTTGGAGTTGGAGCCGGTTACATAAACATCCGCATTTGTACCTTCAAGCAAGCTATTAACTGCTTTCTCCCAACCTTTAATCTCTTGAATCTCATCCAGAAGTATATAACATTTCTCTTTTCCTGCAATTTCTGCAATAAGTTCATCATACATCTGCTTCGCTGTAATATTCTCAGGAATATCCATTTCTGTATATCTCTTCATTATAATACATGATTCCGGTACATTCCGGCTAAGTAATTCTTCTTTTAGCATTTCAAAAATAGTAGATTTACCACAGCGTCGGATACCTGCAAGAATTTTTACCAGAGGTTGATTTATAAATGGTTTTATTGCTTCGATATAATCCGGTCTAAAAATCATGTTATCATCACCTTTCTTATTTATTATAACAAAAAACTATATAATTTAAAACATTTTTTCTGTTTATACATTAAAAACTATAAGAATTATGATAGTTTTATTGGTTATTCTCCCACACACTTTCTCCACCCTATTTCTTCTTTTATCTCTCTCTTATATTTGTAATAGGAATTTCTACTAATTCCAAACAGTTTTATAACCTCCTTATCCTTCAGCATACCGTTAAAGGACGAGGAATACTTATATATTTCCCGTTTTTTCTGCTTTGTACTTTCGTATTCAATTTTTGTGCCGGCAGCTCGTCCTATCTGCTTACCATTCAAACGTGCTGTTTCAATTCCTTCGATGGTTCTTCTCCGCAAATCCTTAACTTCCTTCTCTGCCTGCTCAAAGCATATTTTAATCTGCTCCTTTGCAAGAGCCAGCATATATTTGCTTACCCCTTCCAAAATGTAATCTACAGTAGTTCCCGTCCGTTTTAGGTCTGCATCAGATAAAGCCTTTTTAAAGGTATCTGTATTGATGTGCGGCTCTTTCAGAAACACCAAGGAAATACCCCTGTTATACAACTCCTCATAGGCTGTGAAACCTTCTGTTGCGTTCCTGCTCATTCTGGAAACGGAATCAAAAACGATTGTATCACCATCCCGTAGCCGTTTATAAAGTTTGTTCCATTCTGGTCTGTCTGTAGTAGTACCTGTATATTCTTCTGATACGATAATGGCGTCAGGGTATGCTTGTTTTATATTTCGTTTCTGCCGCTCAATAGACTGCTTGCTAGTGGAAATTCTACAGTAACCGTATATCTTACTTATCGGAATCACCCTCTTTTTATTAAATTTGACGTTCGTTAGATTTATTACTATAATTATACTATGTATACATATATATGTCAACAACTTTTATGACTTTTTTGTGATAGGTTTGTTTTAATACTATCCTCTGTAAACTATCTAATATTGGAAATTTATTGTACTTTTCGAGAATTTTTCGATAAAGCCTTGCTGCATCGGCGCAAAGCTGTGTGACGCTACCTGTATATATGTTCTCTGAAATGCCACTACAACCCGTATAAAACAAGGCTTTATAGGCAGTATCTTAAATTTTCCTATTCACAAAAAAGCTATCGAGTTTCGAGTTTTAATTCAAGCCTTAATACAGAGTTTTTCTTGTTTATGAATATTTTTATATATTAGAAATAGCAAAAAATAAAGTGTACTTTTTAACTATAAAAAAGGCTACCCTGTATAGGAGTAGCCTTATAAAAATTTTATTTATTTTCTGTTATCTGTTTCAGTTCGGCAATTCGTTGTTGCAGATATGCCTTTTCAAGCTGTAGCTTCATGAGTTCATGCCGATTCTTAAACAGTTTTTCTGTTATTTTTTTTGAATAAAGTTAAGAATGAAGTTAAACAGTCTGATTACTAATAACGTAAGCATTGTATCACCTTCCTGAGTACTTTTCCCATATTTTTACAGGTATTTTCACTACATCATGTTCTAGTTCTGACTGATTAGCAAAATATGACAGTGGGTCTTTTATGAGTGCAGCCAGTTTGATTGCCGTCAACCTTCTCTGACTCGCTCTTATGGTTCTTTTGTATTCTTCCAAAGGATATATCGTGGCTATGTAAGGACTATCTTCTGTTTTCCTCATCTGAACATTCATATCATCATAAACTGCTTGTACTAATTCGTCATACGGCATCCATGGGTATATTTTTTGGCACACTTTTCTAGCTGTGTATATAGCATCAAAGTATGATAACAAAGCATTGCCTTGTTCAATATCAACCGCTCCTGTTTGGACTTGTGTATAAAGATTGTTATAAACTCCAGCTTCATACTGCGTGAAAAGCTCTGTTACCAATGCTTTTTGGATAATATCAAATAATGATTCTGTTAGAATATTGCCATAGTTACATTTATCCTGCTGCTCATAGGAAGAATCCTCGCCGCACGTTACAATGCCGCTACACCCAAACTGCACCGTTGTTTCTACCATGTTTGTTTTTGGTACTAAAGATAGTTTATGCGGACATACAACATAGTCAACCGCTCCACTATTCCTTATTTCTTCATTTTCTACTGCACGCCCAAGCATATGAATTGTATCTTCTTTTTTGAATGTTTCTCTAAGTGCAATACAATGATTATTCAGATATTGCCTGTACCATTTTACTGTATCCAACGGGTCACAATCTAGTTGATGGTATTTGTCATAGCTTACTACTATCTGTCCGATTGCTCTTAGATACTTTCTGTCTGCTTCTGCATCCTCTGTAGGCTCATATATGCTTGCAATATAGTCCGCTAGTCTGTTCCATGCTTTAGCTATCTGTTCGTTGCGTATACTGCCATTTGTCATGCACGAAAATCCATATATTTTGATTTTTCTGCGTATGATTTCGTCAAAGAGATAGTCAATAATATCTGGTTCTAAGAATGGTTCTCCACCCGTCAGAATTAAGTCATATACTCCTGCTATACTATCCAGACATCTGTCTATCACTTCCTTAGATATAGTTAAGTCCTGTGCATCCCCACGCATACAATGAGTACATGCCATATTGCACCGTCTTGTTACTTCAAAGCATAGTTGTTTGAATATTACTTTAGGTCAGTTTACAAGGAACTACACGCAGACCACGAAACGGGGGCTGCTGACA